>MDTB01090630.1_pt1 | contig 10625 bp, 11 predicted proteins | sample 811161 | NCBI WGS metagenome assembly MDTB01 (sample SAMN05326650, study PRJNA326480) | marine metagenome | isolation source: seawater | place: Mediterranean Sea | collected 2009
AAGAATTATTTCTTTTTCAGCACCATGAGCGTCAATAAAAATATGGGTAGGTACTTCTAAGTTTAACGCATTCGTTAATGCATCATAATTAGTAAAAATTGCATTAAAAAAAAATTTTTTATTGTGATTAATTTTATCAAAAGTTATTGAGTGACCACCACATCCGCTTTGAATAGAATTATCATCATTAAAAAATGAATATTTTAAGTTGTAGTAAAATTTTTTTTTTGATATTTTTTTTGCTAGCCCAAAACAAATAGGAACAATATTTGTAAGATTATTAATTTGAATATTTTGCGTAAGTGTTAAAAATGTATTTGGTTCAAATTCTAAGCTATAAACTTTTGAGTTTTTAAACTTTTTTGCTACCAATAAACTTGCCATTCCTGTATTTGCTCCAATTTCTAAAAAAATTATTTTTTTTTTAAATTTTTTTTCAAAAAAAATATCTCTTACAGGATAATCTTTAAAATTATTTATTCTATGCAAATCCCACCAAGAGCTTACAGAAGTTTTTATTTCTATTCCTTCATAAAATTTTTTCTTAATTAAAAATTTTTTAGTATTAAGAAATGAGCAAAAAATATTTGATTTTTTTTTTAAATAAGCAAGAGATATAGCAAATGAATTTAGTGAATTAGAACTTATAATTAATATTTTAACAATTAGTGAAATTAAAAATAATATTGATTTTTTCATTAAATCATTTTATTAAAAGAAAGCCAGTAAAATTTAAATATCTAAATAATATTGTTGTGTCTTCAAATCCTGCTTTTTTAAATTTAAAACCTGCTCTACTTAGTAGTCCTTCATTACCTTTAAGTGAAAATGGTTCAAGCACACCTTTGAGGGAGAGTGATTTGTTGATAATCTCTGTTGGATTATATCCATTATCCAATTTAAACTCATTATATAGTTGTGATATTAGGTCTTGAAATCTTGCATCTTCACTTCTTGTTTTTTCAAATAGTATTAATGCCCCACCCCAATTAAGAGAATTGTATATATTTTTTAGAATTTTTTGCCTTAAGTGTGGCTTTATAAATTGCAATGTATAATAAGAAATAATTAAGTCACTTTTAGGTAACTTGCAGTTCTCTAATTTTTTTTTTTTTATAAAGAATATTTTTAAAGTTTTTTAATTTTTTTTTAGACTGATTGATCATACTTTGTTCATTTTCAATACAATAAAATTTAAGTCTAAATTTTTTTTTTAAATGTTCTTCGTTTAGTTTTTTGATCAATGTCCCAGTAGAAGAGCCCAGATCACATATTACAGATCTTTCTTTTAAAAAAAAATGAGAAATTTTTAGTATTAAGTCATGACCAACTTCATAAAAAGGTATAGATCTTTTTACGTGAACATCAAATACTTCTGCGACTTTTGAATTAAATTTCCAATTCCCAATTTTAATTTTAATATTTTCACCCGCATTATTATATTTTTTTGACATACCTAATTATATGTGTTCTTTAGATAATATACAATAATTGGATTAATATCTTTTTTAATTTAATTATTTCATAAAAAATTTAATGTTTATATTCTAAAATCATTTCATTAATGAAAAATTTTTATAAAGCAAATGAATATAGTTAATTAAATGAATATTTTTTATAAAATATGTTTTTTAAAAAAAATTTTAATTTTAATTAATAATCTTTTTTTATTATTTAATCTTATTTTTTCAAAGTTTTTTTTAATTTTTTATATTTTAAAATTTGACATAAGTCTTAAAAAAAAAAAACAAAAAATTAATAATTTTAAATGCACAGCAATTTGGAAGTTTGCTTTCATCATTAAAATTTAGTTTATGTGAATTTGATAAAAAAAAAATTTCTGAAAATAAAATAATATATTTGCTACCAAAAAAAATTATCAATAAAGAATTAATTAGTTTTTTGAAGTATAATTATAAAGTTTACTCTAATGATAAAATATATGATAAATTTAGAAAAGCTCCATTATTGTTAACAAAAAATATTTATAATTTTAAAACTCATAATGGATGGTTAGATTTAAAAAATAAAAATTTTAATTTTAAATTTTCAAATCAAGAATTGCAAAAAGTAAAGCAATTTTTAAAAATTAATAATATTAAAAATAAATTTGTTTGTATTTCAAATAGAGATAATTTTTTTTATAACGATAAAGACACAATTACTAACTATAGGAATTCAAACTTTAATAATTATAAATCAACGCTAGAATTTTTAAAAAGAGAACGTAATTTTGATGTAGTTAGGACAGGGGATTATCTAGATGAAAAAAATATATGTTATGTAAGCTTAATGAATGAGCAATTTAAAAAACTTTTGGACATTTGTTTACCTTATTTTTGTGAATTTTCCATTAATACATCTTCAGGGTTAGCATATGTTCCATTTCTATATAATAAGCCTCAATTAATTTGTAATGCAATACCACTAGGTGAACTTCCAAGTATACATAGGGGAATAATATTGCCAAAGATAATAAAAAATTTAGAAAGTGAAAAGATCTTAAAAATAAATGATTTATTAAAATTAAAAGTTTTTAAGATAAATGAATTTAATTTGAGATCTTATAATAAAAGTTTTTTTATTAATCCAGATGCAACTAGATTTCAATCAGATTTTTATTATAAAGAAAAGCGACTTAAAGTAGAAGATAATACAGAAACAGAAATATTAATTGCAACGAAAGAATTAATTGCACATATTATTGAGGAAAAAAAATTAACAAATATTCAGATAAAAAAACAAAATAAGTTTAAAAAACTTTTTCCTATTAATCACCCAATTAGAAAAACCAGAGCGTTGATCTCTCCTTATTGGCTAGATAATTATCTTCATTATCTTTCTTAGAAGATAAATTGAAAATATATTGACATGGATTGAGTATAGAATTAATTAATCAGAATAATTATTTAGATTTTAAAATTAAATTTTTTTTGTATAAATATAAATTAAAAAATATTTTTTCATTATTACAGAATTATTCTGCGATAGCTTTCATAAAAGCTTACATCCAGTTTATATTATCTTATTTTATTAAATATAAAAATATTAAAGCAGAAAGAGAAAATTTTTTAAAGTATATAAAAAAAGAAGATTTTTTTTTTACTCAAGACTGGTTTTCAAAACATGTTTTTTATTGGAATTATATTTTCAAACATAATCTAAAAAATAAACCAAAAAAAAATTTTAGAGATAGGGTGTTTTGAAGGTATGAGTGCTGTATTTTTTTTGAAAAAATTTAAAAAATCAAGGTTACATATAGTTGATACCTTTCAGGGAAGCAAAGAACAGGTTGGTATAAAAGATTTTTCTAATTTAAAAAAAATATTTTTAAATAATATAAAAAAAAATAAAAAGAGAATAAAAATATTTACAATGACTTCAAAGAAATTTTTATTACAAGATAATAATTGCAAATATGATTTAATATACATTGATGGTTCACACTTTTATAAAGATGTTTATTTTGATGGTGAACATTGTGTTAAATTATTAAATAAGGGAGGATTATTAGTCTTTGATGATTATTTTTGGAAATTTTATGCTGGTAAAAAAAAATCCAATTAATGCAATAAATAGATTTTATAATAATCATAAAGATAATATCAAATTAATTGGTATTACTAGTCAGATTTTTTTTAAAAAAATTAACTAAGTATAATTTTTTATTAATATTGAATTAGTTTAATAATTATGAATTTTAAAAAAGAAACTGAAATCCATTTTTATAAAATATTTGAAGTTTGTAAAAATTCTTGGAATTATGGATGCGGTTCGTACCTTTTTAATGGCAGAGAATACAAATATTATAAAACTTACTATCCTAAACAAAAATTACTTTATGATATTGTAAAAAATAAATCAGAGGTCCTTGAAGTAGGTGTTTATATGGGCCATTCAATTTTGATCATGCTTTTATCTAACCCAAAATTAAATATTACTGCTATAGATATTGATGAAAAATTTGCAGCACCATCAATTGAATATTTAACAAAAATTTTTGATAATTGTAAAATAAACTTTATTAAAAATGACTCCGTTACCGCTATTAAAAATCTTAAAAATAAAAAATTTGATTTTTTTCATTTAGATGGAGAATTGAATCATTTTAAAATGACCTCTGAATTTCTAAATTGCTTAAGTCTAGTTAAAGGAGATAAAATGACAATTTTATTTAATGGCGGAAAAAGCTGTAGACATTTAATTTCAAGTATTAAAAAGATTTTTAAAGTTGAATCATTAATAAAAATTGATGGGCCATCACAAAATTATCTTTTAGTTATAAATGTAAAAGATTTAGATAGTAATTTAATAAAATCATTCAAAAAAAATATTTTTTTTAAGAATATTCTTTTAATATTAGTTAAATACATTAATTGTTTTTTTAATGCTTTTTTTTTATTAATTTACAGAATGATGCCAGAGGTTGGTATTAAATTTATAAAAAAAATATTTTTTAATAAATGAAAATAAAATCAATTTTAGTAACAGGTGGCAGTGGTTTTTTAGGGTCCCATGTTTGTGATGAATTAATTCGTAGAGGATATCAAGTTACAAATTACGACAAAAAAAAATCAGAATGGGCACACAATACTAAAAAATACAAAATGATAGTTGGAGATATAAATAATTTTAAACTTTTAGATAAACAAGTAAAGAGAAATGATATAATTTTTCATTTTGCTGGTTTAGCTAACTTAGATGAGGCCATAAAAAAACCTTTAGAAACAGTTAAGTACAATATTTTTTCGACAGTAAAACTTTTAGCTCTGGCTAACAAATATAAAATAGAAAGATTTATTTATGCAAGCTCAATATATGCAAACAGTTCTGATGGTGGCTTTTATAGTCTGAGTAAAAGAGCAGCTGAAAATTATATACAAGAATATTTTAATCATTATAGATTAGGCTTTACGATTATGAGGTACGGTTCATTGTATGGACCTAGATCTGGAAAAGATAATGGAATAAAAAGAATAATTGATAACGCCATTAAAAATAGACAGGTAAGTTATGGTGGTAACAAAAAAACTGTTAGAAAATACATAGAAGTTCATGAAGCAGCAAAATTAACTGCAGATATGATAAAAAAAAATATGAAAATAAGTATATTTCTATAGTAGGAAAAAAAAAAATTAAGGTGCAAAAATTATTAGAAATAGTTAGAGACAAACTAGGAATAAAAAAAAAATAATTTATAAAAAAGATAAATTATTTGGTCATTATACTCAATCTTTAAAAAAATATCAATCTCAGATTGATAAACAATATTTTTCAAAAAAAAATTATAATTTCAAAAGTAAAGTTGCTAAGTTAATAGATTATGAATTAAATAAGAATAAATTATGCAGCTGATATTTTTTAACGATTTTCTAAAATAAAACCTTCTTAAATAATGTTCAATTTTTTTAAAAAAAATATATTAAATATTTTTAAATGTTCACAAAAATTTAGATATTTAGATAATGAAAATATAGTTTTTAATAATAAAATTATTCGTCCAAATTATTCATCTATTAAATCGTTCGCAATATTTAAAAAAGTAATTCTAAAAATTTTGAATAACCCTAATAAAAAAAAAAATATTTATGTAGAAGGCTACAATATTTTAACTATAGCTTTGGAAGATTTTTATTGGCAATTCTGTTTTCAATATATTAAATATAAAAAATTTTTTGACAAAGAAGGCTTTTGTTTAAAACCAAAATTACCATTCAATAAAAAAATTTATAAAATTGATGGGTATGGCAGAGTCAAAACTTATTTTGAAGGCAATAAAACCTTAATGAATTTTTTAAATGTTGAGATTAGAAAGATTTTTTTTTGTTTTTGGATTTTAAAAAATTTATTTTTTAATAAAAATAAAATCTGGATAGATAGATCTTTTTTAAAAGATATGAGGTATAAAAATTTATTGTTTGATCCAAAGAGAGTTATTACAATTCCTTATTCTCTAACTTCTATGAGAAAAAAAATTAATAATATAGAAGATGCTTTAATAGAAGATGCAAAATCAAAAATAAAAAATTATAAATTTTGGCTTTTTGCTATTAACTTTCTAAAACCAAGTAAAATTATATTAAGAGATAATTTATATGATAATTATAGTTTATTATTAGCAGCAAAAATCAGCAATACTGAATGTGAGGCTATTTCACACTCACCCACCTGTAGATTTCATATGAATACTTTTGGATTAAAATATTTTAAAGAAAATGAAATTTTAAAATTTGATAAATTTTATGTTTATAATAAAATTTTCAAAGATTTTATAATAAAATTTAGCAATTTTTATAAAAAAAATGATATTAAGATTATAAAATGGATAAACAACAACTCTTATAATTTTAAAATAAAAAGAAATAAAAACAAAATTTATGTACTTTATGCATTTGAACATTTTTGTAATTTTCAAAAAATTAACAAAATACTTCTCTTTTTACAAAATAAGGGTCATAAAATTATAGTAAAAAAAAGACCAGATATGATTAATTATAATCATTTTGATTATAGATTAAAAATTAAATTTGTAGATGATTTTAAATATTCACATGTAAAGAATTGCCTTTGTTTTTTTGGATCAACTACAGGATTAATATTTAATTTATCTCAAAATTTAATACCAATTTTGTATCTTTATGATTGTGGATATAATCATTTTAAAGGTATAAATTATCCAAAAAATTGGATTATGATTAAAAATATTAATAATAAAATTTATAAAAAAATTTCAAAAATTAAGATTAATAAAGGTTTTATAATTTAAAATTTCGTGAATAGAAAAAATTTTTTTAAAAAAATTTACTTTTTTATTACACTTAATAAATTTAATATATGAAAATTCAGAATAAAATATTTAGTAAAATTATAGATATAAAAAATATAAAGCAAATATCAAATAAATTAAATAAACTAGGAAAAAAAATAGTTCTTTGTCATGGTGATTTTGATATTTTACATACAGGACATATAAATTATCTTTATGAGGCTAAAAAGTTTGGTGACTGTTTGATAGTTAGTGTAACAGCTGGAAAGTTTATAAATAAAGGGCCAGGAAGACCTATAAATGATGATAATCAAAGACTTTTTTTCTTAGCAAATTTGTCAATTATTGATTTTGTTGTTTTAGATCAAAATTTGGATGCTGTAAAAATTATTCAAAATATAAAACCTAATTTTTACGTTAAAGGTAAAGACTACTATTTAAGGAACAAAAAAGATTTTTATTCTAAAAGTCTACAGAAAGAAAAACAAACAGTCGAAAGATGTGGTGGTAAATTAATTTTTACAACTAATGAAACTAGATCGTCATCAAATATAATTAATAATTTATTTTTATCTTCAGAGGTAAGAAAAAAAATAGATCAAATCAAAAAATATTATAACTATGAAAAATTTTTAGAAGATATAGAAAGTTTTAAAAATCTTAAAATACTAGTTATAGGTGAAACTATAGTAGATAAATATATATATACCAAGCCTCTTTCAAAGCCTTCAAAGGAGAATATAATAGCTGCAGATTTTGAAAAAGAGCTTTACAGTTTAGGTGGTGTATTTACTGCATACAAAGCATTCAGTGCTTTCTCAAACAAAGTTGATTGCCTAACCTTGGTTAGTGAGGCTACAAAAAAAATATTTAAAAAAGCAGATGATTTTTCTAAAAATAAAAAAACAATTTTCAAATCCTTAAATAATACTATTAAAACAAGATACGTTGAAAAAAGTCATAAAAATTTAAAGAAATTATTCGAGGTTTATAAAAATAATTTCTTGTTAACTGACAAGAATAATGAAAAAAAAATAATAAAATATTTAAATAGTAATCTTAAAAATTATGATTTAGTTTTAGTAAATGATTATGGTCATGGATTTTTTACTACTAAAATTATTGATTTGTTAATTAAAAAATCCAAATTTTTATCAGTAAACACTCAAATTAATGCTGGGAATAAAGGTTTTAATCTTATAACTAAATATAAAAAAGCAGATTTTTACTGTATAGACGAAATGGAGGCAATGCGTGCAGTTTCTAGAAACGAACTTAAAACATCAAGTATGATTAAAGAATTGCATAAAAAAGTTAAAGCTAAATATATTTGTATAACATTAGGTACTAGGGGATCATGTATAAAACACAAAAATTCTAAACCAATTTTCTCTCCAGCCTTAACTAACTCAGTAGTCGACACTATAAGTGCGGGTGATATTTTTTTTGTTATAACGTCTATCTTTTTAATCAAAAATAAATTAATTGATGTATCAACTTTTTTAGGCAATGTTGGAGGTGCACTTGCTGTAAACAAAGAAAATAGTAGTTCTTTTACATCTAAAGAACTCTTCATGAGTTATGTAGATACACTGTTTAAATAATATTATTTAATTTCTATGTGTGGATTATATTTTTCTTATTTTGATGGTATTAATCAAAATTCTAATTTGAGCTCTGAGGCACTCTTTAATAAAATTATTTTTTTAATAAAAAAAAAAAACTACACAAGAATATATGAACTTTCCCAAGCATATAAAGATGATACCTATTTTTTAAAATATTTTAAGGAAACAAAAGAAAGAAAAAATATTAAAAAAATTGTAACAATTTTAAAAAAACAAAAAGTTTCTAGAATAAATAATACTTTTTTACTAGATGCAATTTGGAATTTATCAATTGAAATTGATCGGAGATATAAGTTTGTAAAAAAATATATTAAAAATATAAGTGATGAAAAAATAATTTTTTTTAAAATTTTACACAATGCAATTAATTCAATCAATTACCAGGAGATAAGAGGTAGAGACTCACTTGGGTTATCAGTTAGTTTAGTTTTGAAAAAAAATTCACTTGAATTATTAAATTTAAAAAAAAAAATTAAAAATTCAGATAAAGTATTTATTAAAGCTAAAAAAGAATTAATTTTTATTACAATTATATACAAGACCTACAACATTATTGGATCACTAGGAGATAATTCAGAAAATATTTTAAATTATATATCTCAATGCAAAATATTAAATTTTATTTTAAAGAATACAAAAATACTTAAGTCTTATATAATAGCCCACACTAGGTGGGCATCAGTCGGTAAAATAAATTTAGAAAATACACATCCTGTATTTGTAAAAGATAAAATTAATAAACGAGTATTTGTAGCAATGAATGGCACTATCCAAAATTACAAAAAATTTATTAAAGAAAAAAATAATCTATCAGATACTTTTGCAATTCCTTATTTGCTTAGTAAAGTTAAAAGTTTAAAAAACATTAGAAATCTTAAAAAAAGACTTGAACAACTACAGGGATTATTTTCAATAATTTTTTTTTTTGAAGATGATCCTGGAAAAATTTTTATATACAAAACAAAAAATCAGGGTTTATATATAGGAAAAAATCAAAATAGATTAGTTGTAGCTTCGGATAAGTATGGCTTGGTTGAGGAAACTAATCAAATGACAGATATGAAAGAAGAAAGTTTTATAATTTTCGATTTTTATGAAAACAAAGTTAATTTTTTAAAAAATAAATGAATTTAAGAAAATTTGAAAATATCTCTTTCAATCAAATTCCAATCTCAGGTCGTGATATATATAAAACTACAGAGTATTATATGGAAAAAGAAATTTCCGAGTCCTATGATATTGTAAAAAAAACAATTGATAATTTATATACAAAAAATAAATCTAATAAAAATTTTCATAACTTTACCCAAAATTTCCATAACCTAATAAAAAGGAAAAAAATTAAAAAAATAATCTTTACTGGAATGGGCACCACTTTTACAGCCGCTCAAGTAATAAGTTATTTTTTTAGTTCTAAACTTAAAGAAAAGTATGAATGGTTAAATATAAGATCTATCTTAGCCTCAGAAGGTAGTTTAGAAAGTTTAAAACCTGATATGTCAGATACAGCACTCTTTGTTATAGCTCAATCTGGAACTACAAGAGATACCAATGTATTTGCTGAATTATGCAAGCAAAGAAATTGTAAAGTAATAAGTTTTTTGAATAAGAGAAATGGAGATATTTTTTTTATTGCACATGAAACCTTTTATATTGGTGATGGCAGAGATGTTGAAATGTCGGTACCATCCACTAAGACATATCATGCGCATATAATTTTAAGCACAATATTTCTCTCAGCTTTATTTCAAAAAAAAAATGAACAGATTGAGTCGTTGAGGAAAATAAATTTTTATAAAAAAATTTCTAAAATCTTTAATAATCAAGACTTAGATCTTTTATATAAAAAATTTTCAACTAATCAGAATTGGTATATTTTAAGTGATAATCTATTGAATGGGATGTTATCAAACGAAGCAAGAATTAAATTTTCAGAATGTTGTTACAAAAGTACCGCAGCAATGAATATTCAAAGATTTGAAAAGTTAGAAATAAAAAATTCTGTTCTTATTATTTTGTGTGAAACAAATAAAAAAAATAATGAATTGATTAAAAAAATAATAAATAGAAACAACATAGTCTTAATTATTTCAAATAAAAAATTTAAATTAGAAAAAAGTAAAAAATTGTTTCAAATAAATTTAGATTATAATGATGATTTGCATTGCATTATTTACAAAATTTTAATCACACAATTATTGTCTTTTTCATTATCAAAGTATTTAAATAAT
>MDTB01101963.1_pt1 | contig 10625 bp, 11 predicted proteins | sample 811161 | NCBI WGS metagenome assembly MDTB01 (sample SAMN05326650, study PRJNA326480) | marine metagenome | isolation source: seawater | place: Mediterranean Sea | collected 2009
ACCACGTTGATAGGCTGGGTGTGGAAGCGTAGTAATACGTGCAGCTGACCAGTACTAATAGCTCAATTGGCTTGATTTATGCACTGAAAAAAATTTTAAACTGATATTAATTGTTTTATAGTTATAGATACACTATCGGTAATCAATTTTATGAAAGTAGCCTGCCTACAATTATCTTCTAATAAAAACTATAGAGCAAATGTTTCGATTGCTATTAAACTTATAAAAGAAGCGATTAATAAAAATTGCGATTTAATAATCACACCCGAAGCAACAACAATAATTTCATCGAACCCTCTGGACTATGATAAGTACACATTCTCCATGAAGTCAGATCCTTTTATAAAAAAAATAAAAATAATCGCAAAAAAATATAAAAAATGGATTTTGATTGGTTCTTTATTTGTTAAAAATAGAGGTAAATTACGAAATAGATCAGTTATGATCAATCCATCAGGCAATATATCCTCATATTATGATAAAATTAATATGTTCGATGTCAACCTGAACGGCAAAGAGATTCATCAGGAAAGCAAATTATTTGAGCGAGGAAAAAAACTTAAAACCGTGAATTTACCATGGGGTACTTTAGGTTTAACCATATGTTATGATCTTAGATTTCCAGAACAATTCAGAAATTTATCTAGAAAAAAAGTAAATTTTATCACTGTACCTTCTGCTTTTACGAGGATCACTGGTATGCGTCATTGGTTAATTCTTTTGCGGGCTAGGGCAGTTGAAAATTTTTGTTATATATTCGCTCCGAATCAGTATGGAAAAAATACTGAGAAAAGAGAAACCTATGGAAACTCCGTAATAATTTCTCCCGATGGCAAAGTTTTAAAGATTAAAAAAAAAGGAATTGGAATTATTTGTTGCACAATAAACCCAGAAGATTCTATAAGATTACGCAAGGTTATACCTAGCATGATGAGTGACTAATTGATTAAAAAAAATATGATTATTTCTAAATTTTTATTAATCATCAAAATTCTTACAAATGTGTTGTTTAAAAGAAATTTAAAGTGTTTTTTTTATGAGATCTTCGATTTAATTAACATAGATTTCAAGTATGGTTCCTCAACTTTTGTTAGAAAAAATAATTATAAAATAAATTATGTTCCTTATTATTCTTTACCATTCAAAAAAAATCTAATGAAATTACAGACACATTTAAATTTCAAAAATACATGCTTCATAGATGTTGGTTCAGGTAAAGGCAGAATATTACTGGCTGCACTTGATTTCAATTTTAAAAAAATAATAGGAATAGAAAAAAATAAATTTCTTTACAAAGAGTCTAAAAAAGTTTTTAAAAATAATAACTTAAATAAAAGAATAACGGTTATTAATGAAGATTTAATGAAAGCTGATTTAAATTTTTTAAAAAATTTAAATTTAGTAGTGTTTTGGTATGGACCGCAAAATAAGAAAATTTTAAAAAATTTTTTGTTAAAGCTGAAAAAAAAGATAATAAAAAAAAAAATAATATTTTTTTTAATACCTTCAACGGATTTTCCAAAAGATCTTAATTTTCTAAATATTTTACATAAAAATAATGATTTTAAGGAATATAGTTATAAAGATACAAATTTAAAAACAAGAAATTCTGTTATTTTTGAATTAACTTAATTTACTTACTTCTCTAAAGATAGCTTAAAGTTTTTCTTAATTTTCCAATTAGTTAATTTTTTTATTTTTCCATTATCTCCAACTAGAAAATAATTTGTCTTTAATTTTTTGTTAAATGTGAATTTAACTTTTTTTTTGTTTATTTTATTTATAATTGATCGAATACTCAACGGACGTCCAGAACATAAATTTAAAATTTGATTTCCATATTCATTATTAATTAATTTTTTTAAAACACTAAAAATGTCACTAATATGTAAAAAATCTCTAGACTGATAGCCATCACCATTAATATTAATATTTTTTTTAGATCTCATCTGTGCCTTAAAATTATTTATTAAATCGTTTCCTTTATTATCAAAAATATTAAAAAGTCTCAAAATAATAAATTTTAAATTATATTTGTTTGAATAGTTTTCAATTTTCTTTTCAGCTAAAATTTTAAATTTTGAATAAACATTATTTGCCTCAATTCTAAAACTTTCTTTAATTTTTTTTTTAGATTTATTATTTTTGTAAACTGCAGCAGATGAAAAATATATAATTTTTTTAACTTTTAGTTTTTTGCAAATTCTTATGCAATTATTTAAAATATTGTTATTTATTAAAAAAAAATTACTTTTTTTTTCATTTAGGAAGTCTCTTGGCATTGATTTATAAAAAGATAATATAATTGCAACATCTGCATTTATATTTCCTAGTTTTTTCAAATTTACTTTTTTTGATAAGTCTAAGTTAAAAAAATTTTTTTCTGATTTTTTTCTATCTTTTGTTAAATCAACAGAGAATAACTCAAATTCTTTTTTAAAAAGTCTTTTTATAGATTTTCCTATTTTGCCATTACTACCAAATAGTACTACTTTTGTTTTCAATTAACTATATTTTTTTAGCGAAAGTTCTTTAAATATTTTAATAAAACAATCAATTGTTTTATCTATATTTGATTTACTCATAGTATAAGAAGGCAGAAAAGAAGTTCTGTGAAATTTAGAATTAATTAAAATTTTATATTCATTTAACATCTTATATTTTAAATCATACGAGAATTTCATATTATTTTTAACTCTGTGCTCCAATGCTATGGCAAATCCACGCCCTCTTACGTTCGAAAAAAAATGGTTATTACCTAATTCATTGCTAAGTGTATCTTGAATATATTTTCCATAATTTTTAACTTTTTTTAAAAGATGATTACTTTTTATAATATCTATCGTTGCGATTGTTGCTGCAGCACCTAATGAGTGGCCTTGAAAAGTATGACCAAGATTAACTCTTCCAAAATAATTTAGTATTATATTTTCAAATTTTTTCTTAGACATTACAAATGAAAATGGGATACAGCCGCTAGTAGTGTTTTTTCCTACACAAACAAAATCAGGATCTATATTATCCCATTTGTAATTAAACATTTCTCCACTTCTTCCCATACCGCAATATACCTCATCAAGAATTAGGTGAATATCATACTTTTTTAGAATTTTAGATACCTCTATCCAATAATTTTTCTGTGGAGGAACATCTCCAACTAATGTACCTAATTGAGTTTCACCCACCATCGCACTTATGGTTTCTGGACCGTTTTTTAATATTTTACTTTCTAGCTCATATAATGATCTTTTTAAATGTTGGGCATTTGTTTCATTTACCTTTTTACCCATTTTAACTTTTGGATCATACTTGGCATAAATGTTGTTTTGAGAAACTGTTATTGTATTTCCTTTAAATTTTTTAAAAATTTTGAAAATATCTATACTTGTTACACTTAAAGGATGTAGTGTTGCACCATGAAAAGATTGAGATCTGTGTATAAATTTAATTTTTTTTTTATTTCCTTTAGCGTAATGAGCTTGGTAACTTAATTTCATAGCTGCTTCCAAAGCTTCACTGCCACTATTTCCAGAATACCATATTTTTTTATTTTTATTTGGAGCAAACTCTACAATTTTTTTAGATAGTTGTTCAAGTAATGGATTTGAAAATTCATTGTAATCAATGTGACAAAATTTTGTCATTTGTTTTTTCACTGCATTTAATATTATTTTATTATTATGTCCCAAAGATGCATATCCGGTCCAACCACTTGTGAAATCTAAAACATTGCCATAATTTTTTAATTTAAGAGTTTCATCCTGTGCTGAAACTATTAAAGGAGCAATTTTTGACTTAAATTTTTTGAACTTGTACATATTACATTGTGTAATAAACTAAAAAACTAAAATTACAACGATTTATGAAAAATAGGGTTCTTATTATAGGTGGCACAAGTTTTATCGGTACGAATTTTGTACAATATTCTAGAATAAAAAAATTATTTCCGACTAGCTCAAAAAATAAAAAAAATTTTATTAAATTTAACTTACTAACTGACAATATTAATGAGATTATTAAAAAATATAAAATTTCTCATGTTGTATTTCTTTCAGCATTTTCAAGACCTCAGGATTGTGAGAAAAATAAGAAATTAAGTAATAATTTAAACGTTATTAAGACAAAAAAAGTTTTAAATTATTTGTTAAGAAAAAACATCTACTTTATTTTTATGTCGAGCGATTATATTTTTGATGGTGTTAAAGGTAATTATTCTGAAAATTCAGTTCCAAATCCTAAAGTTTTATATGGAAAACAAAAATTAAAAATAGAGTTATTTTTAAAAAGTTCAGTAAGTAAAAATTTTGCTATTTTAAGATGTCCTAAAACATGTGGAGAAAAATTAAATGACAAAAGTATATTTATGAATTTTTTTTCAGATTGTTTTAAAAAGAAGAGGACTTTTTATCTTGCAAATGATCAAGTCTTTTCAGCATTATATGTTAAAGATTTGGTTAAAATATTTGATATTTTAATAAATAGAAATATTAAAGGAGTTTTTAATGTTTCTGGTAATCAAAGTTTGAGCAGGTTTAATTATATTAAAAAAATTGTCAAAAAATTTGATTTGAAAACAATTAAAGTAGTTAGTAGAAGTTTATCTGAGCTTTCAGATGTTAAAAATGTTCCTTTAAATGTTTCATTAAATAATAGAAAAATAAAAAAAAAATTGAATTTTAAATTTACAAATTTTAACCAATATTTGGAAATAATTAAAAAGAAATATGAAAAAAAAATACGACAAATCCAAAAAAGCTAAATTTTTAACATTTAAAAAAAATGTTAAAATAATTAAACATAACGATTTACTAAAATTAAAAAAAAAACAGATAAAGATCTTGAAAATAAAAGGATTTGTTTACATGAGCAAACAAATGATAGACAACAAGAAATGATAATATGTCAAAAAAAAAACAATTTCTTTCCACCAAAAAAAAACACAGTTTCTGATCAAACTTTCTTTATTTTAGAAGGCAAATTATTAATAGTGATATTTGATAAAATTGGAAATATTACTAGCAAAACTATTCTTTCAAAAAATTCTAATTTAATGGTAAGAGTAAAAAAAGATGTCTATCATTGTGATATTCCCTTAAGCAATTTTGCAATTCATCTTGAAATAAAAAACTGTATTTTTAATAACAAGGTAAACAAAATTGCTAAATTTAAATTTGATATGAAAAAAATATTCTAATAGATATGATTTAATGAATATTTTCATAACAGGCGCCTCAGGTTTTATAGGATCAAGGCTCGCAAAATATTTTTCAAATAAAAATTTTGTTATTTGCAATTATAATAAACGTAAAATTAGTATTAAGAGTGTAAAAAAAATTAATATTAACATAACTAAAAAAATTAAAATTAAAGAAAATATTGATGTTATTATACACTGTGCTTCAAAAACTCATATAAATTGTAACAGTAATAAAAAAATTTATGAATCAAATATATATATGATGAAAAATTTAATCAATTTAGCCAAAGAAAAAAAAGTAAAAAAATTTATTTTTTTATCCTCAGTATCAGCTTTTGGTGAAATAAATAAGTCAGTGCTTTTAGAAAAAGATAAACCCAATAAACCAAATATTTATGGAGAATCAAAAATTGTATGTGAAAATCTTCTATACAGTAGTTTTAAAAAAAATAAATCATGCAGTTTTTTAAGTATTAGATTGCCAGGCACAGTTGGTCGTGGTTCGCATGGTAATTTTATTTCTGAAATAACCAAAAAAATTTTGAAAGATAAAAAAATAAAAGTTTCAAACAAAGATTCGTATTTTAACAATATAATTTTTATTGAAGACCTATTTTTATTTATAAAAAAATTTATAAATAAAAAACAAAAGATTAATTATAAATTTATTAATATTGCTTCAAAAAATAAAATTAAAATTATAGATGTTGTAAACTTATTGTATAAGTCATTAAAAAGAAAAAAAAATGTTGAGTGGATTAATTCAGAAAAAAAGGCATTTCATATTAATTTTAAAAACGCTTTAAAGTCTGGATTTAGACCCAAAAGTGTAAAAAATTCTATTATAGATTACGCCAAAGAATATTTATAAAGTTAACTAATCTTAAATTCTTTACCAACTACTGGACCATCCCAACTATCATTTTCAATAATTTTTTTTATTTCTAAAGCTTGATATATGCAATCATCTATATCTACTTCGTATCTATAGCTTCCTGCTCTACCAATAGAAAAGCAGTTTTTTTCAAATTTTTCAAAATATTTTTTTGCAACTTTTTGCTCAGATTTAATTGGAAGTGGGTAATATTTTCCATTTTTAGATGGTATTTCTACCCCTACAAGTGAAGTGTTTGATTTGTGCAATGTAAATTTTTTATACTCAACAAGTCTTGTAAAATTTTCTAAGTTTGGATAATACAGAAAAAAAACATCTTTTGGGAAAACTTCTTTAACAGGAAATACAATTTTCATTAAATCTCTTCCTATATATTTTAATTCTCCAAATTTATACTTAAAAAGTATATCTGGTGAAATTGTATTTATAAGAATATCAAAATTATATTTTTTTCCATTAAGAAAATATGTTCTTGATTTCATATTAAGTTTTTTTATTTCAGAATTCATTTTCAGACTTACATTTTTGATTTTTTTTATTTTGTCGAAGAAACGATTGTACCCATCTTTATGAGTTGGATATGCAGAAATATGATTATCAAAAGCAGCTCTTGTTCCAGATTTAATTGTATAGCCTTTTGGAGACCAGTTAAATGTATCTAATTTTTTACAACTATCCACCATCCACATTTTTTTATTGTAATTTTTTATAATTTTATTGAAAAGGGTATGGCCTACAGATTTAATCCAAAATTCTTCTAAATTTTTTGCATGAATTTTTTTATTTTTATTTTTTAGCTCTTTGACGATTTTTTTCTTATCTGGCATTACAGCTATATCTTTTTTATTTATTGGGTAATTATAAAATTTATCGTCAGTCTCAACATAGCTTTTGAACTGATGATAATTACAATTTCTCATCTTAAGAAATTTTTTCAAATAAATAAAAGCCTCTTTTCTTGTTGAAATAAAATGTCTGGGTCCGAAAGTGTAAGGGTGACCTCCATAAAAATAAGTTCTAACACCAGCACCAAGTTCAGATGATTTTTCTACTAATTTGATTTTACAATTTTTAAAATGAGAGAGTATTTCTGCCGAGGCACAACCAGCAAATCCACCACCAATAATAAGTATTTTCATGTTTTTATTAATATTTTGATAAAATTTTGTTATTCTTATATATCTTTTTTCAATGAACTCAAAAAAAATAGTAACAGTAAATCAATTAAACAAAATTTTATCAAAAATAAAAAAGAAAGTTGCTTTAGTTCATGGAGTTTTTGATATTTTACATGTAGGTCATAAAAGATATTTTGAAGATGCAAAATCATATGCTGATTTGTTAGTGGTTTCAGTAACTGCAGACAAATATGTCAATAAAGGTCCGACAAGGCCAATTTTTAATATTAATTATAGAACTGAAATGATTGCATCGCTAGATGTTGTAGATTACGTAATAAAAAATGACAGTGAAACTGCAGTTAATCTAATTAGAGAATTAAAACCTGATTTTTATATTAAAGGACAAGATTATAAAGATTTAAAAAAAGATTTAACAAAAAATATTTATAAGGAAAAAAAAGCTGTAATAAAAAATAATGGTAAAATAATTTTTACAGATGCTATAAGTTTTTCTTCTTCTAGCATAATTAATAATTTTTATAAACCAGAGACCATTACTAATGAGCTTAGGAATTTTAATTTAGATTTAAAAAAATTAATTAAAGATTGTACTGATTCAATAAAAAAAATTTCAAATCTAAAAATAGCAATAATTGGAGAAATAATCATTGATGAATATGTTTTTACAAATGAAATGGATAAACCTTCAAAAGAAAATATTCATGTAGTAGGTTATAATAATAAAGAAAGCTATCATGGAGGAACCATTGCAGTTGCAAAAAATTTGGCTGAGTTTTGTAAAAAAATAGATGTTTTTGGCGCTGGAAATTTTGATACAACTGAAAAAAAATTTATTCATAATGTTAAAAATAAATATAAAAATATAGATATTTTTATAGATCAAAATAAATACCAAAGTATTAAAAAAAGCAGAATTTTAGACGAAAATAACAAAAAAATATTTGAAATTTATTATAAAGACGGTCAAAAAAAAAAACAACTTAGGGAAAAATTTTTTAAAGAATTTTAGTCATAAACTAAAAAATTATGATTTAGTAATAATGTGTGACTTTGGACATGGTTTTTTTGACAAAAGGCTTTATGAATTAATTTTAAAAAAATCAAAATATCTTACAATTAATGTGCAAACAAACTCTGACAATAGAGGCTTTAATTTGATTACAAAATATAGAAAGGCAGACCTAGTATGTATAGATGAACCTGAAATAAGATTAGCACTTTCTGATAATACATCAAATTTAGATGTTCTGGCAAAAAACCTTTTCAGAAAAATAAGTATCAAAACATTAATAATTACAAGAGGAAATACTGGCATACTTATTTATAAAAGAAATTTAAAAAGTATATCTTTAAGTGCATTCGAATTAAATCCTGTAGATACTATTGGAGCAGGTGATGCAGTTTTAGGTATTACTTCTCTTTTATTAAGAAAAAATATTGATATAAGAATTGTAGCTTTTTTAGGAAATTTATTTGGAGCTTTAGTTACAAGGTACTTAGGTCACAGCTCTAATGTAAATAAAGTAGATGTTCTAAAAGCTATTAATTACACACTAAAATAGAAAAAGTAATGAATATTATAATAACAGGAGGAGCAGGTTTTATAGGAAGCCATCTTGCAGATCATCTTGGTAAAATAAAAAAAATAAAAAAAATTATAGTTATAGATAACTTAAAAGATGGATCAAAAAAAAACTTATCTGATGCCCTTAAATTATCTAAAGTCAAATTATTTAAAGCTGATATAAGAAACATAAAATCAATTTCTAAGTACTTTAAAAACATAGACGTTGTTGTGCATTTAGCTGCTATGTCTGATATTGTTCCTTCAATAGAGGAACCTGTTGATTATTTAGAAACAAATTTTAATGGTACACTCAATATATTGGAGTGTATGAAAAAATATAATGTCAAAAAAATTGTATATGCTGCATCTTCGTCTTGCTATGGAATTCCCAAAAGAGTTCCAACTGTAGAAAAAGAAAAAATTAATCCAATGTATCCTTATGCATTTTCAAAATATATAGGAGAGCAATTAATCAATCATTATTCAACTGTTTATAAAATTAATTATTTGTCTTTAAGACTTTTCAATGTGTATGGTACAAGGTCTAGAACAAATTCTGCATATGGTGCTGCTCTAGGTGTATTTTTAAAACAAAAATTAGAAAACAAACCTTTTACTGTCGTAGGTAATGGCAAACAAAAAAGAGATTTTATACATGTAAAAGATGTATGTAATGCTTTTAAAAAAGCAATATTTTCAAATATTAAAAACGAAGTATTTAATGTTGGTTTTGGTGTTCCCAAATCTGTTAATGAACTTATAAAATTTATTGGAGGAAAAAAAATTTTCATTCCCAAAAGACCAGGAGAGCCTGAAATTACTCATGCAAATATAAAAAAAATAAAAGCAAAGTTAAAATGGTATCCAAAAATTACCTTAAAAGACGGAGTTAATGATGTATTAAAGCATATTAACTATTGGAAAAACTCAACCCTTTGGGATAAAGATAAAATTAAAAAAGCAACAAAAAATTGGTTTAAATATTTAAAATGACAAAAAACTTACTTATAACAGGTGGTTCAGGGTATGTTGGTTCAAGATTGATTTATAAATTACTTGAAGAGACAAATATAAACATAGTAAACTATGATATTTCATTGTTTGGAGATGAACATCTACCTAAAAATAAAAAGTTTGTTTATTGTAAAAAAGATATTACTGATAGTTTAGCATTCAGCAAAGCAATAATTGAAAATGAAATAGATACTGTGCTTCATTTAGCATGCATATCTAATGACCCAACTTATGAATTAAATTCAGAATTATCAAAGAAAATTAATTATGAATGTTTTGAAGATTTAGTAAAAACATCAAAAAAGAATAATGTAAAAAAATTTATTTATGCATCAACTTGCTCGGTCTATGGAATTTCTGATAGTCCAAATGTTACAGAAACTAGCGAGTTAAAACCAATTACTGATTATAATAAATATAAAGCTTTATGTGAGCCTGTTTTAAAAAAATACCTAGATGATGAATTTGTCGGTTTAATTATAAGGCCTTCAACAGTTTGTGGTTTTAGTGAAAAAATGAGGTTCGATTTAACAGTAAATATACTAACAAACTATGCTTACAATAAAGGTTTTATAAGAGTTTTTGGAGGAAAACAATCTAGACCCAATTTACATATTGACGATATGTGTGATCTTTATAAAAAACTTATATTAGAAAATGTTAATTCTTTTAATGGTCAGATTTTTAATGTTGGAACTGAAAATTTAAAAATAATTGAAATAGCTGAAAAAGTAAAATCAATATTAGAAAAAAATTATAAATTAAAAAAAAATATAAATATCAACATTGAGGAAAGTGCTGATATCAGAT
>MDTB01171212.1_pt1 | contig 10625 bp, 11 predicted proteins | sample 811161 | NCBI WGS metagenome assembly MDTB01 (sample SAMN05326650, study PRJNA326480) | marine metagenome | isolation source: seawater | place: Mediterranean Sea | collected 2009
ATAGAGCAAATGTCTGAGCACGCTGCTGACTTCGAGTTAGCGCTAGATGAATTGATTACATTAATTCATGCTATTGCGATTAGTCAAGCGGTACCTGGTATTGATAATCAATATCTTGAGCACATAGACTTCATAGGTTCCATGACCGAGAGACTTACCTCAGATGAGGTTCAGCTATATTATCAGACAGCTATAAATGGCAAACGTGATTTAACGTTTGCTCCAGATACGCGAGTGGGTTTCGAGATGATAATTCTTCGTATGATCGCTTTTAGACCGCAAGCGGTTATCGATGAAGATTTTCAAGTAGCAGATCTACAATGTGATTTTGAACAAAAAACTGCAGTTAGTGATGATATAAGTCCCAAAACAACGGGGTCTGCGACGTCCAACAAAAAAACTCTTGAAGTTGCTCGAGAAGACAAGCCAGGAAATAGTGAATCTCCTTCGTCAGATTGGAATGAAATTTTTGATAAATTGGGATTGTCTGGGATAGCACAAAGCATCGCATCTCACTGTTCTATAAGCCATTTCATTGATACTAGTATGTTGCTTGTATTGGATAAAAACCATTCCGACCTGTTCAAAGATCGACATTTAGAAAAAATTCAGAGCAAACTGCGCGTTTACTTTAAAAAAGATATTTCTTTGATTATTGAGATAGGAGATCCTAGTTCCGAGACTCCGGCACAGAAAGCCTCTCGTATTAAAGCGGCGAAACAGCGACAAGCGCAAGAATCAGTCAGTAAGGACCAAAATCTTAAAGGTTTAATTGACAGATTTGATGGAAAACTTGATCCAGGATCTATAATGCCACTCAAATAAAATAGGATACAGGATAATGACGGATTCTTTGTCGGACTTGCTTAAGCAAGCGCAAAAAATGCAATCTGAACTTTCAAAAAAGCAGAAAGAACTTAGTGCGATAGAGGTCATCGGTAGCTCTGGGGCTGGTTTAGTCAGTGTGATCATGAATGGCCGTTACAATGTTAATCGAATAGATATTGATAAAAGTATTTTAGTAGAACAGAAGGAAGTGCTAGAGGATCTGCTGGCAGCGGCCGTAAATGATGCAGTAAAAAAAGTAGAGGAGAATAATCAATCTGCCATGTCGGGGTTAGCAGATAACTTTAAGGCTCTCAGTGGTATCAAGTTACCTTTCTAAGAAAAAAATGAGCGATATGTCGGCATTTGAATCCTTAGTAGCTGCATTTTGCTGTCTTCCGGGAATTGGGAATAAATCTGCTCAAAGAATGGCATTATATCTAATCGAAAAAGATCGGAATGGTGCTAATGTTTTATCCGAAGCATTAAAAATAGCGCTAGAAAAGATTGGTAACTGTAAATCATGCAGGAATCTCTCCGAAGGCGAGATTTGTAAGATCTGTTCAGATTCGCGTAGAGATCGATCTATGATTTGCGTAGTAGAGAATCCTGCGGATGTCTTTGCTATAGAGCAAAGTGGTACCTACAGGGGTTTATATTTTGTTCTTATGGGCTACTTGTCACCCTTGGACGGGATTGGCCCTGAGGATATAGGTCTTGGATATTTTAAGGAGCGGATAACAGCAGAGGAAATAAAAGAGGTAATCTTAGCAACGAATCCTACAGTAGAAGGTGAAGCTACTGCCTTCTATATAACCAAGCTAGTCGAACTCCAAGGCATCGAGATCTCTCGGATTGCTCATGGAGTTCCTATAGGTGGGGAGCTAGAGTATGTAGATTCAAATACGTTAGCGCATGCTTTATCTGGACGGAGGCCAATAATAAAATAAGTGGACTGGCAATGGATTGATAATAATGCTTCACTTCGTGAGGTAGTGACTTTGGCTCGCAGAGAGTACGCCGTTGCTATGGATACGGAATTCTTAAGAGAACGAACATTTTATCCTCAACTTGCACTCCTTCAGCTATGTATTGGAGGTAATACGTTTTTATTAGATCCTTTAAGGATTTCTGACCCAAGTCCTTTACGTGATCTATTTGAAGACGTTGATACCATTAAAGTTTTTCATAGTTGTGCAGAAGATCTAGAGGTTCTCAATAATTGGATTGGAACACTTCCAGAGCCAATTTTTGATACCCAAATAGCAGCTTCATTGCTGGGTATGGGATTTATGCTTAGTTACAGCAAGTTAGTTTCAGAACTTTGCTCAGTAGAACTTTATAAAACTGAGACGCGATCAAATTGGCTTCAACGACCTCTTACTAACGCGCAAGTGAAATATGCGACTCAGGATGTTTATTACCTAGACATAATCTGGCGTAACCTCATTGAAAAGAGTGACCTTGATAGTAAGACTGATTGGATATTATCTGATGGACAGGCGCTTATTGAAGATTTAAATAAGGTATATGAGTATGATCACTTGAGGATTTCTGGAGGAAGGAAGCTTTCTCGTCTTCAACTTTGTGGGCTGTATGCACTATCTAGATGGAGAGAACTCCAGGCTAAGGAGAGAGACCTACCTAGACGTTGGATTATCGATGATAAAGCCTGTTTGCGCCTTCTAGAAATGTTTCCCTGTTCCCGCAATAGTTTAGGAAACATTAAAGGTTTGCCAGCGGACATTAAGAAGAAATTTGGCGGAGAGATTACAGACCTCTTCAAACAGTGTTTAGCTAAGACGGAGCGTGAACTTCCTCCGTTAAAACCCGACCCCCTTAGTAAGGAGAAAAGAGGACAAGTTAAATCCCTCAAATCCTTTGTCCAAGAAATAGCTTTGGAGCTTGGGACTGTGCCAGAAATATTAATTCGATCTCGAGATTACCCGTTATTATTAGATATTTGTAATGGAAAAAGAGAAAGATTCCCTAATTACTGGAATGGATGGAGGGATAGGTTGGTGATCCAACGATTAAAAGAGCGTTCGAGTCATTTTGTGGAAGAGTAGTAAAAATACCAAGAATGCCTTTCTGCAGCCATCTAAACATATTAACTCCATAGATCATTGTTTTTACTGTTCCAACAAGAAGGGATAAAATCTAAGTTCCCATCTCATAATGAAGTGATATCCTTTATGTTGACTGACACATCCTACATGTATGCAATTTATACCTACTTAGGTAGTGGATTTTTGTTATCCCTGTTACTAATTTATTTTGTTCGCCACTGGTTAACTTTAGGCATAAGAGTTACTTTATTCTTGATGTCTTTAAGTATTTTTTTGATTCCTGCCTATCCTGCTGATGGCGTGACGACAATGGCGCCCGCAGTTATTGTTGCAGTATTTCAATTTTTTATAAATGGTTTCGATGCTGCTGCGCATGCGATTCGTCCGCTTACCTTTGGAGTTATTTTTTCGATATTTCTTAGTTTTTTATTACTGGTAGTTCGATCAATTTTCTTTAGGCGGCGCAAATAAGTGGTAAATTTATGTTCCTAGTAAGCAGGAGATATACCTTATTATTTTGCTATCTTTTTTTTTCTCTAATACTTTTTATCTTGTCAGAAGAGGCATCGTCGATTAATAACAATTTGTCTCCTGACATTCGTGTTTTAATCGATAATTCTCGGAGCATGCAAGAATCAGATTCCCAAAACTATAGAATTTCTAGTTTACTACTATTAATAAAGCTCATACCAAGTGGTGCTAAGGCAGGTGTTTGGTTCTTCTCCGATAAGATTGTACCCCTCATACCTCATAGGGTCGTGGATGATGCCTGGCGGGCAGATGCATTGCGCATCATCGATAAGATTGAGGTAAAAAATATCGATCAAGGCGTCAACATACCCCATGCTGTAGATAAGGCTTTATATGACATTTCTGATCTAGGTACGAGTAAGTACGGTTCGGGAATTATCTTGTTAACTGATGGGGGACTTAAAATTTCCCCTTCACCCATTGTAAATGCCGCGGCATCATCTGAATTTCTTCGCGATATAGCTGATAATCACTCGAAAATTAACGTGCCTATACATACAATAGCACTAAAACGGGGGGCTGATAAAAGGTTCCTGAGTAACATTTCTTACATAACTTCTGGATTATCTTATTACACAGAAAAGCCTGAAGAGCTCGCTGAGATATACGTGAATACTTTAGATACCATAGAAAATAGATCCTTTATCCCAGTTACCAAAGACAAGTTTTATATAGATGAATCAGTTCGCGAATTTACACTCTTAGTTTTTCTCTCCAATAAAGAAAATAGCATTGAAATAGTCAGTCCTAACGGAAAGCGGTATAGCCAAACTAGAATTTCCGAGGAATCTGCTTGGTTTAAGCAGAACGAGTACATGATTTTTACCGTCGATAATCCTGGTATTGGAGCTTGGTCAATACACAGCAACCATACTTACAAGGCTAGGGTTACGGTGCTTTCAGATCTCACGATCGAGGCTTTAAAGTATCCAAGTAGTATCCCAGTGGGTAGTGAAAATGAGTTTAGGGCTTGGCTTAACTTTAAAGGTAAAAAAATTACGGATTTAGCGTTCTTGTCTTCATTGAAGTTTGATTTAACCACTACCACTATGCTAGGAGGGGAGACTAGGATAATAAATGTCGAGGAATTGGCACCACTCCCGAATGGAGACCTTCGCGTGATGGTACCTGGGTTCAGAAAAATTGGCAGATATCACTTGAGTTTTAGACTGACGGGAAGAGAATTCAGAAGGATATTTCCAATTGATATTGATGTATTCGCCTTAGCTGATAGCGAAATTAATACCCGAGAAAATTTAATTAGAGCTACTTCATATATGTATCCATCTACCAAAATAATTCTTGCTGTTTTTGTATTTTTAATTTCTCTTTCTATTTTCCTGCTCGTGTTTAGGCGAATTTCAGTGCAAAAAAAGGAGAAATGGCTAAGGAGACTTTCTTTCACTAGTAGCTTGGAGTGAGATTTTTGATTTTAATAACCTTTATCCGGAAAATCGAACTTGATTCGTCCTTAAGCAGTGGTTAATCTCTCTGACAAATTTTTAGCAGGCTCGTTAATATGAAATTTGAGGGAACTGATAAGTATGTAGCAACTGATGATCTTCAAATAGCAGTAAATGCAGCAGTGGAGCTGCAAAGACCGTTATTAATAAAAGGTGAACCAGGAACAGGAAAGACTATGCTAGCTGAGGAGATTGCTGATGGACTGGGACTAGATCTTATACAGTGGCATATAAAAAGCACTACAAAGGCTCAACAAGGATTATATGAATATGACGCGGTATCTCGGTTAAGAGATTCTCAATTAGGTGACGAAAAAGTCAAAGATATCTCGCAGTACATCAAGCGTGGAAAACTTTGGGAGGCATTTACCTCAGAAAATCAGGTGGTTCTTTTGATAGATGAGGTTGATAAGGCAGATATAGAGTTTCCAAATGACCTTCTCGTAGAGTTAGATAGAATGGAGTTCTACGTTTACGAGACTGGTGAAACTATCAAGGCAAAGAATAGACCAATTATCGTCATAACTAGTAATAATGAAAAAGAGCTTCCAGATGCCTTTTTACGGCGCTGTTTTTTCCACTTCATTAATTTTCCCAGTAGGGAGACTATGGGTAAGATTATTGATGTCCATTATCCCAATATTGCACAAGCTTTAGTGCAGGATGCATTAGAAGTATTTTTTGATTTGCGCTCCATCCCCGGTTTAAAGAAAAAGCCATCTACGTCCGAGCTCATAGACTGGCTTAAGCTGCTAATGTCAGATGATATCCCAGACGAAATTCTGAAAAATAGGGATGCTACTAAGGCGATCCCTCCACTTTATGGCGCATTATTAAAAAATGAGCAAGATGTCCATATGTTAGAGAGATTGGCATTCATGCATAGACGTGAGACTTCTTCTTAACAAATGTTAGTTAATTTCTTTCATGGCCTACGAGATGCGGGAGTACCCGTAACCACTAGAGAGCTACTTGACTTGATGCAAGGCCTAAAACGGGATATAGCTTTTGGAAACTTAGATGAGTTTTATTTTTTTAGTCGCACCTGTTTAGTAAAAGATGAAAAATATTTTGATCGATTTGATAAGGCGTTCAGCAATCATTTTAATGAATTAGATAGTTTAGATGGGGTCATAGAGGCACTGATTCCAGACGATTGGCTCCGAAGTGAATTCTTAAAGCAGTTGTCGGAGGAAGATAAGGCCAAGATAGAATCTTTAGGCGGGTTAGACAAGTTGATAGAGGAGTTCAAGAAGAGACTAGAGGAACAAAAGGAGCGACATCAGGGAGGTAGCAAATGGATAGGTACTGGCGGAACGTCCCCCTTTGGACAGGAGGGATATCATCCCGAAGGAATTCGTGTAGGCCCTAATGGTAAGAACAGTAGAGCAGTGAAGGTATGGGATAGACGTGATTTTAAGGATCTAGATGATAATATCCAGATAGGAATTCGTAATATAAAATTAGCACTTCGCAGGCTTCGTAAGTTTGCCAGGACCGGGTCGACAGACGAATTAGATTTAGATAGTACAATTTCATTTACGGCGAAGAATGCCGGTCTTTTAGACATCAAGATGGTCCCTGAAAGGAGAAATGCTGTCAAGGTGCTCCTCTTTTTTGATGTAGGGGGATCTATGGATCCTCATATTAGAGTGTGCGAGGAATTGTTTTCCGCTGCTCGAAACGAATTTAAATATATGCAGCTCTTTTATTTTCACAACTTTATCTATGAAAGTGTTTGGAAAAATAATATTCGTCGTCATAACGAGAGATCTAATATGCTGGATATTTTGCATAAATATAGCCATGACTATAAAGTCATATTTGTTGGCGATGCATCGATGTCTCCTTACGAAATTGTTCAACCAGGCGGATCCGTAGAACATTGGAATGATGAACCTGGAGAGCTCTGGATGAATCGATTATTAAATACGTACGATAAAGTTGTTTGGTTAAATCCAGTCCCGGAGCAAGATTGGGATTTTACACAATCGATCGGTATGACCTATCAAATTATGAATAAACGAATGTATCCGCTGACACTAAATGGTTTAGAGGATGCAATGAGATATTTAGCTAAATAAATTCAGAATAGCTTATGCTCTCCTAGATGTTGCTTTTCAAGGCCATTGGTTAATATTTGAGTATAAAAAGTTCGCAAATCTTCTGTTCCAAACTCAGGAGTCTTATCTGACGAATATTCTTCGCTTTCTTCCTCCCAATAAAGCATAGATTCAGTAGCGTAATAGTGTGCAATTTTTAGAAACTCGATTTTGTCTTGCACGCGTAAAGAAAAATAAGAGAGCGGAGTTAAAATCGCTTGGAAAATTTTAAAAATCTTTGAGGGAATTTTTAAGTATCGTTGGTTTTTATTGGCTAATTTAAATAGCATTCTGGCTTGGGAGAGGGGAGTAAGCGCTGGGGATGAACCACCGATCATAGAAACTTTATTTTGCTGTTTTGGGTTGGTTAGGGAGGCGCATAAGAACTCTGCCAAGTCGTGCTCAGATATAGGCTTACACGAGTTATTCATACCTTCGTCAAAAATGATGAACCTTTTTCCAGATTTTACCCTGTCTACCTGGCCTGATAAGGATTTAAAAAAAGCCGTAGGCCTAATTATCGTATAGGTAATACCCGAATGAATTAGTTCATTTTCTATAGCAAGTTTTGCTCGCTGAAAGTGAAGTTTTGGTTTTTGAACACAGATGGCTGAAAGTAAAACAAATCTTTTAGCAGATCGTTCAAACGCGAGCCTAAGAATACTTAGATTTGCAAGATACTCAGAACTCCAAGAATCTCGGATCCCGCCAGTTTTGCTTCCTATACATGAAATGACTGCATCAAAAGGAGGGCAGTTATTATTTAATATTTCTAATTCCTCGGTATTATTTAAATCCACCACCAGAATTTTAAGTCGTCTATATTTGCATCTCAGCTCTTCATCAATATTTGAATTTCTTCTAATTATACAAATAACGCTGAGCCCTTTTTCGAGAAGATTTAAGACGACATGCTGTCCGATGTAGCCAGAGGCACCTACCACCAGTACAGTGCTGATAGAAGTACTAATCTTATTGAGTGACAAAGTTAATCTCTCATCCGCTGGAACGCTGAATCATAAGCTGTATAAATTGTCTCATGAGAAGCTTCTGTGAGACCAATGCTAGAATAAAATCGCTGTGCTTGATTGTTTGAATTACTTACTGCGAGTCTCATAAATACTGCACCCATATTGGAGCCATCAAGCGCCACTCTCGAAATTAATTTATTTGCTACATTGTTCCGCCTGTAATGTTCGTCAACAAATAAGTCCTGTATATACAGTCCAGTCTCTCCTCGCCAGGTAGAATAACTAAAGAAGTATAAACATATACCAATAGCTCTCTCTTGATATTCGGCTATAACGGCATTGATGCTTAGGGAGGGATTATCGAAGATGTTTTTATAATCTTCGAGTCTAGCGGTGAACTCACATGCTTTTTTTTGATCAAGGGCTAAGCGCTGAATTAAGGTGAAGATGGTTAACGTGTCAGATTTTCCACAAGGTCTTATGACTAAATTATCTTCTGTAAATTGCTTATTCATATCCTAATTAGTATGAACTTACTCTCATTTTTTAAGGTTACTCTATTTTGGGGGGTAAACTAAGAGGTTGATTTTTTTGTTTTTTATATAAATTGCTAGAGAAATTCAAAGTATTATTCCGTAGGCATCAAGATTATTTTCCCAAAGGGTTTTTGTTCAACAAACATTTTCTGTGCTTGCACAATATCTGTTAGTCGGAATGATTTGTGAATTGTGGGAACGATTTGGCTTGTTTCGATCAGCTTTATAATTTTCTGAAAAGTATTTCGCATCCAGGAGGTGCAACCAATCGCTGTTATATCTTTAAGATATAATTGTCTGAGATCTAGATTAACGACAGGTCCTCCGATTGCTCCGCTAGAAATGTATTGTCCCCCAGACCGAATAGTGGAGAAAACTTTTGGGAAAAGCATACCTCCAACTGTATCAAGAATTATATCGAAGCTATTTTCTGCCTTTTTAATGTGCTCTAAAAATATAGAGTCGGGCGCTGTTCTGTCAAAAACCTCCTCACAACCGAATGCCTTTACAAGATGACATTTCTCGCCAGAACTAATTGCAGTAACTTTTGCTCCTCGTACCTTAGCTAGCTGTATGAGAGCTCTACCCACACCACCAGACCCACCCGTTATGAGCAAATGATGTTTATCTGTTACTCTAGCTCTGGTGAGCATATTCTCTGCAGTCCCAAACGTACACGGAATTGATGCAAGCTCTTCATTAGTCAGATTACTTGAAATTTGGAAAGCCTCACTTGCCGATATTGAAAGGAAATTTGCAAATGAGCCATTAAAATCAGATCCCATCCAAACTGAAGAATTGTCGCCATATTGATTTTTTATCGTAGTGCATGGTCTTATTAATACTCTTTTGCCAACCAGACTTTGTGTATCTTTGTTAGCCGCCTTAATTACCACACCACAACAATCAGCACCTTGAATTAACGGAAACTGCGTCTCTGAGTTCCATCCAGAAGCTTGCTGTATATCATGATTTATAGAGTCGATATTGACACTTAATTGTTCAGTAGACTCACCTACTTCACTTGCATACCATCCAAGACGAGTATTAATATCTGTATTATTAATCGCTGCTGCTAGGACTTTGACTAATACCTCACCTGGTTTTATTTGAGGAGTTGGAACTTTTCTTATCTCTAGTTTCTCGTAACCACCAGTGCCAGTGGTCACTGCAGCGGTCATAGCATCAAATATCGGATTCATTATTATTCATTTTTGATTTAAGTCGCATTTTTATCCTATTATATTTAACAAAATAAAAAAGTATGCTGGCCGTAGCAGCTACATTTAAAGATTCAACATCATTTTCCATCGGAATAGATACAGTATAAGACGCCAATTGTTTTGTCGAACGAGAATGACCAGTGGTTTCGCCACCGAGAACATAGATCGCCTTGTCAATCGCGGGCATATCGAAAAGCGAATTCTTACTTTTCTGATTTAAAACAATAACCTCAAAACCATTGTCTAAATATTTGATGAGAGCATCTTCTAATTTACTACACTTTATAATTGGCGCTCTAAAGATTGTTCCTGCGCTTGATTGAATTACTAGCGGACCAATCCTCGGTGCACTATCTCTTGGATAGATAACACCATCCATACCTGAAGCAGTTGCTGATCGAATAACAATACCAACATTTTTTGGGTTTGTAATACCGTCTAGTGCTACTAAATGAGTATTTATCTTAGTTATTTTGAGGTGAACCTCATGCTCTAGAAAGCTTGGACATCTAATATCTAATGCCACTCCTTGATCTTGACGTGCATTTTTAGAGATTTGCGATAAAGTCTTTGGGGTATGAAAACGTATTGGTAAATTTCTTGCTTCAGCATATTTGATTATTGCTTTTATTCTCGGTTTATCTTTTCTTTGCGTATCAACGTGTATCTTAAGGCAGTTTATATCCTGATTTTTTAGTGCTTCTTGAACGGAATTTTGACCATAGACAGTGATCACTTGATTATAGTTTGATTGTTGTTTTCTGGTTAATTTCATTTTACCTGCAGGTAAATCCTTCTCGAGAATAATAATAACAATTATGCTATTTGGGATATTCGGTTGAATGGGGAGTTTAACCGATTTCGGTCATTGAAAAATCCTTTCTGAATAACTTTCAAAGATGGAT
>MDTB01027581.1_pt1 | contig 10624 bp, 10 predicted proteins | sample 811161 | NCBI WGS metagenome assembly MDTB01 (sample SAMN05326650, study PRJNA326480) | marine metagenome | isolation source: seawater | place: Mediterranean Sea | collected 2009
AGCTTTATTTGTTTTTGTCCAATGCGAGTTAATTTGATTGATTGTATTATTTAGCCACCATTCTTTTGTAATACCATAGTGCCAGCACGATTTTTCAGATGGGGGAACTAATAAAATTTTATTACCGCGAGGAGCTGCATCTATTTTAAATTTTGAATAGTCTTGCCGGAGAAAAGAATAAAATCTATCGTCTAAATAGAATTCAATATCATTTCTATTGAATTCTATTTTACATCTTTCAATAATTTCTTCCCTAGACATCGTATTAATATTTTGTACTTCATTCAGCACTACTCGCCAACAATACTTAGCGCGGGGATTTTTCCCGCGTACGCCAGAATCACCCCGCAATAAGTATCCAGTATCAAGGGCAACGTAATCTGCTATACCATGAATTTTTTTCATTAAGGGTGATTTCGCGATAGAATTAAAATGATATAACGCGTCTTTTTCAATTACATAGTCTTCTTTTTCCATGGCGCTTTTATATGTGTACGAAACTTCACTAATGAATTTTCCTTTATACGCATCTAAGTACCGCGTCATAAACTTATCCGATCGGCTGCCAGTACCAGACAATACTCCTATAACTTTCATGGTAACTCCAATATTTTTTTGCGCGCTTTGCTCCAATATTCGCCGGAAGATAGCTCTTTAATTGTATAATGATTGTTCGCATAACGATGTAGCCAATCTTCTCGGAGGGAGTACATACTGTTCAAATCTATATTTTCAATCGAAGACAGCGGGCCTGGATTCATTGAATACGTATAGCTCCATTCTCCAAGTGAATAAACAGGCGTACCTTCAATAATTGCTGATGCGCCAGCGTTACTAACATACGTAATTACGCAGTACGCTTTTGCAGATACTTTATCTAATTCTGGGTATTTATGCCATCCGCTTTTACTCGGTGAATGCAATGTTATTTTATTTTTATGCCCGGGTAAGTTACAAAATGTATTTAATCTTTTTGTATCACTTACAAATGTATTAGCATGTACGGCATGATGTGTTCTTATTATGATTGGCCTATCGGTATGTTTCATAACTTCAGTTGCGGTGTCTATTGCCCAGTCAGCAGCATTTAAGCCTTTTGAGGAGTACCCGCTCTCGCCGCGGTTACAGCAAATCAAAATATAGTCGCCTTTACCGTCATATTCTTTGACATTAATATTACGTTCTTTTTTAATTTTATCCCATTTATCTAAGTCAAGATCTGAATCGAAGTAGTCTGCTTCATTTGGAAAGGGAGACCCAAACGGAAATCTTACCCTGGATTGCTCGTAGTTTTGTTTATAAACGTCTAGCGGATCTGTATCAGCATAAAACACCTTTTTATCATAAAATTTAACGATACTAAAACGAAGCGATGCGCGTTTGTATTTTCCACTAGCTCTAGCTGCAGCTATTTGTTGTTTTGTTTTACGAAAAGGCGGGCCAAAGCTTATTGCGTAATCCCCTAAATGTCTAGGCAGTTTATACCCGCGCACTTCTCTAAAATCAACAGCGGGGTCGCCATTTATCGGTCTACAAAAAGAATATAAAATCTCATGTTTTTTGAGTGAGAACGCGGTATCTGTATAAAGTGTAACTTGTTTTTTCATTACTTTTTAACTACAGATGTTTGGCTTGTTTCACTAAATTCAGTCCACCATTCTTCGGCATAGTCACAGTTTTCATAACCGGCAAACCAGGGTCCGCCTTCTGTATAATGGATATTTTTTACGTCTTTTTTATATTCGTATTCGTCAGCTAACCAGTTCCATTCAAGAGGCAGCGGACCGATCATATCATCTGACTCTAACCATTTGAACTGATGAAGCTCTAGTCCAGATGCAGAGTTAACATAGTCGGGTGTAAGTGCCGCGCATTTCTTACAGTTCATCAACATGAACGAAGACCAGTTTTTCTTGGGATACACTGTTTGTACTTGGCCAAGAAACTTAGTTTCGCTTTTTGGAACATAGTCGTGTTTGCACAACTGGACCGCGTACTTATCATCGCGCATTCGCCAAAGTTCTGCAATGTCTGCTTTCATCAACATATCGCAATCCATAAACAACGCCCATCCTTGATAATTCATTAGATGGGGTATAATAAATCGGCTGAACGAAAACTCGGTTGAAGACAGATTGTTGCGTTCGCGAACGAATGTGTCTTTAATGTTACCAAGATAAATTGGTGTAATAGCAATAGGCTGTGTGCTATTTTTTAGTATACTATACGACAGCACATTGAATGCCGCTTTTTCTTTTGTGTCATATCCTACGAATACATTAATCATTTAATTACCTAATTGTTTTATTTTATCTAATATTCTATATTTTGTCGCTGCCATTACACTATTTATTAGTTTACTTTTATACGCCCGACCGGATGTGTTTGGCCTCTAAATTTAAAGTGTGTTTTACCTGCGGCTTCTGCTTTATCAGATTCTATATTATATCTAACTTTATAATATTCAAATGAATGTGGCCTAAGTTTTCTATTACCTTTTCTATGGTCTATATGAGTATTTAATAATGGGTCTCGCGCCATAATATGCGACTTTTTCCCATCACCAAGTATTTGTTGTTCTTTATCTAAGTTTAAAACTTTTCTGGCACCATCAAATGCGTGGCAATCTGTAAATCCAAAATGATTTAATATGCCTTTAAATCCTTCATATAGTTTATCTGTTTTATACCAATCTAGATATAACTTATAAAATTTATCTGCAATACTTTTAGTATTATCAAATGCAATAAACCCGCTTTCAGTATATGTAGGTGGTCTATCATAAAAAGCAATAAATTTATCTTTAGGTAATATTCTATCGTAATGTTCTAATTTTATTTGTTTACAAAACTTAGTGTCTGCATCTATGTAGAATACCCTATCACCGAACTTTCGTGCAGCATTTTGTGCAAATACTTTATATGAAAATCTGACACCGTCTAAATAAAATTTACCTTTTGAATCACGATGTCTATTTCTTTCTACAAAAGCTTTACAATCAGGTTCAAGATCAAATAAATTATGCCAATGTAATTTAGCTCCGGCTTGATTTTCTACTTGTGGTCCTATAAAACCGTCTTCACAAAATATGTGCATATCTAATAATTGACTTGTTTCGTGCCAAGTTTGAATTAGCTCATGCGCATATGTTTTATAAAGTCTTTCATTAAATGTTGAACAAATTATCTGGTTCATTTATAATATCTCCGCATATCAGAATCTATCATATCTATCATTAAACTATTAATATCATGTTTGCATTCCCAACCTAGTTCTTCTCTAGCTCTTGTTGGATCACCTTGCAATATATCTACCTCTGCAGGCCTAAAATGTTTTGTATCAGTTGTTGATATTAATGTATCAGTTTCTGCTTCAAAACAATCATCACCTTTCCAGTAATATTTTATATCTAAATAATCTAAAGACATTTCTAAAAACTCTCTAATTGTGTGAACTACGCCAGTCGCTAAAACAAAATTATCAGGGGTATGGTGATTCATTATTTTAATCATGCCTTCTACATAATCTTCTGCATGACCCCAGTCTCTTTTAGCTTCTAGATTACCCAATATGATAGGCCTTTTTTCTTTTTTCCACAGTGCTAAACCTTTTGAAATTTTACGTGTTACAAAATCTTCACCACGCATAGGACTTTCATGATTAAATAATATTCCGCTACAGCCAAATATATCATAACTTTCTCTATAGTTAATTGTACACCAATGCGCATATAGTTTAGCTACACCATAAGGACTACGTGGCCAGAAAGGTGTTGATTCATTTTGTGGAATTGCTTGTACTTTACCATATAACTCGCTGGTAGATGCTTGATAAAATTTAATATCAGTATTAACTTGACGAATACTTTCTAAAATACGTAATACGCCCATACCATCTATAAGTGTTGCAAGTTCGGGTTGTTCAAATGATAAAGCAACAAATGATTGCGCAGCTAAATTATAGATTTCATCCGGATTAGTTTTTTCAATTGCTCGACGAACATTAGCTTGATCTACAACATCTAGTTCAACAAATTCTATATCATCAGCAATGCCGATTTCTTCCATACGCCAATACTTATTAGTAGTTGTTCGACGTTCTCCGCCATATACTTTATAACCTTTTTCTAAAAGTGATTTTGCAAGATAACATCCATCTTGTCCGGTGATTCCTGTAACTAATGCAGTTTTCATATTAATTCCTTTACTAATGCTAAACTATCTGCAAGATAGTCGATGTTTGCTGTTAAGTCATTTACATCGTTTCCTACAAATAAACCTTGATCATGTATATAATTTGCATTATCATAATCATTGTTATCAATATATTCTAAATGTTTAATGACGGGGTTTTTCATAAAGTTACCAGCTACAATTGGCCGGCAATCAATTTTATGTTTTTTAAATGTTGATGTAACTAATTTACGTTGATCTTTAAACTTTCCTTTTAGTATCATAGAAAATCCAAACCAACTAGACTTGCCAGTTTCAACTTGTAAATCTAATACATCACTAAATTCTTTACCTATTTTTTCTTTAAAGTATTTTGCGTTTGCTTCTCGTTGTTTAAACATCTCTGGCCATTTGCTAAGCTGTACACTTCCAATTGCACCACTCATTTCTAAAGGTCTAACAGAATAACCAGGTGTAATAAAAGTAAAACTGTCAATAAAGTCATCGCCAGTCTTTTCATATAGATTATTACCTTCTTCTAAATGACGACACCAACCATGTGCTCGTAGTGATCTTAAATAATCTGCATCATCTTTTGATTTACAAACAATCATTCCGCCTTCCATAGTTTGTATATGATGGCTAAAGAAAAATGAAAAGGTTCCTAGTTCTCCAACTGTACCAGCATTAATACCTTCTGGGGTTTTTGCGCCGAAGCTTTCACAATTATCTTCTATTAATAATATATTGTGTTTATCTGCAATTTCTTTTAATCGTTTTAATTCACATGGGTTACCTAGTAGGTTAACCGCAAAGATCGCACATGTATTTCTTGTTATATACGATTCCACTTTATCAGTATCTATGTTAAGAGTATCTTTATTAATATCTACAAAATTTAATTTAAATCCGTTTTGAGACACAGGAAAAAATGTTGTTGACCAACTTACCGCAGGAACTATAATATCTCCGGTTAATCCATACTTATATTTTAATAAAGCAAGAACTAATAAATTTGCTGTAGAACCACTATTAACCATAACTGCATGGTCACAATTAAAATATTCTTTAAACTCATTTTCAAATTTAGATACTGCTTGACCCATAGTATATTGACCTTTATCAATTACTTTTTGTATGGCATCAACTTCTCTTTTATCCCATGTATCACATGCTAGTGGGTATTTACTCATTTCGGAATCTCCGTATGTTTAATGTGCGTATACATTTTAACTAATTCACGTTCACGGTGTGTTGTAATTAAAAATCCTTCAATATGCGTAAAGCCGTGTTGTTGTGCATACCATACTCGTTTATTACCAACATGACAATAATAGCCTGGTATAACTAAACCTTGTTCATCAATATGATGAGGGTTTTTGTACTCCCCGGCTTTGTTTTTAAGCTTAAGGCGATCTTGTACCCATCGATGATCATGCGTTGATGCCGCAATGGGATACATCATGCCATAATTATCAAAGCTTTGTTGATAACCAAACTCTTTAGATCTGTTATCTATCCAATCGTCAGATGGAATAATTCGAAGATCCGCCACTTTAAAAGTGTATGGTTCTAGATCTACTAATGCCGTAGGCCACATATGTGGCTTGAGTGTTTTCACTTGTACCACCTATCTTTAAAAGGTGCACGCATTACTTTTTGTAAATTATGTGCTATTTTAAAACTAGGCATCATTGCGCAGTCAATGTGCGTATAACCCAGATCTCGGGCAATTCGTAACCGCTGCGATCCTCCCCAACAAACATACTGAATAATATTATGTTCATCAACATTATCTATGTAATATTCCTCTGTTTTTTGATCACTCTTTAACCTGGTATTATATGTAAAAGGTAGCTCACACAGTTTATTCTTCCACACATTTTTTTCTTTTATTACTTTAATGCGCGGAGCTGCTACTACCATGATAGGAAACTTTAGACCGTTTGCTTTAATGTCTTTTAGCACCGGCTTATAAAATTCAGCACCTCGATGTTTTTCAGCCTTTGGAACTGACGCCCAGATTTCATCAACAGGCAATTGTTTGATCGAATATTTATTGCCGGACATTTTAATCCAGCCTTGTGCGTGATACGATGACTTCAAACAATTCATAACAAACTCCTACTATTATATATCACTTGCGAGCACAAAATCTAATGCTCTTTGTGCTTCTTTTTCAAGCGGTCTATTTTTGTACCATCCTCCAGTCTCGAGATCGATTTGCCGGCACAAGATTGCAACCTCTGTTGCTGTTATCGGGTATTTATAACGGATTGCATTGCCCGCAATAGAAATCATTATCTGATACATCTTATGATACCAACCGCTGTTACTTATACCGCGATAGTCTTCAACGAGCTTCTTGTTGACAAACTTACAGTCATGATACGATGACCAGCTATAAGATGTGTTAGTAAGATTATCTCTCCGGTGCTGCAATATTGCTTTTTGCATTTCAACCGGAAGCTTAGACAAGAATGTACCAGAATTATCTACGTACTCGTGCTTATCCATAAACTCTTGCGGGTTCAAATCTTTGCCCTTATTGCTAAAGATAAAGTTGTACGCATTAGGATACTCAGCTGGCACATAGTACATACGAGACAAGTCTTTTGTCTGTGGATCACCGAGTGAGTTAAACTCTTTGTTAAGCGCATACCAAAAATGTTTAATCTTATCTGCAGGTATATCTTCGGTTAGGCAGAATACAACACGGAACTTTGGATGTTCTTTTGTGGATGATGCCGTTGAATAACAAATGTACTTGTAGTCTTTAAATGATTCGATTGCTTCTTCGAATGTACCATCATATTCATCAATATCAAGTGCACACCATCCTGCCCATTTAGTCACATTAGCATTCGCCCGAGTACCACCATCTTCGTATACAGCTGGTGTAATAAGTGGCGATGGAGTTTTGTGGCTTCGTTCACCTTTACGGGGTTTAAATCCAGGCTTTTTTGATAACATGTATAATGCAGCAGAGAACTTTTCCCAGTCTTGGAAAAAGTACTGCCGATTTGTTTTGTTATCAAATATGCTTGGGAATACCGTAAAGCCTACCATCGCTCTCCCCATTTACGCATGCTATGCATAGTACCTAGCATAAACATTCCAACCGATACCATTATGCAACCCGCACCGAAAATTAATAACGGTGCGTAGTAATTAATCAATGTCATCAAAGCGTCCATGATTTCCTTCGTGGTTAGGTGCTTCCCATCCTTCGGGTTTAATTAGATCAGGTAAACCGAATGGATTCGGCCGTTCTTTTTTAATGCCAACCTTTTTGTTTAGATTTGCGTTTAACACTTGATTCCATGCTTCAAACGGATTGACACCAAACAAGTCAAGTGTACCGATTGCAAATACACAAATATCGATAAGCGCATCTACAGTTTCCTCTCCATTAACCGTTTTACCGTGAACTGCGTCATGCAACTCGTCTACTTCTTCTTGAATACACTCGCACCGAAACTTCAAGAAGTTACGTAGCATATCGCTATCCATATTTTTTATTACTTCATGCACGCCATACCTTGAATGCATATTGTTCATATCTTCTGCCCATATATAACTCATACTATCTCCTGTTAAATGTGTATATTATATCAAAATTACTTCTTTTTGTAAACAAAATAAACCACTGTCATTATGATTGCCGATATGCCACTAAATGTATAGTTGAACAATAACCAGAAGTCAAAGCCAAACTTAAGCAACGCGTAACCTGTTGCAGAAGCATATCCTACAATTGATATTATGAACAGTGGCAGACTCACGTCTTCCACGCTTTTAGTTTTATATGACTTGATTATTTGCGGCCAGTAACACGACACAAAACAAAAGTTATATATTAGTCCCAACAAGTTTTCTATCATACAAAAAAGTCCTCTAGGTTTGCTACAGGCTCTGCCTGCCATTTAATTGATTTTAGAATTATGTCAAGCGGATCGAGAAAAGTCTTCTGAAACTGCAAGTCATAGTCAATGTATTTATTCAGCCCAAGTTCGTCCGGGAGTTTGTCATCCGGGAACGAGATGACGTTCTGCTGCATTTCGTTTCGTTTGTTGAGGTAGATAAACTTAATCTTGTCGCCGTTCTGAATAAGGCGATACCGTTTGTCGAGCTGCTTTTTCTTGACGTAGTAGTTATAGAGTAACGCGCCGCGTGAGTGAATCGGGGTACCTTTCGAGAAAATGTGATTCCGATCTGCATAGGATGTAATATCACTGACACCCCGGGGAAACGCAACCTTGTCTGCAGACAGAGATTTGAAATAATCTTTGAACTCTGCAATCGCATCTTGTGTCTTGCGCTCGTCACCCGATATAATAATCTTGAACATCTGTTTCATTGCATCACGGCATACTTCGGGAGTGGACGACTTGACCGCCTCGATGCCCATGACTTTGATCTTAGGCTCGGCATACTGTACGCCCTCGTTGTTGTGTACATTTAGGATGTAACGTTTCTTTGCAGTCCAGATGCCACGATCGGCGATAGCCTCACGTTTCATAACCATCCGGTTCGTGTACGCGTCAGTATCTTTTGCAAACTGCTCGAATGACTTTTCAAGGATAGGCTCGATAGCTTCTTTGGCGAATCGATCAAGGAACTGAACAGGATCTTCTTTGCAGTACTTATCGACAAGATCGCCAACGCCAACATACAGCGAGTCAGTGTCCATTGCGATCACACGGTCTTTGTCGTCTTGCATTGCTTTGTTAAGGAAACCGTTTACTGCTTTTTCTGCATGTTGAATCACGGCCTGCCCGGTTGTAGTAACACCTTCGGCGACTAGCAAGTCAAAGTAACGAAAGTAGCGATTGCCCATGGCACCGTAAAGGGAGTTGAGAAGAATCTTTGTCGCCATCTGCTTGTTTTCCAGGATGGTCGCTTTACGTACGAGCGAGTCAGATTTACCTTCGTCCTCAATTTGCTGTTTGACTTTTAGCATCTCTTGCTTGGTCGAAACACGAGTAACATACAGCTTCTCGACCAGTTCGGGAATGATGCCAACTTTGTCTTTACGGAAGGTTGCACCGTTTGCAGCCTTTGCGCCGATAGCATTTGGCATACGAATGAGAGTCTCGGGAGACATGTTGTACTGAATAATAATGTTCGGATAGAGCGAGTTAAGGTCGAACGACATAACCCAGTCATGCATACCGACATGCGGATCCTTTACATAACCACCGACAAACGCAGCTTTCTTGTGATCTTTTGGTTGAGGCACGGCAATCTTCTTGCTCATCAGCTCGCGATAGATAATGCAATCCCATATTGCTGTCGTGCCGAGCGTATCGTTATAGTTTACGCCAGCCATATAAGCCATCGTCATAACCAGATCGATAAGACCAAGCTTCTCGTCAATCCGATGCACGAGCTCAACGTCCTTGATGTTGTAGTCAATAAACCGTTGATGGTCGTTCTCGTATGTTTCCATAAACGTACCAACATCAGAGTAGTCAAGCTTTTCATCACCGAGAACGACATGCGAGATATGGTTTAGCGAATAAGATTCTTGGTTACCATACGTATAGGCAAACTTCTTAAACAAATCCATATAGTCAAGGCTTTGGATACCTGTAATATCAAACGTAACTTGCTCGCGCCCTTTGATCTTGACTGACCGTGAGTCGATCATTTTCCATGGCGAAAGTCTGCGAGTTTCATCCTCGCCAAGTACACGTGCAAGCCGGTTAACAAGATATGGAATATCAAAGAATCGTGAGTTCCAACCGGTAATAATGTCCGGCATGTGATAAGGTTGTTCCCACCAATCAACGAATGCAGAAAGCATAGTGTGCTCGTTGTCAAACTGGAAGTATTCGATCTCGAGGTCAAGCTCAGACCGCTCGGGGTCGTAATCCTTGAGGCCAAATACCGTGTACTTATTGTTCCGACTCGACTTTAGAGTAATCGCAAGAAGTTCTTGCTTTGCTTCATCGGGCGAGGGAAAGCCATCGCCAACTGCTGTCTCGATGTCGAACGTAACGACGTTGATGAGACTCGTGTCGGCCTGAATCGTATCCGGATACATGTCGCGGATGCAGGCATGAACGTGCCGGGTGTTGCCGTAGATATTATAGTTATCGATCTGCCCGTAACTTTCGATAAAGTCTTTTGCTTCACGCATTGAGCCAAGTTGAATCGGGTCGACAGGAGTTCCGTCTAGACCTCGCCACTCGGAGTTAGGTTTCTGGGACTGCACAAACATTGTAGGCTTGTACTTGATCTTGCGGATATCGGGCTTACCTTCTGTATCGTACCCGCGGTAAAGAATATTGTTTCCGTATCGGCTAACTGAGGTGTAAAAGCTTTTGTAATTTTGCATGTATGTATACTATCACGATTCTTTCATAATGTAAATAAAAAACGAGGAAAAAGGAAGGAGCGACCTCCCTTAATCCTCTGAATATGTAACGGGGTTTACTCTTTACCCG
>MDTB01152990.1_pt1 | contig 10624 bp, 12 predicted proteins | sample 811161 | NCBI WGS metagenome assembly MDTB01 (sample SAMN05326650, study PRJNA326480) | marine metagenome | isolation source: seawater | place: Mediterranean Sea | collected 2009
CTATAAAGAAGTTTGGAAAAAAATTGGAGGATTTGATGAAAATTTTCTCTACCCAGGAGGGGAAGATATTGATTATAGTATAAAAGTATCAAAAATGTATAATAATAGAAATCTTTATTCTAGTAAATCTCTTTGCTCACACTTATGTAATGATAATATTGATACATTAGCAAACCGTGTTTGGAGATATCATTCATTTGCATATAAAATTAAAAAACCTTCCAAATTTAAATTAATTAAAATTTCAATAAAACAATTAAATTTTTTTTTGAAAAGAAGCTGGTTTGATTTAATGAAATTTAATTTTACATTCATTGTAATAAATTTTAAGGTTTTAATTAAATTTATTAAATTTGAACTCCTACACCTAAGAAAAAATAAAGATTAATTTATCTATTTAATATATCTTTAATTTTAATTTTTTCATTTCTATCATTTGATAAATCAATAACTTCACAATTTTCAATTGCTTTTATTCTTTCTTCTTTTCTTAAATAATTCAAATTTCCTTTTATATCCCTACTTTCCCTAATATTAGAAGCAGTAAATTTTTCTAAATTATTATCAGGTAAGTTTATATTTAAGTTATTTTGATATTTTTTTTGTACAAAAAAAGCATTATTATTAAACTCATTACTTCCAACAAAAATAAATCCTTTTTCATTCATTTTATTAACTAGTGCTTTTAAAGACATTCCATAGCAAAGATGTGAAAAATGATATTTTTTTCTATCAAAATTTAATTCATTTGGAACAGTGATTTCTAATTTATCACCAAAAACAGAATTATATTCAATTACACATATTTTAGAAAAATTTTTTGGTAATTTATCTAATACCCAATAATCGATGCCATCAATATCAAGACTAAATAAATCTACATCTTTATGAAAATTATTTTTTTCAAGAATATTATTTATATTTTCTGAATTAATAGACTCATTTATGACTGTAAGATCTCCTTTCCAAAAACGAACATTTTTTTTTACTTTTTTTTCAAGATCTTTGATATGATCAATAACTAAACCCTCTGGGCCAGTTCTTTCAAATAAAAATCGTGTATTACACTCCTTGTAAGAACCAATACCTATTTCTATAAATTTGGGCTTTTCTATATTTAGAGAAAATAATAAATAATCTATAAAACCATCTTCTCCATTCTGCGAATATATTTTATAGCTAGTTTCTGAAAAATTTTTAATTTTAGAATAATAATTTTTCATCAAATTAAAATGTGAACTACCAATCTTAAAATTCATTTCATCAAAATTAGACATTTTTTTAAGAATATGAATTAAGTTTTTAATTTTAGAAATCATCATACTATCCAGTTTTTAAATAAATCTTTATTATTTTTAATATAATTAGGCAATAAATGAAAATCATAAATACTTAAATCTTGTTTAGTTGCGTGTTTATCTGCACCTTTTTCTACACTATGATCATACATAAATTTTCTCTCTTTAATTAACTTTTTAAATGTGTCTTTATTTAAAATATTTTCTGGTGTGTCTGCATGATGTGCATAATGCTTTAATTTATAAACAATACCCTCTTCGTCATTTACATTTGTAAAATGCCAACCTCCATTATTTACTATATGTATATTTTGATATTTTTTTTCTGAAAAAATAGTATCTATTCTAAAAAAATTATATTTCTTACTTTTAATATTTCTTAACCATTGAGGAGTTTTAAATAATCTTTTAGTGCAACATTTTGAACCAAACCAGCTAAAATTTTTTAAATATAAATTAAATCTATAATGAAAAAAAGCTTGTTTAAAAATTATAATTTTAGATTTATATTTGTTCAGATCAATGCTTTCTAAATTTGGTATTTCATCAAGATCTGATATTAGAATGAAATCTTCATCATTTGCCTCATCTAAACCTTTAATAATTTGATTTCGTTGAAAATTATCTAAACTTAATGCATTTAGAATTTGTATCCCTTTTTTCTCTCCAACTGATAAATTTTCACTTATTGGTTTATAATCTTTTGGTTTATCTTTAACTTGAATGTAAACAATTTTATCTTCAAATTTTTTAAATTTATTAATATCAAAATTATATTCTTTAAACTCTCCACTATGTGTATAATTACTCTCTACTATAACAAATTTTGCAACATGCTTATAAAGTTCATTTAGTCTTATTTCTAAGATTAAATCCTCATTAAAATACATAAAGCAATCAAAGATTTTCATATTAATTATTCCAATTTGTTTTTGATTTAATATCTGTTATCAATATTAATGTCTAAAAAATACCTTTTTTTAATCATTTAATCAAAATAAATGCTGTCAAACAAAGAAATTATTTGTCCAAAAAATTTAATTAGAATTGCTAATAAAAAAAAGCCTATCAATGCTGCGATAGTTAATGCTGGAAAACCTTTGCCCATGCATTCCACTATGGAGGCTGTTAATAAAAAATTAATTATTCCTATTTTTATTGGCAATAAAAAAGAGATAATCAATTCTTCTGAAAAATTAAATTGGGATATTTCGAAATATGAAATTATAGATGAAAATATAGAAAATAATACAGCTCCAATCGCCGCTAAACTTGCTAGTGAAAATAAAATTAAGATAATAGTTAAAGGACATATTCATACTGATATTTTAATGAAAGAAGTTTTAAAGAGAGAATATAATTTACTAGGTAAAAAAAGATTAAGTCATATTTGGCATATGACTATAGATGAAGAAAGTCCTCCGCTAATTATTACAGATGGTGCCTTAAACGTTTCTCCTAATATTAAAACTAAAATTCATATTTTAAAAAATGTAGTTGATTTTTCAAATAGAATTGGAATTGAAAAACCAAAGGTTTCTATTCTTTCGGCTACAGAAGAAGTGCTCGATAGTATGCCAAGTTCAGTAGAAGCCAATGAAATCACTAATATAGTAAAAAAAGAAAATATTAGTGCAGATGTTTTTGGCCCACTAGCTTTCGATAATAGTATTTCAAAAAAATCAGCTGCGATTAAAGGAATTAAAAATATTGTAGCAGGTCAGGCTGACGTATTGTTAGTACCAAACGTAGAAACTGGTAATAGTTTAGTCAAAATGATGATATATTTTATGGGTGCTTGTGCAGCAGGCGTAGTTGTTGGTGGAAAAGTTCCTGTCGTAATTACTAGTAGATCAGATGAGGCCGAAGCAAGATTAGCTTCTATCGCGGCAGCGGTGGTTGCATTAGATTAAATTTTTCTAACTTTAACTAAAAAAAGTTTCCTCGGAAATTTTCCTTCTTCAAATTTTATAATATCTAAAACTTTAAAACCTTTCAAAAGTTTATATATTTTTTCTTTTGAAAAAAAGTGGACAATAAAACCATCGTTTTCATACAAATTTTCTCCTCTATGAATACCATTTTTATAATCTCCATCCTCAGTATGTCGAACAGTATAAATATTAATGCCACCTGGTTTTAAGACTCTGCATATTTCATTATTTAAATTTTCTAGATCTACATTAGATAATGCCATGCAATAAAGCATATGAGAGAAACATGCTTCAATAGAATTATCCTTAAAAGGAAGTTTTTTTCTTACATCAAAAAGTTTTGGTTTGATAAATTTTGTAAGATTTAATTTTATAGATTTATTTGTAATAATTTTTATTGACGAATTACTGTAATCTAAAGCTTCAATCGAAATAAAGTTTTTAGCAAAATATATTGTATCTCTACCTAATCCAGCACCCAATTCTAAAATTTTGCTTATATTTCTTTCTTTAAATAATTTTAATGATTTTTCAGCAGCTAAGCTTGGCTCTAGACCAAACATCTCAGGCTTATTTGAAAAGCTTATTTCCCAATGCTGAGATTGTTGGTCTAATTTTTTTTGATCCAATTTTTATTTGTTTGGATCTGGAACTTTACGCAAGTAAGGCTTTATTGTTTCCCATCCATCTGGATATATTTTTTTTGCCTCATCATTGGTTACTTTTGGAACAATGATTACATCCTCACCTGGTTGCCAATTTGCTGGAGTTGCAATTTTATGTTTTGCAGTTCTTTGCATTGAATCAATTGTTCTTAATATTTCATCAAAATTTCTACCAGTAGTCATTGGGTATGTTAAGAAGAGACCTATTCTTTTGTCAGGTCTTACTACATAAACAGTTCTCACTGTTTCATTATCTACAGCGGTACGTCCCATTGAAGTAGTTCCGGCGTCACCTTCTAACATGTTATAAAGTTTAGCTACTGCTAGATCTTCGTCTGCAACAATTGGATAATTAGGTTTTAATCCACAAACATCCTTGATGTCCTCTAACCATTTAACATGGTCGGAAACTGGATCTACACTCAATCCCATCACTTTAACATTTCTTTTTTCAAACTCTGGCTTCATTTTAGCTAGTGCACCTAATTCTGTAGTACAAACAGGTGTAAAATCTTTAGGGTGTGAAAATAATACTCCCCAACTATCTCCTAACCATTCATGAAAAGACAACTTTCCTTCAGAAGTCTCAGCTGTAAAGTCTGGAGCTAAACTATTTATTTTTAACGTCATGTATTTTCTCCTTTAATCGTTTTTTTAGAATGATTATAAGTTATTAACTTTATATTTCAACGATATTCAATCTTAAAACTCAACCTACAAGACATATTTAAACTTAACATTATGAGTGTTAAAATTTATATAAATAAATATGTCAAATCATTCAAATATATTAATTATTGGAGGAGGATGCGCTGGTATTTCAGTGGCGTCAAGATTAAATAGTTTAAAATCTGATTTGACAATTTCTATTATAGAACCTTCAGATAAATCTTTATACCAGGCTGCTTGGACTTTAGTAGGAGCTGGAGCTTACGACAAAGAAAAGACTATAAAACCTATGTCTGAAGTAATGCCTAATTATGTTAATTGGATTAAAGGTTTTGCTGAAAGTTTTTCTCCAGAATCAAATTTAGTTAAAACTTCTATCGGCGATTATACATATGATTATCTAGTAGTTTGTCCAGGTCTTAAAATTAACTATGAAGGTATAGAAGGTTTAAAAAATTCATTAGGAAAAAATAATGTTTGTACAAATTATGATGCTGATTTAGCTGTCTATACTTGGGAGTGTTTAAGAAATTTAAACGGTGGAAATTTATTATTTACTGAACCGCCTATGCCAATTAAATGTGCTGGAGCTCCTCAAAAAATTGCTTATTTGGCGGCTGATCATTTAAAACAAAAAAATGTATTAAATAATAGTAACCTAGAATTTTTATGCGCTAAACCAGTTATTTTTGGTGTACCTCACTTTCAGGGACCACTTAATGATGTCTGTGATTCTTACAATATAAAAAGAAGCTTTCAACATAATTTAGTGTCAATAAATGGTGAAGCTAAAGAAGCAGTTTTCAAACAATCTGATAAAGATGGTAATTCAAAAGAAATAACAAAAAAATTTGATTTTATTCATGTTACACCACCACAAACATCTCCTGATTTTATAAAAAATAGTCCCCTTGCAGATGCAGCTGGATGGGTTGATGTCGATCACAAAGGTGGTACCTTGAGACATACAAAGTATGAAAATATTTATAGTTTAGGTGACGTTATGAATGCACCAAATGCAAAAACTGGAGCTGCTGTAAGAAAACAAGCACCGATTGTAGCCCACAATATTATAAAAGATATTAACAAATCTTCTGAAGAATATAGACTTTATGATGGTTATGGTGCATGTCCATTAACTGTAGCTTACGGTAAAGTTATGCTTGCAGAATTTTGTTATGGGGGGAAAGTTACTCCAAGTTTACCATTTGACCCTACAAAACCTAGCTCATTATATTGGCAAATGAAATCTAAACTTTTCCCATATTTACAATGGAACGTAATGTTCAAAGGTAAAGAATGGAAAAGACCTCAACATAAAAGTATTGAAAAATAGAACAAAATTAATAAAGTTGTAATTAAATTTTTAATTATGATTTTTGAACAACTATTTGATAATAAATCTTCAACTTATACGTACTTAATTTCTAGTGGAAAAGGGCGAGAAGCTCTAATAATAGATCCTGTAATAGAAAACACAAATGAATATATCAATTTATTAAAAAACTTAGACCTTAAACTTGTAAAAGTGATAGATACACATATTCATGCAGATCACATTTCAGGTTTAAATGAATTAAACAAACAAACCAACTGTTCAAGAATAATGGGTGAAAAATCTGAATCTGAAGTAATTGATATAAGAGTTTCAGATAATGAGAAAATTAAAATTGAAAATATAGAGTTAAAATCAATATATACTCCTGGTCATACAAAGTGCTCTTACAGTTTTTTAATGGATAATTGTATTTTTACAGGTGACACATTGTTAATTAATGGTTCAGGACGTACAGATTTTCAAGGTGGGAGCTCTTTGGAGCAATACGAGTCTATATTTAACAAAATATTAAAATTACCAGAAGAAACCCTAGTTTATCCAGCTCATGATTATAATGGAAAAAAATTTTCGAAAATTATCGATGAAAAAAATAATAATCCAAGACTTCAGGTTAATTCTTCAGATGAATATGTTGAAATAATGAATAATCTAAATTTAGCAAATCCAAAAATGATGGATGTTGCAGTGCCAGCAAACAAAAAAGGTTTAACTTTAAACCAAATATAGATCTGCATAATTTTACAAAATGGTCTTAAATTTATAACTTTAAATTTAATAAATAATGATTATATAAACTTTAATGAATAACTTCCTACAGTCTATTATTGACCGAGATCCTGCTGCAAAATCTAAATTAAGTTTAATTTTAACTTATCCAGGTGTTAAAGCTGTTTTTTTTCATCAAATAGCACATTTTTTTTGTCTCGCTAAATTCGATCTTATTGCAAGAATTATTTCTCAAGCTTCAAGATTTTTAACTGGAATAGAAATTCATCCAAAAGCAAAAATTGGTAAAAACTTATTTATTGATCATGGTATGGGAGTTGTGATTGGTGAAACCTCAGAAATTGGTGACAATGTAACTATTTATCATATGGTAACTCTAGGAGGTATATCTCCAAGTATAAATTCAAATGATCAAAGAGAAACAAAAAGACATCCTACTTTAAAAAATAATGTTGTTGTTGGTTCAGGAGCACAAATTTTAGGACCAGTAATAATTGGTGAAAATTCAAAAATAGGTGCTAATGCGGTAGTAACAAAAAATGTTGAGCCTAATGCAATAATGGTAGGAATACCTGCAAAAAATATTGGTGTAGCTGATAAAGAGTTTAAACCTTATGGTGTTGCACTAGAAAATGAAACAAAAATAGATTAATGAAAAATTATCAAAATAATTTTACCGATGGAATAGGTAATACACCTCTGATTAAATTAAAAGCTGCCTCAGAAATAACTGGTTGCAACATATATGGCAAAGCAGAGTTTTTAAATCCTGGAGGTTCAGTTAAGGATAGAGCTGCTTTAGGTTTAATAAAAGATGCAGAAGAAAAAAAACTTATTACTAAAGGTGGAACAATTGTTGAGGGCACAGCTGGTAATACAGGTATTGGATTATGCTTACTAGGAAATTCTTTGGGTTACAAAACGATTATAGTTATGAATGATAATCAAACACAAGAAAAAAAAGATTTATTAAAAAATATGGGTGCTGATTTAAGGTTGGTTAAACCAAAGCCATATAAAGATGATGATAACTTTGTAAAAATTGCTGGTCGTCTTGCTGATGAATTAAGGCCTAAGAATAATAATGGAGTTGTTTGGGCTAATCAGTTTGACAATATCGCTAATGCTAAGGCTCATTATGAAACTACTGGAAATGAAATTTGGGATCAAACTGATGGAAAAATTGATGGTTTTGTTTGTTCAGCTGGAACTGGTGGAACAATATCAGGAGTAAGTAATGCTCTCAAGGAAAAAAATCAAAATATTAAAATTTACTTATCTGATCCAAAAGGTTCTTCACTTTATAATTATATTAAGAATGGAGAACTAAAATCAGAAGGTGGCTCAATTACTGAAGGAATTGGCTCAAGTAGAATTACTAAAAATTTTAAAAATGCTAAAATTGATGACGCATACACTATTGATGATAAAGAAGCTTTACCAATATTATTTGATTTAATTCAAAATGAAGGTTTAAGTTTAGGTACTAGTTGTGGAATTAATATTGCTGGAGCAATTAAGTTGGGCAAAGAGCTTGGTCCTGGAAAAACTATTGTTACTATTCTTTGCGATAGATCAGATAAGTATAGTACTAAAATGTTTAATAAAAAATTTTTAGAAGAAAAAGACTTGCCCTACCCTAATTGGATTTAAGGATAAATTTTATCAGCTAATCCGTAACATAAAATTGCACTCAGTAAAGTTAGTACTCCTGGAGCTATAATTCCTTCTACAGAAGTTTTTTCATTATTACCGAGTTTATTAATTTTAATACTATAAAACCCAACTATAAAAGCTGATAAGTTTTGTAAGAAAATTAAATTAAAAAATGCCCATGTATTTTCTAATCCAATATCACCGTGAATCATTGGTCTTATAAAAATTATATATAAAGCCATTAAAGTTGACCCCATAAACATAGATCCAAAAAATCTAGTCATTGTAGCTGCTGAATGATCAACACCATATTGATCTAAAAATGACTTAGTAGATAAAATACATCTGTATCCATAAACTGCGTAAGCTAAAAAATGCACAGCAAAAATAATTAGATAAATAATTCCATTGAAATGTTCAATCATTAATTAAATAATAGCAGTTGTTGATGTGTAGGTCAATTTTTTCATTATAGACTAATCGTAGCAGTTTTTTTTCTTTATCATTTAATATAACTATAATATTTATAATGTATGAATTTAAAAAATTGTCATAATTTTGCGGATTTTAGAAAATTAGCAAAACAAAAACTTCCTTCACCTATTTTTCATTATATTGATGGTGCGGCTGATGATGAAATTACATACCAAAGAAATACAAGTGCATTTGATGATGTTGATTTAGTTCCCAATGTTTTAAGAGGTGTTGAAAATGTTGATTTATCAACAACAATTTTTGGTAAAAAATTAGATCTTCCTTTTTATCTAGCCCCTACTGCTTTACAGAGATTATTTCATTATGATGGTGAAAGAGCAGTTGGAAAAGCTGCACAAAAATTTAATACCATGTTTGGTGTTTCAGCTTTAGCAACAGTAAGTGTTGAAGAAATAGCTTCATTAGTTGATACACCTAAAATGTTTCAATTTTATTTTCACAAAGACAGAGGATTAAATGATGCCGTAATGGAAAGAGTTAAAGCTGCAAAATTTGATGTTATGGCTTTAACTGTTGACACTATAACGGGTGGTAATCGTGAAAGAGATTTAAGAACAGGGTTTACCTCACCTCCAAAACTAACTTTATCTAGTCTTTTTAGTTTTGCTACAAAGCCTATGTGGGGGATAAATTATTTAACCAAGGGTAAATTTGAATTACCACATTTGCAAGATCATGTAAGTGAAGGAACTAGCACAGCAACTTCTATTGGAAATTATTTTTCAAGCATGCTTGATCAGTCAATGAATTGGAAAGATGCTGAAAAACTTTGTTCACAATGGGGAGGTCACTTTGCACTAAAGGGAGTTATGAGTGTTGAGGATGCTAAACGTGCAGTAGATATTGGATGTAGTGGAATTATGGTTTCAAATCATGGTGGAAGACAGTTAGACGGTTCAAGAGCTCCATTTGATCAACTAGCAGAAATTGTTGATGCAGTTGGTGATAAATTAGATGTTATTTGTGAAGGTGGAATTCATAGAGGAACCCATATGTTAAAAGCGCTATCACTTGGTGCAAAAGCATGTTCTGGAGGAAGGCTTTATTTATATGCTTTAGCTGCAGCTGGACAGGCTGGTGTTGAAAGAGCAGTAAGCCAATATCGTAATGAGTTAGAAAGAGATATGAAGCTTATGGGGTGTACAAAAATAAGTGAATTAAATAGAAATAATCTTCGTTTTAGAAATATCAGATAATTTATGCAAGATTAAGTTGTAGTTAATTTATGCATAGCAGGTAACAAAAAATATCATTTAATAAAAAAAATATAAATCATATATTTATAATAATAATAACTATCAAATTATAAGGAAAATAATGAAGGTAATTTATACAAGAACAATGAGAGTAAAAGATAACGGCCTAAGCAAGGCAATGGAAATAGGTAAAGGCTTAGCTAAAGTTAGAAAAAAACATTACCCGAACCATGAAGTTTATTTTTCTTTTCAAATGGGCGGAGACCCAAGAACAATAAGAGAAACTTTAATTGGAACTATGTTTGAGGGCGATAATGATGCTGATGCCAACATGTCAGCAGACCCTGAATATCAAAAACTTCTAGAACAATTAAAAGATGTTGCGATAGAGGGAACCATTGAAGATGAAATTAGACCTATTTTTAGCGAATAAAAAAATGAAAAAAATAATATTATTAATAATAAGCTTTTTTTTTTCATTTTCTGTTTACGCAGCTATGAGTGATGCTAATAAGTCTAAAAGTTGGGAATGCAGTGGGATCTACATGGCTAATTATTTCTTACCGTCTGGGGAAACTTTTGAATACAGTATGAAAGAAAAATCTATGGCCTCAGTGAAAGTTTTAAAAGCCTATGCTTTAGAAAC
>MDTB01206308.1_pt1 | contig 10622 bp, 9 predicted proteins | sample 811161 | NCBI WGS metagenome assembly MDTB01 (sample SAMN05326650, study PRJNA326480) | marine metagenome | isolation source: seawater | place: Mediterranean Sea | collected 2009
ATGGAATTTGATGGTTCACGTGAGCAAAATTAGAGAAAGTTGCAGATTTTCAAATTTGCAAAATTTATTTCTACGCAGTTTTATCATTGGAAAGGACGCTTTTATGGATTGGGATGACTATGAAGAATGGAGCAAGAAAATCTCTACTTGGGGTGCAAATTACCACAAAACATTAAGAGATTATCCAGTGAGATCTCAGATAAAGCCAGGCGAAATCTTAAATAAATTAGATACCTCTGCTCCCGAAGAAGGTTCGAAGATGGAGGAAATTATGAAAGATTTCAGAGACATTGTTATGCCTGGTATGACCCATTGGCAACACCCTAGATTTTTTGCTTATTTCCCATCTAATGCTTCTCCGCCTGCTATCCTTGCCGATTTTCTAACATCTACAATGGCAGCACAATGCATGCTTTGGCAAACCTCTCCAGCGGCGACTGAAATGGAAACTAGGATGATGGAGTGGCTGGGTAAAGCTATTGGATTACCAAAGCACTTTAAAGGCGTCATCCAAGACAGTGCTTCTTCGGCAAGCTTAACTGCTGTCTTGACAATGAGGGAAAGAGCTCTGAATTGGCAAGGTAATAAAAAGGGTTTAACCAACCAAAATAGAATTCGCATATATGCGTCTAATGAAAGCCATAGTTCAATTGATCGTGCAATATGGATTGCCGGCATAGGACAGGAAAACTTGGTCAAATTGCCTGTTTTCGGAAATTTAAGAGCATCAGATCCTGCAGCTTTACGCAAAGCCATAAAGGCAGATATTTTGTCAGGTTTTACTCCAGCCGGCTTAATCTGCGTAACGGGAGCAACAGGCACAGGAGCCTGTGACAATATATCCGCAATGATTGAAGTGGCTGAAGAATTTGACCTATACACTCATGTAGATGCGGCTTGGGCTGGTTCAGCCATGATCTGTCCCGAATTTCGCTACCTCTGGAAAGGTGTTGAAGACGCGGACAGCGTTGTTTTAAATCCACATAAATGGCTGGGTGTACAATTTGACTGTTCTGCACATTTTCTAAAGACGCCATCCGATTTAGTTAGAACCTTAGCCATAAAGCCGGAGTATCTCAAAACCTATGGACAAGACGGCGTCATAAATTATTCAGAATGGTCGATACCCCTTGGACGCCGCTTCCGTGCCCTTAAACTTTGGTTTTTATTCAGGTCTTACGGTTTAGAAAACTTGAGAACCAGAATTCGGAATCACGTATTTTGGAGTAATTCTCTAGCTAAAAAACTAGAGAGAACGCCATATTTTGAGATAATAACAGATCCGATCCTTGCTTTGTTTACATTTCGTTATTCACCTCCTTGCTGTGAAGATCTCAATGAGTTTAATCAGCAATTGGTGGAAATAATAAATAACGATGGAAGAATCTACCTAACGCAAGCCAATGTTTCAGGGCAAAGAGTAATCCGTTTTCAAACAGGCCAATTTGAGACAACTCAGGATGATGTTGATCAAGCCTTCTGTGTAATTCGAGAAATGGCTGAAAACTTGTCAAAAAGCTTGCATTCCGGAAATATAACCAAAAAGCAATCTGATGTTGATCAGTCGAATAGCATCTTTCTTAAAACTTAAACTAATCTTCGTTTTGGTTTAAAAATCTTATTCAAAAGTCTGTATAATTTCCTAAAATTTTGTTAAGAGCATGCAGGTTATTCGTATATTAGATGCTCTCCCATTGCTACCCCCAGCCTACACTTTCGAGAAAGGTAATTATAAATTTTTAAAGAGCCCAGAATAGAACTCACAATCATCCCATACAATCTATTTTTTCATTGTTCCTTGCATGGTCGATATAAATTCAAGTCCAAGTGAAAAATTTTAATATTGTTTACCAACGTCAACGGCTATATTAACCCTTCATAGTGTCCCAAAATGATTTTACGCTTGAGAAAAAGCTTTTGCTTTCAGGATTATTATCCTCAGAAAGTCTTTCAAACTCTCTCAAAATCTCTTTTTGTTGACCTGTTAGATTTACCGGTGTTTCAACGGCAAGCTCAATGAACATATCTCCCTTTTGAGTTGATTTGATTGCCGGCATTCCCTTTGCACGCAAACGCATTTGACGTCCGGACTGACTCCCTTGAGGAATTTTGACCCGACTGCGACCACCATCAATTGTTGGGACTTCTATATCTCCACCAAGCGCTGCAGAGGTCATGGAAACAGGTACTCGGCAGTAAAGGTTGATTCCATCGCGTTGAAAAATGCTATGTGATGCCACTTCCAAAAATATATAAAGATCGCCAGAGGGCCCTCCACGCAGCCCAGCCTCACCTTCGCCAGATAGCCTAATCCGAGTTCCAGTTTCAACACCTGCTGGTACATTTACACTAAGAGATCTATCTTTTTCCACACGCCCAACACCACGACACTCTCTGCATGGATTTTTAATAGTCTGCCCCATGCCAGAACACGTAGGACAAGTGCGCTCAACTGTAAAAAATCCCTGTGTTGCACGGACTTTCCCCATGCCAGAACAGGTCGGACATTTAACAGGTTCCGATCCACCTTCTGCTCCCGTCCCGCGACAAGAACCACACAATACCGAAGTTGGAACGTTGATTGATTTTTGGAGCCCAGAATAAGCTTCTTGAAGTGTGACGCCCATATTGTAGCGAAGATCAGAACCCCGCGAGGCCTTAGTTCTTCCGCCGCCACTACGGCCCCCACCCATAAAATCACCGAATAAATCGTCAAAAACATCTGAAAAAGCACTAGTAAAATCGCCACCGGGTCTACCACCACCTCCCATACCACCTTCAAAGGCCGCATGGCCATACCTATCGTAAGCAGCTTTTTTATCAGTGTCTTTAAGAATATCGTAGGCTTCATTTACTTCTTTGAATTGGGCCTCCGCGTTAGGCTTGTCAGCATTTCGATCAGGATGTAATTCCTTTGCTTTAGTCCTATATGCTTTCTTTATCTGATCAGCCGATGCGCCTTTCGCAAGACCCAGCAACTCGTAATAGTCACGTTTCGACATTGATCTGTTCCTTTTTAAATGCATAAGCCTGTCGTCTCAATAGGGACCGACACTTCATCGCCATTTAAATTTCCTAAGACCGTTTGCTGTCGTCAAGATCTTCAAAATCAGCATCGAGAATGTCTTCGTCCAGACCATCAGCGTCTTCCGGCACTGAGCCTTCTTCCTCCTGAGATGCTTTGTAAATAGCTTCACCAAGCTTCATCGCGGCCTCAGTAACATTCTGAATACCAGATTTTATTTTCCCAGCGTCGCCTGATTCTAGTTCGTCTTTTAGAGCTACAATGGCCAGTTCTATAGCCTCAATAGTTGTCGGATCGACCTTTTCGGAGTGCTCTTCCATCGATTTCTCGGTTGAGTGAATCAAACTTTCAGCCTGATTTTTGGCTTCAATAAGGTCGCGACGCTCTTTATCTGAATCAGCATTTTCTTCAGCTTCACGCACCATCTCCTCTATATCACTTTCAGATAGACCGCCTGAAGCTTGAATTGTGATATTTTGTTCTTTTCCAGTACCTTTATCTTTAGCAGATACTGAGACAATACCGTTCGCATCAATATCAAATGTCACCTCAATCTGAGGCAACCCACGAGGAGAGGGAGGGATATCTTCTAGGTTAAATTGTCCTAAAATTTTGTTATCTGACGCAATTTCCCGTTCGCCTTGAAATACACGGATAGTCACCGCGCTTTGATTATCTTCAGCAGTTGAAAAGACCTGAGATTTCTTGGTTGGGATTGTTGTATTCCTGTCAATTAAGCGTGTAAAAACTCCACCAAGAGTTTCAATTCCAAGCGACAATGGCGTCACATCGAGCAAAACAACATCTTTTACGTCGCCTTGAAGTACGCCAGCTTGAATAGCTGCACCCATTGCAACAACTTCATCCGGGTTCACCCCTTTATGTGGTTCTTTACCAAAAAACTTTGTAACCTCCTCTACAACACGAGGCATACGGGTCATACCACCCACAAGCACGATTTCGTCAATATCGTCTGCGCCAAGGCCTGCATCTTTCATTGCCGCTTTACAAGGCTTCAAAGACGCCTTGATCAGGTCACCAACCAAGCTTTCGAGTTTTGCCCTTGTAAGTTTCATCACTAAGTGAAGAGGCTGTCCTGAAGATCCATCCATTGAAATAAAAGGTTGGTTAATCTCTGTCTGGTTCGTAGATGACAATTCAATTTTTGCCTTTTCAGCAGCTTCCTTAAGACGCTGTAAAGCCATCTTGTCTTTTGTCAAATCTACGCCATTTTCTTTCTTAAACTCATCCGCAAGATAATCAACAATCCGCATATCAAAATCCTCACCGCCAAGGAAAGTGTCGCCGTTGGTGGATTTAACTTCAAAGAGGCCATCGTCAATTTCCAGAACAGTTACGTCAAACGTACCGCCGCCCAAATCATAAACGGCTATCGTCTTTGTCTCTTTCTTATCAAGCCCATATGCCAAGGCTGCGGCCGTTGGCTCATTGATAATTCGCAGAACCTCAAGACCCGCAATTTTGCCAGCATCTTTTGTGGCCTGTCGCTGAGCATCATTAAAATATGCTGGGACTGTAATCACCGCTTGGGTTACGCTTTCACCCAAATAACTTTCTGCTGTTTCTTTCATCTTCTGTAAGATAAATGCTGAAATTTGGCTGGGGCTGTAAGTTTCCCCGAGCGCTTTTACCCAAGCATCACCGTTGCCACCATCGGTAATGACAAAAGGAAGGTTCTTTTTGTCTTTTGTCAAATCTGGATCATCATTGCGGCGTCCTACTAACCGCTTGACACCGAAAATCGTATTTTCAGGATTAGTGACTGCCTGACGTTTCGCAGACTGACCAACTAGACGTTCATCGTCTGAAAAACCGACGATCGAAGGAGTTGTACGTGCGCCTTCGGAATTTTCAATTACGCGTGGTTGTGATCCATCCATTATAGCTATACAGCTATTTGTTGTTCCAAGATCTATACCTATAACTTTGGCCATTTTAATAATCCCTTTTAGTTTTTAAGGCGATAACAAGCGAGGCGAACCCATTTCGGCATTTGCCCCACAACATCAGCTGGTTATTGAACGATAAGCCGTTCTGCCGATTGTATATAGGGAGCCGCTTTGCATGCTGCAAGCGTTGGATTAGTTAAAATTTGAGGAATAAACAAATTTTTTCCTACATTTCGATTTTAAAAACCTTGTCAAGTATTCTAACACTAGTAAGTTCTAATAGTTAATCTCTATCTAAAATTAAAACGTACAGCTGAAAACCTGTAATGGAAAGCAATAGGCGCTCAGCGCTAAGTACGAATTATTTTAATGTATTTAACCATAAATTAATGAAACCTCAGTTCCGATAGGATCCTTGAAATAATTGATAGTAATCAAACTTATTCTTTCTTCGTTCTAAAAAAGCACAAGCTTAAAACGACCACCTAAACAGGCGCATATATTTTTTTAATGCATCATTGCAACCTTAAATTACTGACAAGCTTCTTTAATTAGTATTACTCTTTAAATTTAAAAACATAATGTATCAATTCTGAAAATTGCCGAGGATGTCAGTGTTAAAAAAACATCTAGTTCACATAATGCGCCGACTTGCTATTCAAGCGGGCCAAAGAATAATGGAAATTTATAATTCTGGGGACTTCGAAATACGCAGAAAAAAGGATGCAAGCCCCATAACCATCGCCGATGATGTTGCCGACACCTTAATTTCAGTAGGACTCAGGAAGCACTTTCCTAAGATTGCACTAGTTACAGAAGAGCAAGCTATTTCCCATGTGAAAGCCAATTCAACGTTTCTAATTGTTGATCCTTTAGATGGCACTAAAGAGTTTATTAATAAGACCAAAGAATTTACCGTAAATATAGCGCTAGTCGATAATGGGACACCAAAATTAGGAGTCGTTTTTGCACCAGCAATTAACCGTTTATTTTACACATTAAAAACTGATGTTGCTGTTGAGGAATTAGCACCGTTCAACGATACTACAATTGGAAAATTAATACCACTTCATGTGTCAAAACCGAACAACAACGCTTTAGTAGTTATTTCATCGAAATCGCACCAAAATCAAGAAACTGATAAGTACATTTCCAATTATAAAATAAGAAATAGTAAAAATTCAGGCTCATCGCTAAAATTTTGTCTTTTAGCAACTGGAGAAGCAGATTTTTACCCCAGGCTGGGAAGAACGATGGAATGGGATACTGCCGCAGGAGATGCAATCCTGCGAGCTGCTGGTGGAAAAGTGGTAACTTTTGAATCACACGCTCCACTTAAATATGGAAAAGCTGGCTATGAAAATCCGTTTTTCATTGCTTTCGCAAATGGTGTCAAATTAATAAAAAATAACTAATCCAATAAATTATTCAACTAAACGTATCCTGATATGGCAAACAAAGGCCAGCTTTATCTTCAACTTTTATTTTAGTGAATTACCGCTAGCATTAACTTTAACCGCAACCTTTTTGCTATTAATTGATCAGTTGCTGTAAACTTAGATTAAAGCGTAATGCGATGCAAAAAAGTATCAAAAGCAATTTTCTCCGTTGCCGGGTTGGGAACACGTTTATTACCTGCTACTAGGACCATTCCCAAAGAAATAATGATACTTGTTGATAAGCCGTTGATTCAATACGCCATTGATGAAGCACGGGATGCCGGAATAACCGAGTTTATACTTGTTACTTCTAGAGGCAAAGATGCGCTCGATGATTGCTTTGACTATGCTCCACAATTAGAGGCGGAACTACGGAAAAAAGGTAAAAAAGAACTATTTTAAGTCCCAAAAAACACAGATATCGAAATTGGCGCCATAGCCTACGTTCGTCAGCACAAAGCCCTTGGATTAGGTCATCCTGTATGGTGTGCAAAGCGTCTTATTGATGATGAACCGTTTGCTATTATTTTGCCGGATGACTTAATTTCTGCCAAAAAATCCCGCCTGAAGCAGATGATCAAAGCCTACAATAAAGTTGGTGGCTCGATGGCATCGGTCAAGGAGGTGCCTCAAGATCAAACAAGCTCCTATGGTATATTGAGCATAGGTCGGCGGCGCGGAAATTTACTGAATGTCAAAGGTATGATTGAAAAGCCTGCATTGGGAGAAGAGCCCTCCAACCTAGCTGTTGTCGCCCGTTATATACTTACATCAAATATATTCGAGTATATTGAAAAGCAAAGATTTTGTTGTGTAATAGCAATCCAACTTACAGATGCAATTTCCAATGAAGTTTCACTGGGGCGCCTGGTAAATGGTTTTCGATTTCAAGGTCAAAGGTTTGACTGTGGTACAAAAGCAGGGTTCATTCAGGCAATAATTTATTTTGCCTTATCTCGCGATGATCTACGCGAAGATTTAAATACATACCTTAATGAGATTGTTTCAGTTGCAAAGCAAGCTCAATCACTGACCACAAGATTACGTTGGCAAATTTTTGCTCTGGAGTGGTATTAATAACATATAATTACAATCGTTTAAGGTACCAACGCTAACTATCTAAGTGTTAAGAATTTGAAAGTCAGCCGAGGCATATTTCATTACAAGCTTTTTAAAGTAGTAAAAGTTCGATAATTCATCCAGATAAATTTATTGAAAGCTTTCTGCAAAAGATTATTTCCGCTTAAGGAAAAAATACATAACAATGGTTTCAGGCCGCAGCTGTTCCTCCGGAGGCAGTCAAAATAGTATAGAGTGTAGCGCTATCTTTATTTGAGCGAAGTTTAGAACAAAAGGTTGAATCCCTCAGAGTGCGCGAAACCAAAGCAAGTGCTTTCAAATGATCAACACCAGCGGCTTCCGGAGCAAAAATCGAAAAAACCAAATCGACAGGTTGATTATCCACCGCTCCGAAATCAATTGGCTTTTCAAGAAGAATAAAGGTACCCACTACACTTTCCATTGATTTACTGCGCGCATGCGGCAAAGCAACACCATGACCAACTCCAGTTGGCCCCAGGGTTTCACGTTCCTGCAAGGCATTAACAGTTTCAGACACATCAAGTCCATAAACAGAATTAGCAAGTTCTCCCACAACATGCAGCAAGCGTTTCTTACTTGGTACAGTGGAAACAACCTTTACCGCCTCTGGTTTAAGAAGATTTAACAATTCCATAAATGTTTCTTCCTTAATCTAGAGCCGTCTTACTACTGGAAAACCTACTGCGGTTCAATCCACCCAATATTTCCGTCATCACGTCTATAAACCACATTAACACTCTTTTTTCCCTCGTTTCGAAATACGAAGAAATTAGAGCCTGCTAATTCCATTTGCATTACCGCTTCTCCTACAGAAATAAAAGGTATTTTAAACTCTGTCTCTGCAATAATAATCGGTTGCAAAGTATCAGAAAGTGTATCTTCTTTCTGATCTAAAGATGAAAGCACATAGGCCGAGGCATCGGAAAGCTTAACTGGTTGTACCCTTCGCCTATGATGATCTTTTAAACGACGTTTATAACGCCTTAACTGTTTTTCTAGTTTAGCACTACAACTGTCAAAAGCAGCATAAATTTCGGTCTGCCGAGCTTTCGCTGAAGCGTTTAACCCGGTGGATAAGTGGATTGTTATTTCACAGACATACTCGTGCGCACTTCGTGAGAAAAAGATATTTGCATCTGTGGGCCGTTCAGCATATTTGCCCGATATTTCATCTAAATCTCTTTTAACGTGTTCTTGTAGTGCTTCTCCAATATTTATTTGCTGTCCTGAAATTTGATACCGCATAATTTCTCCTTTTTGTTAAAGGTCATCTTGAAAACCAAAGGCACTTTAAAAAGTATCCCTATGACCATATTCGGCGTCTAAATTAGTATTTCCAATAATAAAAACTAAGGCTAGGGACATTCTGGACTCAAACTGACTGCTTAAACCCCCACACCTTATTGAAACGGATGAGAGCCGATACTGTCAATGGCCGAGAACAGTTAAAATTACGACAGGTTCATCATGTCTGAATCGAAAAGCTATCACCCAGGTAAACTTTCCTAACGTAATCGTTTTCAATCACTTCTTTTGCAGTGCCTGACATCAAAACTTTGCCTTCATGTAGTATATAGGTACGATCCACCAGATCTAATGTTTCCCGAACGTTATGATCAGTTATCAATACTCCTATAGAACGTTTCTTCAGCTGCGATACCAATTTACGAATATCACCGACGGCAATGGGATCAACTCCTGCGAAGGGTTCATCAAGTAGAAGAAAACGAGGGTTGGAAGCGAGGCTTCTTGCAATTTCAACCCGCCTTCTCTCGCCTCCAGATAATGCCAACGCTGGTGTTTGGCGCAAATGCTCGATCGAAAACTCAGTCAAAAGTTTTTCAAGCCTTTCACGGCGTTTGTGCAAATCAGGTTCTGCAATGTCCAAAATAGCTATGATGTTAGCTTCTACAGTCAGACCTCGGAAAATCGACATTTCTTGGGGCAAATAACCAATGCCTAGCCGCGCACGACGATACATGGGAAGTCTTGTTACATCTTGGCTATCGAGCAGAACTTGACCGCCATCAGCATTAATTAGCCCTGCAACCGCATAAAATGTCGTGGTTTTTCCAGACCCGTTAGGTCCTAAAAGCGCGACGACTTCGCCCTGTTTAAGGGACATTGAAACATCACGAATCACAACACGCTTTCGGTAGCTCTTTCGCAATCCCTTTACTTCTAGGCCACTTGAGCTTGCCTGCCTGACCTGCGATAGCGGTTGGGGATGCTCCATATCAATCCAACTCTGATGGTGTTGTTAGAACAGATTTCACGCTACCCGACAATGATGCAGCCCCATTTTCGATGTTGAATTCAGCTCGATCCGCACTTACAGTATTTCCGTCTTGGCTCACTAATGCATTGCCTATCATGACTATTGTCCCGCGGTCTAAGTTGTAGTCCGCCTCATCGGCAGCCGCACGATCTTCACCACTAATCAAAATCACATTATCAAGAGCAAAAATCGCATCAATTTTTGATTGATCCTCAGAGTAAGTGACGCGTACATAATCTGCGTAAAGAAGCAAATTGCCTTGCACTATTTCTACATTGCCAATCAATTCTGCCTGCGAAAGCTTATTGTCAAAAGTCATCTGATCTGAACTCGTCATGATTGGCTTTTTAGTATCCTCCGATAAATTACCAAATCCGAGGTTTTGTTCATCCGCCAAAGCTTGTGCAGCGGCCAAAATTGCCAGAAAACTAAAGATAAATCGAATTTTTCTCATGCTAGCCTCTAATCCTTAGGAAGGTATATCACTTTAACACCACCTTTGAAATGGAAATTCAAAAGACCAGTTTCAGCTGATCGCGTCACTTCAAGTGATCCTGCGTCAAGCCGGCCAGAGGGTACAGACCCATGGATAGGCCCTTGAGCAAAAATCCATGTCTGATCGAGTCGTGCATCAATTTTAGAAGCCCTGAACTGATACCCGTCCGTCGTTATGACAGACACTGAACCTTCCATCACAACCATCTCAGTATCGTTATACAAAAATCCAATGTCAGAAAACATATGGATTACTGTACCATCTTCGGTTTCGATTTTAGAACTAATCTGGTCTATGACTGCATTTGCGCTGTTGTTGGCATCTGGTTTTAAGGCATTTGCAGAAATACTGATTTTCTCGCCAGTTTTTGTAA
>MDTB01012974.1_pt1 | contig 10621 bp, 9 predicted proteins | sample 811161 | NCBI WGS metagenome assembly MDTB01 (sample SAMN05326650, study PRJNA326480) | marine metagenome | isolation source: seawater | place: Mediterranean Sea | collected 2009
AATTTTTTTCTTTCCATCCCCTAAAGCACTTTCTAAAATTCTAACATCATTGACCATCTTAGCCCAACTAACTGGATTCATTGAAAACTTATGGTCTGGTCCAAATCTTAAATTTGAGTCTGTAAAATGTTTTTCAACCACTCTAGCCCCTAATGTTACAGCTCCCAAAACACTGACATTACCCTGAGTATGATCACTCAAACCTAGGATTACTTTATCCTTAAAAATTTTTTTATATTGATTGAGTACATTTAAATTTAAATAATTTAAATTTTCTTTCGAGTTGTTATAATTTGTATTACATTGCATTAAAACAGGCTTTATAGGATTTAATTTTAATATAGTTTTTATTGCTCTAATTACGTCTTTAAGAGATGAGGCTCCTGTGGCGATTATTACAGGTTTTTTTTTTTTTGAAATTTTTTTAATAATTTTTTTCCAAGTGATGTCTCCAGATCCTATTTTGTATGCAACAATATCTTTTTTTACTTCATCAACATAATTTAGGTCATAAGGTGCTGTCATATAATCAATTCTGTTTTTTCTACATTCCTTTTTTAAAATTACACTCCAACTTGGATTGATGCTTGCCTTTTTATAAGTTTCAAAGACACTTTGTTTCCATTTTTTTTGGTGAGCAATTTTACCTAAAGACTTAAAGCCAGTATCGCTAACAATTGTTTCTGCTTTAAAATGTTGGAATTTTGCAGCGTTTGCACCAGCTTTCGCACAAAGTTTAATTAATTTTTTTGCTCTATTTAGGTTTCCATCATGATTAGCTGCAATATCTGCTATAAAATAAGTCTCATTAGTTTTAAATAATTTTGATTTCATTAATTTTTTCACACTAATTGGTTAAATTTTTTTTATTTTATATTTCCATCTTTAATCTTTATAACATCATCACAAAGATCTAATACTTCCTTGCTGTGTGATATCATTAAAATAGTTTTTTCCCCTCTAAATTCTCTTATTTCTTTAGCAATTTCAACTTCATTTTCTTTGTCTAAAAAACTTGTGAACTCATCAAGAATTAAAATTTCTGGATCATTGTAAAAAGCTCTTGCAATTCCAATTCTTTGTTTTTGACCACCAGATATTTGATCGCCCAATTCACCTATGTTTGTCTCAATATTTTTTTCTAAATTTGATACAAAATTATAAAGTTTAGACAATTTGAGGCTTTCTAGAACTCTTTTTTCATTAATAGAATTATTTTCATATCCAAAAGCTATATTTTTTTTAATACTATCGTCAATAAAATAAATATTTTGAGGCACATATCCTATCTTACTTTGCCAACTACCTAAATTTTCATTTATATCAATTCCATCAACTAAAATTTGACCTTTTGTGGGCTTATACAAGCCAAGTAAAAGATTCATTATTGTTGTTTTTCCTGCTCCACTTTCACCTGATACACCTATGTAAGATCCTTTTTTAATCTCTAAATTAATATCTAGCAATGTATCTTTTTTTGAATTTTCGAATCTAAAACTCAAATTATCTAAAATAATTTCTTTATTAAAAGAAATTTCTTTTTTTATCGTTTCTTTTTGAACTTTTGATTTATTTTTCATAAGTTTAAACTCACTTAAGAATGGGTTCATTGCTGGTATACAAAATTTTATATTTTGAAAATTATTCATTATCTTTGAAATTGAGGGTATCATTTTATAAACAGCTACTGCATATAAACCTAATAAAGGAATAATTGAATTAAGTTTTGTACCAGTTTCAAAAAAGAAAAGTATTAATCCTAATAAACATAAAATTGTTAGCCACTCAAGCCAGTTTCTAGGTTGATTTAAAACGAAATCTTGCTTAAAAGAAAATAAATTTGAGTTAAGATTATTATTAGAGAAATGATTTAAAAAAAGATTTTCTTTACCTAGAACTTTAATTTCTTTTATACCCCCTAGGCCTTGAAGGATTGATTTCATTTTTTTTCCATCATATTCAGCTCGCTTACTACCCCAAATATTTGCATTGTTTTGAATTACTCTAAAAAATATAAAGCTTACAGAGCCAAAAAATAATATAGATATGATAGTTATCTTAGGCTGAAGTAAGCCCAATAAACATACTAGGCTAACAAAAAACACAATCTCAACAAAAAATCTAAGAAGAGATCTAATTAAAATCATTATATATCTAGAGTCCTCAACGTTTCTTATTAATTCAGATGAATTATTTTCTTTATGAAAATGGTAATCTTTTTTTAGATAAATTTTGAATAATTCATTACTTGAGTGTGTTTTCAAATCAAATAAATACTTAATTTCAAAATAAGAGTAAAAAGTCAGGTAAATTACTTTAAGAGTATAAATGGATAAAAATAGGAAAATAAAAAAAATTACTAAATTTTGGTTATCTATATTTTCCAATCCATAGTTGTTAATTTGACTTACATACAAGTTTATCTTTTCAGAGTTAATGATGATATCTAAAAATGGTAAAACTAATCCAATACCTAGAAGCTCAAATCCTAGGGTTATAAAGGAAAGGAAAAAAAATAAATAAAATTTTCTTTTTTGTTGTTTAGAGAGTAATTGAAAACCTTTTTGTAAATATTCCATAAAAATTATTTTATTTTTTTTATAATAGATTTAAATTTCTTATTGCCACTATCATAATGGCACAAATTAGACCTAAAAAATGAGATTTTTTTTGAGAACTCTTTTTGCTTAACATTCTTCAAATAATTTATTACTCGATAAAACTCTTCTTTAGTTGCACTATTTGTCCAATAAGGTCCTTTTTTTTTCATTTTAACAAATGATCCAAACTTCCTTGCATTTAAAGGATAATTTTCACCTCTAATAGAAAAAAAAGCCGTTTTGTTTCCTCGTGATAATGCTTCATAACCTAATGTCGAGTCACATGTTATTACCAATTTGGAATTATCAATCATTGAATAAGTAGGTCTTTTTTTTTCCTGTGGTATAAATTTTAGATATTTAGGATCAAAATAATTTTTAAAATAATTATGTTCCTTTTCAGAATGCTGTCTTTTTGATCCTAAAATGGTTAGTTTTATTTTCTCTTTTTTTAAATAATCGTAAATAATTTTAAATAATTTAACTTCATTTTTTCTATAATCACTCCATAAAGTATTATTAATTGGAGAAAAAATATCACTATCTTTAAAATCTCTAAAAGTTGAAATATAAATTAGATCAATTTTTTTTTTTGTAGACCTTTTAAGATTTGTATTAGATCTAAATGATCCAATTTGTACAACATTCCCTTTTAGAAAACTTTTATATTTTTTTCCTGTTACATCATTAAAAACAAGCATGTAATCGACAGATAAATTTTTTTCTTTAGGTTTTTTATTTTCTGAAAATATGTCATTTAGAGAATGTCTCATTGCTCCTTGAATAAACATAGTTTTACATTTGGTATATTTCTTCAGATGATAAAAAGTTTCGTTATTGTCAATTAATGTAATAATCAATTTAGGATTTACATATTTGAGATAAAGCTTTAAATAATTTATTTTACTCAAATTAAATTTAAAAATTAGTTTTAAAATAATATAAATATTTAATGAAGTTTTAATTCCTTTGTTCAAACGAGAGTAAAAAATATGTGCTATATCTTTATTCAGATTTCTTAAAATTAATTCTGATCCTACCTCATCAAATATTAAAATTTTTTTTTTAGGTGGCTTTGTAAAGATAAGCTTTGAGCTAATTAAAATATTCAAGTTATTATAAAAAAACTTAAAAATATTAACCATTAGTTATTGTAAAATCTTATTTGCTCAAAGTTATATTTTCCGAGTGGTTCTTCATTTAATAAAAACACATTTTCATCATACTCTTTAATATATTTATGGTCCCAATTTCTTTGAAAATTATTTTTTAAAAATCTTGCATTTGCAGATCTTCCATCTGTAAGAATAATTGTTCCAGGAGTCAAAAAATTCTCATATTTAAGAATATCACAGCTCATTGGCATCATATCGAGATTGTTTGTTGAAATATTATTTATATGACCTTGAACTTTAAATTGATCTGGACCATCTAAAAATATAAAATCTGGATTTACTCTTGGATGATTTAGATACTCTGTTGAAATTCTATCATTGAAGGTTGTCATTTTAACATTACTAAAATAAAAATTAACATTAAGTTTTCTTTCTGAATATTGTAAAAGTCTTTTTTTTGAAATTTTGAGATATTTTTTTTCATTATCCAAAACAAATAATTTAAAAGGATTAGCTATTCTTGGAAATAATTTATTTTTAAATTTTTTTTCATTTTCAAATAAAGCTTTTGACATTACCAAAGTTGACCAACCAGTACCGTACTCTAAAATTGTTGTACGTTTATTTAAAGTTATATATTGATAAATTCTGTATAGATCTGATATTACTGGTGCATGAGGTTTACTTAGGATTCTTCTATCTACATTCTTTCCGTATTTTTTAGTATTTTCTAATATATAAAGTAGATTATGTTTATGAAAAAAACTAATAATTTTTTTTTCACTTACTTTTTTTGGGAATTTAATTTTCATATTGATTGTTTTAATAATTGCTTAAAAGAATTTTTATAAAAAGTATTAGCTTTTGACCAGTAAAAACATTCTGAGGAAATTTTTTCTCTTTTTTTTTTATCTTTAAGTAATGAGGTGATTATTTTGAGAAGTTTATCATGGTTTTTTTGAAATATATAATGTGTTCCATTAATTAGTCCGTAGTTGGATAAATTTACATTAGTTACAACAGGTAACCCAAAAGACATCATTTCAAATATTTTTGTCTGTCTACCAGTTTGGTATTTAATTATTGCTAACCCTAACTTAGCTTTTTTCATATTGTTGCTCGAATATTTTTTAAAAACAATATTCTTATTCTTGATTTTTTTGTATTTAGTATCGCCTGAAATCAATAACTTAAAATTATTTGTGTTTAATTTAAGAGTTTTTTCAGCAAATTTAAGATTTGTCCAATTTTGTTGCCAGTTACTTGAAACATATAATAGATCATACTGAGCACAACTATCATATATCTTATTTGTTTTTTTTGTTGGTGTGAAAGTATTCAATAATTTATGCTTATCTATTTTATTTTTGATCATAAATTTTTTTTCTAAATCAGAAAAATCAATTATATAATCAGCTTTTTTTATTGATCTAATTTCTTTTTCTTTAGTTAAGATAGTTTTATCATTTACATTAATATTTTTAAAAAAAAATTTTCTAAAATAATAGAGATCATGACATATTAAAAATATTTTAAACTGTCTTTTTTTTTTAAAAAAAAAATTTTGGTAAATATTTAATAATTTGGAAGTATTTACAAAAATCGAGTCAAAATTATATTTTAATGTTAATTTATTGATTTTTTTTAAAACATCTTTATTGAATTTTAAATTAATAACTGGGTCAATATAGCTTTTATTATTAATATTATAAAAAATTAAATTATTTTTTTTTTCTTTTAACAATTTATAAAGCAAATGTATTGTATTTTGCATTCCACAAGTAACAGGTTTTAATGGCATAAGTGAAATTATCAAAATTGATTTATTTTTCATAAATTTTTTTTATCAATTGCATAGTTTTTAATGCATCTTTATAATTGCATGGGTCAAGGTTAACTTTCAAATTTAAAATTTTTCTTATTATTGCCTCAGTTTCATAAAGAAAAACTTTTTTTTCATTAGAACTTGATAGTAATTTTTCTGAAAGTTTTTGGTTTTTAGCTTTCATCCATCCCCATCTTTCACCAACTAAATATTTTTGGGCTCCGTAACTTCTTCCTCTTCCAGTTAATCTCCAATAACCTTTATTGCCATTACCATTTATTTCAAAGGTGCTTCTCCATCGTGTTATTGATAAGGTAATATTAATTAATGGAATTTGTTTACTGGACAATAAAACTGTGGCTTCTTCCTCAACGCCAGTTTTCCAAAAATTTTGAAATTTTTTAACATAATTAATTTTTAATTTTGAACAAAAGAGATTGATTAAATTAAATATATGAATTCCAGGATCTAAAATAACTCCACCTCCAGCTGATTTTTTATTTAACTTCCAGTTTGATTTAATTGATGGATTATGTCCATGACCAAAATTAATTAACAAAGAGTTTATTTTACCAAATTTTTTATTTTTAATATCTTGCAACATATTACCAATGCCATTAAAGAAACGATAGTTTAGACCCACATAAATTTGTTGTTTCTTTTTTTTTGCTTTAATTATTTTTTTAGCTTGAGATAAATTTAAACCAAAAGGTTTCTCTATCACTAGATGAGGATTATATCTACTTTTAGAGCATATAAGAGAGTAATTTAAACTTAGATTATGGGGAACAGATATAAAACACAAATCAATTTTTTTTTTATCTAAAACATATTTAGAAAAATTTTTTTCTGATTTTAAATTTACCCCCTTAAATTTTACTGTTTTAATTTTTGGATCATAAAAACCACAAATATTCAGATTATATTTTTTTTTTAAACTTATGATATTCTTCAGTCTTTCAACTCCCATATAACCCATACCTATAAAAAATATATTCATTCAACCCTCCTCAATTTGAGATAGTTTGAATTTTTATTTTTTGAGATTTTACTGATATTATCTTTAATATTTATTAATCGACCATTAAAAATAGAAGTATTTATTTTAAGTGAAAACTTAATAAATTTTATTACATCATTCATTTTTGATTTAGTGCCAACTTTTGTAACTTTAAGAACTTTTTGTAACATCTTCGTATTTACTGCACCTGGAGCCACAGCAAATATAGATATTTTTTTTCTAGAAAAAATTTCTGAATAATTTTCTACCATTCTAACAGTAGCTGTTTTTGTTATAGAATAGATAGGAAATTCTTTAAAAGAATTTGTGGCACCTCCACCTGAAAAAACAATAATTTTGTTTAGTTTTTTGCTTTTTTTCTTTGAATTATATATTGAGTTAATCAAATTTATATTTGCCAAAAAATTCACTCTAAAAAGTTTTACCCAATTTATCTCATTAAGATAACTGTTAACATTATCTTCAATCATTGCTGCGCATAAAATTGTATGAATATTGTTATATTTTAAAACATTATGTTTTTTTAATATTTTCTTAAAATCAATTTTATTTTCAAAATTTATTACTTTATAATTTATTTTTCTTTTTGAATCTTTGCTTTTTTTTTTTATTGAATCAGCAACAAATTTACAATTATTTGTTTTTGATATTAAAAATAAATCGTAATTTTCATCAATATTTAAAGCTATATTTTTACCAATCCCTTGGCCAGCTCCAGTAATAATTATTAAATCTCTATTCAATTTATTTTTAACCTTTTTAAAAAAAATTTTGTTCTTTTAATATCATTAGGTGTGTCAATTCTGAATGGTAAATTTTTTATTTTAAAATATCCAACAGGTTTTAATTTTGAGTATTCATGATAAATAAAATTCTCTATTTTTTGAAACTTTTTTTTATTAACTTTTCTAAAAATTTTTTTTTTTATAAACTTATAACCACAATCTTTGTATAATTCTTTTTTTAAATTAAAATTATTAGCAAGTTCCAAGTTTTTATTTGATATAACTAAATTACCGTCTTTTGATTTTAAAGTAGCACACATAATATCAAATTTATTTTTTTTGAATTTTTTGTACATTTCTTTTATTTTAAAAGGTGAAATCTCATCAGCATTAGAATAAAAAAATTCATTGTCTAATTTTTTATAGTTTTTCAATACTGCATTAAATGTACCTGTACTATTATCTTCTAAAACTTCAAATTTATATTTTTTATTGTGAAAAAAATCCTTCAAAACTTTAATTAATTTTTTTTTTTTATAAGCCACTATAAATTTAAAGTTTGTAAAACCATAACTAATTAACCATTCTAACTGGTACTTTATAAAGGGTTTATTGTTTATTGAAACTATCGGCTTAGGTATTTTTTTAGTAATAGAACCTAATCTTCTTCCTTTACCACCAGCTAAAATTAAACATGGAGGCAATTGACCTTTTCTTAATTTATTCAAAACTTTATATTTAAATGTTTTTAAATTTTACCTTATAAAACTTATAAAAAGACTCAATTAATGCAGCAAAAATAAAAGTTGATATCAAGTTATAACCTAAAAATGGTAATCCCATTATGTAGCTTGTAATTAATCCTTCAATACTAGGCCCATACATGCCTCCTAACCAAACTCCAAAATTTGTTATAAGATAAAAAATGATAACACCAGTTAAAACTCCAGAAATTCTAAACATAATGGATTTATTAAAAAAATTAGATATTAGTCCTACAATTAAAACACTCCCCCATGTAAACAAAATTGTGTTATGAAATCCTATAAAAACATCAGTCAAAGCGAAACTTATAATCACAACAGACAAATACCTAATCCCAAAAAGTGCAGGAACATAGAAACTTAAAGCTAGTAAACTTGTAAAATTTGGAGGGTGAGGAATAAATCTACTTGTAGCTAACACTAAAAATATTCCAATTGAAATTTTTAAATAATTCATACTATATTTTAACTAATGCGATAATTGATTACAAGTTTTATAAAACCAACTTACAATCAACTACCATTATCTATATTAGTAAGTTCTACTAAATCCAACTTTTAATTGTCTTCCATCTTGAGTATAAGTGGCTGGTTTTTCATATCTCTCATTTAATAGATTAGTTAAATTTATAGATAAGATATTTCCAAACCAATTCTTTTTAACAGATAAATCAACTAAATCTGTACTTTTTTGTCTTGAATTTTTGCTTCCATCCCAATCTATAAATTTTCCAGTATGCTTATAATTTAAATTTAAATTAAAAGGTCCATATATATTTGAATTAATTTTTTTTGAATAATTTGCGCCATAAGATAAATCAGGCCTTCTAGCTTGAGCTTGTCCATTTGCTTTTCTGCTTTTTGAAAAAGTTGTATAAAAGCCAATGTTTTGGTTGTTTCCACTAAACAATAATTCACTCTCTAAACCTTCTTGATTAATATCAATCAACATGTTTTCATGCATTGAGTATGCTGCATTACTTTCAATACGATCAAATACTTTTGCTCTATAACCAGTAGAAGTAAATTTTATTGTTTCAGAAAAATTGTATTCTCCATAAAGTTCGTTAGTCTCACTTTTTTCAGGATTTAGGTTTGCATTTCCTCCAATTCCAAAACTATCAGATCCGTATAACTCATATAAAGAGGGATTTCTTAGTCCTGTAGAATGAGTTGCTCCAAATTTAAATTTACCTAAAATTTGAATAAAATTTATCTTATAAGTTTGATTACTTCCTGTTGTATTGTGATCATCAGTTCGTCCATAAATTGATAATGTTTGATTTTCATTTATTTTATAACCTGCATTTGCAAATAAACCAAAATCTTTAACGTGGCCTTTTGTTGAAGCAGTATAACTACCTCTATTTTCAAACGCACCCCAGTCATATTTGTATTCAGAACCATATCCAAATGAAAGTTTATCATTTAGTTTTGAACTTCTATCAGCTTTGACTACTAAAGATTCACTATCATACTCATCCAAATATCCTGCGTTATCATAATCCCTGTCATAATTATGATAATGAAATATTAAATTATTTTCAGAATTCTGAGATTTGTGTTCAAAACCTGATTGCAACGTATACATTCTGTTATCTGATACATATCCTTCTTCTTTTGTTGAACTACCATCGTAGTCAGCTTTAGTTTTTCGAGAGTAAAGCGTTGATTTAAATTTTATGTTATCACTAATCCATTTGACACTATTCAAGTTTACTTGATAATTTTTAGAACTATCATCTTCATTACCTTTTGCAATTGCACTGTCAGTTTCACTTTTGGTAGTCGCACCTTTAAAATTTAAATGCCACCCACTATCTGTAATTTTGCTATAATTGCCATCAATCGAATTATTTCTGAAAATATTTTCAACTAATTTACTATTTACTGAATAACTATTTGTATAATCTATATCCGTTATAAAATTAATCGCACCAGCTATAGCACTTGGACCAAAATGTGCACCATTAGCTCCTTTGTAAACTTCAATCTGTTGAATTGTTTGAACAAAATCTTGACCAAAATCATGAAGTCCATCTGTTACTGACTGATCATTTATTGCAATTCCATTCAAAAGAACAAGTGTATGATTAGACTCTGAACCTCTTGTAAAAATTGATGTTTGCTGACCTTTTTGTCCAGATTGAAAAACATCAAGACCAGGAATAAGTTTTAATACATCGTTTGTATCTACCGCTCCAGAATTAATAATATCTTGTTTAGTTATAATTATTTTATTTACACTAGTTTGATTAAATTCTGAGGTATTTGGAGTTTTGCTTATAGTTAAGCAAGGCACCCCTTTTTTGTTATCCCATTTACAATTTTCTAATGCCGAAGCATTAAAGGTAAAAATTGACAAAATTAATATTAAAAATATTCTTACGATATTCATAAATGACACCTTTAGTTAAATTTCATATAAAAATATGAAATTGGTTAATTTGATGCCGATGCTAATTTTAATTGCAGAATTAGACTTTCCCTGGCCATCATTCAACAGCGGACTTTACTGGGTGGCGCTCCGACTTTACGGTTGCAGGTACAGCCAATGAATTTCACACTGAT
>MDTB01062699.1_pt1 | contig 10621 bp, 9 predicted proteins | sample 811161 | NCBI WGS metagenome assembly MDTB01 (sample SAMN05326650, study PRJNA326480) | marine metagenome | isolation source: seawater | place: Mediterranean Sea | collected 2009
GGAGTCTTCTATGGTTTTTTTACATTAAAAAAAAAGTTACAATTTTATAATATAATATTCTTTACAATTATCGCCACTTTTTTAGAATTAGTAACTATAGGTTCTGTTATTCCATTTATAGAAGTTTTAATTAATACTGATGAAGATGCAGGATTTATTTATATTGAGTCAATTCCATTTTTAAAAAATTTAAATAAAGAATATTTTATTTTAATTTTCATTTTCTTTGTTATATTTTCAGGTCTTTGGAGAGTTGCATTATTATATATGAATGCTAAATTTACTGAAACTTTTTGTGCTGATTTAAATTCTAGGATTTTATTTAATGAATTATCTCAACCTTTTAGTAAACATTTAGATAGAAATAATGCTGAGTTTATAAGCATTTTAACTGAAAAAAATAAATCCTTAAATACTGTATTTCAAAGTTTGCTATTCATGATTAGTGCTTCATTAATTCTATCTATTATATTATTAATTTTTTTAATTATAACGCCTTTTAACTTAATCCTCCCTATAATAATACTTATATTATTTTATTATATTGCTTATTCTATAATTAATAAAACAGTAGCTAAAAATAGTAAAATTATAAATGAAAAACAAATAAATACAGTTAAAACAGTAAATGAGTCACTTTTAAATTTCAGAGAAATATTAATTTCAAACCTAATTAATAAATATAATAATTATTATAAGGAGGAAATTTATAAATTAAAATTATCACAAGCTTTAATAAATATTTTAGCATCAACTCCACGATATTTTTTAGAAATTATTGTAATTATTTTTATGGCATCAACGATATATATACTTTCAAAAAATAGTACTGATCTTATCTCAATTTTTCCAATATTAGCTGCTTATGCTTTTGCTATGCAAAAAACATTACCATATTTTCAACAATTATTTACAGGATTTATTGTTATAAAAGGAAATTTAGAGTCAGTTAATTCTATAATTCAATATGCTTTAAGAAAAGTTAATACAATTGAATATCAGAGAGAAGATTGTAAATTTGTTTTAAAAGGAAAAATTGAATTAAAACTGAAAAATTTTAAATATAAAAATTCCAAAAATATTTTATTTAAAGATTTATTTTTAAAAATACCAGTTGGAAGCAAAGTTTTAATAACTGGAGACTCAGGTTCTGGAAAAAGTACTTTGATTGATATATTAATGGGTTTTTACATACGGGATAATATAACTATAAATATTAATACAACTAAAATTAATAAAAAAAATATCAGATTCTATCAAAGTAATATTTCTCATGTACCACAACATGTTTTTTTATTAGACAATTCAATATTAGAAAATATATCTTTAGAAAATAAAGAAAATACAAATATAATTAAGTTAAAAAAAATATGTAAAAAATTAAAAATAAATAATTTTATTGATAAGCTTGAAAATAAATATAATACTTTTGTAGGTGAAAATGGTATTCGATTATCTGGTGGTCAAAAACAAAGAGTAGGAATAGCTAGGGCACTATACAAAAATAAGAAAATTATTTTTTTTGACGAAGCGACAAATGCTCTTGATGCCAAAACGGAAATGTCAGTTCTAAAAAATATTCTTGAGTTAAATGATTTAACAATATTTTTTTCAACACATAAAACTATTTTGAAAAACATGTTTAACTTTGAAATAAACATAACTAATAATAAAGTAAGATTATTTCCAATCAGCAATGCACAAAAATAAAAAATTTGTATTTATTATTCCAGCTAGAATGGAATCATCAAGACTTTATGGAAAACCTCTTTTAAAAATTGGATCTAAAACTCTTATTGAACATGTATATGAAAATGCATTAAAAAGTAAATTTTGTATCAAAGCAATAATTGCTACTGACTCAAAAGATATAGTTAATTTCTGTAATAGCAAAGCTATAAATGTCTCTTTTACAAAACAACATAATTGTGCTTCCAACAGAGTTGCAGAGGTTGCAAAAAATATTAATTTAAATTGGATTGTAGAGCTTCAGGGTGATGAGCCTTTTTTGAATAAATCACTAATTGATAATTGGTTATCAAAATGTTTGATAAATAAAGATAATAAAAAAATTGACCTTTTTTTATCTTCAGCAAAAATTCAAGGTGTCTCTAATCTTGATAATAAAAATATTGTTAAATTAATTAAAAATAAAGATAATAAAGTTTTGTGGTTTTCGCGATCAATAATTCCTTCTGATTATAAAAAACAATTAAATTATTCTTATTATAGACATACCGGTTTTCATTTATGGAAAAAGTCAAGTTTAATTAAGTTTTCTAAAATAAAGCCTAGTTTAATAGAAAAATCCGAAGATACTCATGCGTTAAGGTTGGTAGAAAATAATTTTTTTGCTAAGGCAGTAGAAATCAAAGAGACTTTGTCAATTGATACAGAGTCCGATTTAAGAAAAGCAAAAAAAATTCATTTAAAATAAATTTTAATTTGTTATAAATAATTATGAAGTATAAAATTGATACAAGTGTTGACAGTGTTCTTGATAAAGATGGTATAAAAAATGTTGATTCTAAAGTAAAGGATTTTTCTCATTTGAAGAGAACTCAATATATTAAAAAATTAAATACTAATAAAAATTCATCTTGGGCAGATCGAATTATATATAATGAAACATTTAGCGCTACTATAATATGTCAAAAATATAATGAAACTAATCGTGCTCACTTTCACAAAAAAGATGATGAATGGTGGGTTATCTTGCAGGGAAAAATTAAATGGTGGATTCAAGATATTGGTGAAATAATTGCTTCTAGGGGCGATATTGTTTTTGTTCCGAGAGGCAAATTACATAAAATAAAAACAATAAGCAAAACTAATTCCATTCGATTGGCTATTTGTAGACCTGACATACCTCATTTTCATGTCAACAATGAAAAAATGATTAAGAATTTTTAGTGGATTTTAATAATAAAGTTATAATCATAACAGGTGCAAGTAAAGGTATAGGCAAGTCAATTGCTCATTCATTCCATTTAAGAGGCGCTAATGTATGTTTAATATCAAGAAGTAAAACATTAAAAAATACATTTAAATATTTTGCTAATAATAAAAAAAATCTTTACTTTATTGGCGATGTTACTAATGAACATTTTGTTAAAAAAATTTTTAAAGCTATTTATAAAAAAAATAATAAAATAGACGCATTAATAAATAATGCAGGAGTATCAGGTTTAGAGAGTATTTCCGATATCACTCTAAAAAAATGGGACTATGTTATTAATAACAATCTTAAAAGTTCTTTTGTTTGCTCAAAAATAGCTTCTAATTATTTTAAAAAACAGAATTATGGAAATATAATTAATATTTCATCTGTTGCTGGAAGAAATTATAGCATTGTTGCTGGGGTACATTATACCGCAAGTAAAGCTGGCATAATTGGTTTAACCAGACAATTAGCATATGAACTTTCAAAATATAATGTAAGAGTAAATTGTATAGCACCATCACAAACTAATACTGAAACATTAAGAAAATCATTAGCAGCAAAAAAAATTAGTATTAAAACAATTTCAAAAAAATTGCCGTTAGGTAGATTAGCTGAACCTCAAGATATTGCTAATGCCTGCTTGTTTTTAATTTCTAATCAGTCATCATATTTGAATGGGAGTATAGTAGATGTCAATGGAGGTATAATTTGAAAAAAAAATTTTTTAATGTTGGAATTGCCGGTTATGGAATCGTTGGACAAAGAAGACATTACTCTATCAACAAATTCACAAATTTTAGAGTCATAGCAATTTGTGATAAAAATATAAATTCATTTAATTATATTGAAAAAAATGAAAAAAAAATTAAAGTATTAAAAACATACCATCAGTTGCTAGATGAGAATATTGATATATTATTTGTATGCCTTCCTAACAATCTTGCAGCAAAGGTAACTTATTTAGCAATTAAAAAAAATATCCATGTTTTTTGTGAAAAACCTCCTGCTAAAGAGCCATCAGAGCTAAAAAAAATTTTAAAAATTATTAAAAAAAGAAAAGATTTAAAGCTTATGTATGGTTTTAATCATAGATACCATAGATCAGTAATTGAGGCAAAAAAAATTATTGACACAAAAAAATTTGGTAAAATTATTAATATGAAAGGGGTTTATGGGAAGTCACAAATGATTTCATATAATGATAAAAAACATCCATCTTTTTGGAGAACTAATAGAAAAATATCTGGTGGAGGCGTATTATTAGACCAAGGAATACATATGTTAGATTTAATGAGATTTCTTGGTGGTGAACTAGATGTAATGGCAAGTGAAGTTTCTAATAATATGTGGAATTATAATGTTGAGGATAATGCTTATGCTCTTTTAAAAGGACAAAATAATATAGTTGCATTCATTAACTCTTCTGCAACACAATGGAAGCACCGATTCAATCTTGAATTAAATTTTGAAAAGGGCAATATAGAATTAGATGGTATATTATCTGGAACAAAAAGTTATGGAAAGGAAAAATTAATTATCACAAAAGCTGATCCAAAAAATGATAGAGGTCAGCCAAAACAAATTAATAAATTTTATAGAAAAGATAATTCTTGGTATGATGAAATAAATTATTTTTTTAGAACTATACAAAAAAATAAAAATATTGAGCAAGGCACCCTTGTAGATGCTTATAAAACCCTTAGCTTAGTATTTAAAATTTATTATATGGATAAAAAATGGAGAAAAAAATTTAATATAAAAAGAAATTTTTAATTTTATGAATCAAAAAGAAAAAAAAATGTTAAAATTTTCAATTAAATTAATAAAAGAAAGTATAAATTTTTTACAAAATAAAAAAAATAGTAAATATTATTTAAAAAAATATATAAAAAAAGAATATAAAAGTAAAATTGATACTGAGTTAAATAACTTTATTTGTAGTAGTTTAAGTGATTTTAAATTTAAAATTTTTTCAGAAGAGTCAAAAAAATTTAATTTATATAAAGAAAAAGATTACGTATGGATCGTTGATCCTCTAGATGGAACATTTAATTATGTAAGAGGATTAAATAATTGTGCTGTATCTTTAGCATTAATAAAAAATAATGTTCTTATTTTTGGTGTTGTTGGCACATACCCAAGTAAAGATATATTTTACGGTGGAAAAAAAATTGGATCTTATAAAAACAATAAAAAAATTCAATTATCTAAAACTAAATCATTTAAAGATGCGATTTTAGCCACAGGATTTCCTGCTAGTTCTATTTTTACTAAAAGTTATAAACAAAATTTCTTTAATACTATTTCTAAATTTGCTAAAATAAGAATGTTTGGTAGTGCCGCGTGTTCTTTGGTTTATTTATCAGAGGGTTTAATTGATCAATATTATGAGCAAAATATTAAATTTTGGGATATAGCTGGTGGATTAGCAATTTGTGAGGGACTAAATGCTAAGATAAAATTAAAAAAAATTAATAAATCATATAAATATGACCTAAAAGTTTCTAACAAATACCTGTCTATTTAATCTATAATAATATAAAAAAATAAACTAATCAATGTTCGATAATAAAAGTATTTTAATAACGGGTGGCACTGGCTCTTTTGGGAAAATTTTTGTTTCTCATATGGTATCAAAATATAAAAATAATAAAATCTACGTTTATTCTAGAGACGAAATGAAGCAGTGGGAAATGTCCAATGAAATAGCAAGTAAAAAAGTAAAATATATTATTGGAGATGTAAGAGATAAAGAAAAGCTAAATAAATCATTTTATAATATGGATTATGTAGTTCATGCTGCTGCTACTAAAATAGTTCCAACCTCCGAATCAAATCCAGAGGAATGTATAAAAACAAATATCCTTGGGGCAATGAATGTAATAGATGCTGCAATTAATAATAAAATTTCGAAGGTTATTGCTTTATCTACTGACAAAGCTTGTAATCCAATTAATCTATATGGTGCAACAAAACTTGCATCAGATAAACTTTTCTCTGCCAATTCAATAAATCAACAACATAAGACAGTATTTTCTATTGTAAGATATGGAAATGTTATTAACTCTAGAGGCTCAGTTATACCTTATTTTAAAAAATTTATAGGAAAACAAAAAGTTCCGATAACACATTCTGATATGACTAGGTTTTTTATCACTATTCAGGATGCTGTAAATTTTGTTGATCAAAGTTTTAGACACTCATGTGGAGGAGAAATTTTTGTTAAAAAAGCAAAATCTATGAAAATTATTGATCTAGCCAGAATAATTATTCCAAAAGCTAAATTTGAGATTATAGGAATAAGGCCTGGAGAAAAAATTCATGAAATTATGATTTCAGAAAATGACTCAGATAACACTTATGAATTTGGTGATCATTTTAGAATTATACCTCAGGATAGTAATAAATATAATAAATTTTCACAAAAATATAAAAATAAAAAAGTAAAGAAAGGTTTTGTATATTCTTCAAAAGATATTTCTAAAAGTTTTGATATAGAAAAATTTATATAATTATATTTTATTTTTAATAAAATAATATGGTTAATCAAACAATATTTATATTTTAATAATAAAAATTATGAATTCACTAAATCTAGATAGATTAATAAAAAAATTAAATAATATTTTAAAATATAATTATGAATTACGAGGTGTGTCATGGTTGTATTTTGTAAAGTTGCATCCAACATTTATTAATAATTATGAATCTCTTATAAATAATAAGATATATTTTAAAAATACTTTCTTGTATTCCTTTGCAATTGTATTTAAAATTTTCAAATTAATATTATATTTTTTTTATATAACTTTATTCTATAAAAAATTTAAAGATAATAAATTTCCAAAAAAAAATTATAACTTATTAGTATTATCTCATCTTATCAATGATAATAAACTAAATAAAAACTATGACTATATTTTTGATAATATTTATAATAAACTAAATGAAAAAAATTTACATTCTTTAATAGTTTATTTAAATCACATTAAAAAAAAAAATAACTCTTATTTAATTTTATCAAAAAATCTTGGTATTAAAACTAACTTTAAATATATCAAAAAATATGTTTTATTATTCTTTAAAAACCAATTAAGTAGAAATAACAAAACAATAGAAATTGATTTAATTTTTAATAGAAAATTAAAATTAGAAATTTTATCGACTTCTAATATTTACAATGAGATCATATCAGATCAAATAAGTATACTATTATCAAGATTAAATATCAAAAATTTACTAATTACTTATGAAGGATACTCTATTGAAAGAATTATAATTAATAAAGTTAAAAATAATAATCCAAGTATAAATTGCATGGCATATAATCACAGCGGTATATGGTCAGGTCAGAACTCTATCAAAATTAAAATGTATAACAGTTATGATCCAGATATTATTTTTTTTACTGGCAAATTACATAGAGATCGATTTTTTAATAAATCTGATATTGAAGTAAAAACTGATATACTTGGATCAAACAGAAATTTTAAAGTTTTAAAGAAAAAAAATAAAAAATTAACTGTACTATTTCTTCCTGAGGGTATTATTAGTGAGGTAGAAATTATGTTATCTTTTGCAGAAAAACTATGCGTTCTATATGAAAATATCAATTTTGTTTTCCGTTTTCATCCTGCTTTAATCTCCCATATTAAAAAAAACTCTAAAATATCCTCGAAATTTAAAAATCTAAAATTTTCTAAAAAAAGTTTTAATGATGATTTGGCAATTGCAAATATAGCAATCTATAGAGGTTCTACTACTTGTGTAGCTGCTTTATCTAACGATATTATCCCTCTTTATTATGATTTGAATGATAATATCAATATAGATTTTTTATATGATCTTAATGAATTTAAATTTAATATTAAAAATGTAGATGAATTTAGTAAAATTATTAATAATTATAATAATATTATTAAACAATCTGTTATTAATAAAAAACATATAGAGGATTATTGTTTAGGATTATTTGATAATAAAATTTACTTTGAAAAAATAATATCATTAATTTCAAATGAATAAAGTTACAATAATAGTTTTTACTTATAAAAGAGCTATGCAACTTGATGCTCTTCTAGACTCAATAATTAAGAATTTTCAAAATGCTCATTTTCCAATTAAAATTATATATCAAGTATCAAATGATCATAAAAAATCATACGATTACTTAAAAAATAAATATAAAAAAAATACTGTTTTTTATGAAAGAAATATCAACAATAAAAAATTAATAAAATTATTTAAATTATTAATTAATCCTCTTAACTTATATTTTTTTGTAAGGTTTTCCTGGATAAGAGAATATTTTGATAATTTTAAGTATCTTTTAGAGGAAATACTCAATAAGTCGGAAACTAAATATGTATGTTTTTTAACTGATGATCAAATAATATATAGAGAAACAAAGATTAGTAATGAAGTTTTTTCTCTAATGGATTCAAATCCTAACAAATACAGTTATAGATTTCATACAGGAGATCACTTTCTTGATCATTATAAACTGCCATCCAAATTAAAAATTAATTATTATTATAAAAATAATAAAAAAATATTTTTTTCATGGAATTCTAAAGATAAAAACTGCACAGATTTATGGAAATATAATTTTCACGTAGATGCTACTATTTATAATATACAATCAGTTCTAAAATTAATTAAACCTATGATATATAATATGCCTTCTACATTAGAAAGTATAGGTCTTTGGAATGCAAGGTTAAGAAACTTTTTTACCTATTGTTTATCTTCTATAGATAGGTCTGCAATTGGAATGCAATTAAATAATATTCAGACTCATTTTGATACCCCTAGAGCTAACTATAATATAGACAAGTTACAAAAAATATATTTAAAAGAATATAAAATATATTTTGATTATTCTGATATTAATGAGTCAAAATATATTTATGTTCCAAAAAAACTTATTTTTATTAATGATAAAAGTGAAAAAAAAGAATATTCTGAATTTAAATGAAGAAAACTAACATATTAGTTACCGGTTCCAGAGGTTTTTTAGGTGAAAATTTAATTTATACCTTAAAAAATTATAAAAATCTAAAAATCAATGAATATAATAGAGATAATAAAAAAATAAGTTTAATTAATTTTATTAAACAATCAGATATTATTATTCATTTAGCTTGTATAAATAGGCCAAAAAAAAACCAAAGTTTCGATGAAAATTTAGAACTTACAAGATTTATTTGTAATAATATTCCTAATAATAAAAAGATTAAAATTATATTTCCATCAACTTACCACCTTAATACAAAGAAAAAAAAATCTTCTTTACTAAAAGATTATTGCTTTTTTAAAAGCAAGGAGGAAAAAATAATTACAAAAATATTTAAGTCTACTAATAATAAATATTATATTTACAGGCTACCTAATATAGTGGGCAAATGGTGCAAACCAAATTATAATTCAGTTGTTTCAACATTTTGTTATAATATTTCTAATAACAAGAAATCTAATATCGTAAATAAAAATAATATTCTTAAGATAGTTTCAGTTGAAGCAGTTGTGAGTAACTTTTTAAATATAATAAACTATAATTATAATTCTGGTATTAAATATATAAGACCAAATTATAATATTTCAGTAGGACAATTATATAATAAAATTAAATCATTTAATTCACTTGGCTCACAATATAGGCATGGAAATATTGAAAAAGGATTAGACAAAATTCTTTATTCAACATTTATTAGTTATATTCCAAATGACAAAATCAAAATTAATTTAGATAATAAATCAGATAAAAGAGGATCTTTTTTTGAGTTATTAAAAACTCAAAGTTCAGGACAATTATCTTATTTTACTGTAAAACCAGGTATTGAAAGAGGGGGGCATTATCATCATGTTAAAGTTGAAAAATTTTTCGTTATAAGTGGTAAAGCAGAGTTCAAGTTCATTGATATTAGAACAAAAAAAAGTTTTAAAATAAGAGTTTCTTCACTTAACCCTCAAATAATATATTCAAAACCAGGTTATTTTCATAAAATTAAAAATATTGGTAAGGAAGAATTAATTTCAATTTTATGGAGTAGTGAGATATATGATCCAAAAAGATCAGATACTTACATTGACTATAAATGAATAAAAAAATTAAATTATTAACAGTAGTAGGTACAAGACCTGAAATTATCAGACTGTCTGCAATTTTGCCCAAATTTGATATTTATTTTGATCACTCTCTTATTAATACTAACCAAAATTTTAACCATAATTTAAATAAAATTTTTTTTGAAGAATTAAACCTTAGAGAGCCAGATTATTCAATTAAAGCTACTGAGGAAAATAATATTGATAAAATTGGCTCTATTTTATCTTATACTAATAGAATAATAAAAAAAATTAAACCTGATGCTTTTTTTGTTTTAGGCGATACAAATAGTTGCCTCGCAGCATATGCAGCCAAAAGAAATAAAATTCCTATTTTTCATTATGAGGCTGGAAATAGATCATTTGACTCGAGGGTTCCAGAAGAAATTAATAGAAAAATTATTGACCACTTGTCAGATATTAATCTAACATACAGTAATATATCTAGAGAATATTTAATTAAAGAAAATTTTCCTGCAAATCAAATAATTAAAATTGGCAGCCCATTAAAAGAAGTTTTTTTTAAGTATAAAAATAAGATAAAAAATTCAAAAATTAATAAAAAAATTA
>MDTB01152631.1_pt1 | contig 10621 bp, 8 predicted proteins | sample 811161 | NCBI WGS metagenome assembly MDTB01 (sample SAMN05326650, study PRJNA326480) | marine metagenome | isolation source: seawater | place: Mediterranean Sea | collected 2009
AAAAGAGATTTAATTAAATTCGAACCAACAAATCCAGCACCACCAGTTACAATAATGAGATTTTTCATTTTAGATATGCCTGGCAACGTCCTACTCTTCCGTGTCTTAAGACAAAGTACCATTGGCGCTGAGAGGCTTGACTACCGAGTTCGAAATGGGATCGGGTATAACACTCTCGCAATAATTACCAGGCAACATTAATTACTAAAATAATTTTAAAATGTAAAGAATTATTTCTCTTTTAAATTTTATAAAAATCTATTTTTATTTCAATTAAGTCTTGCTAGTTTCTTAACTTTTTACTGACTTTAAGAGATATAATTAATTTAGAAATAAAGACATAAAATAAACCAATAATTAAACCCGTTAAAATTGATATAATTACTCTATATTTCAGAGTTTGAGTCAGAGGCTCAATAAGCAATGCACTTTCTAATAAAAAAATATTATAATCAACCCATTTAACATCTGTTTTACTTAATTGAGTTATATATTTTTTAACTAAATTAAAATCTCTATAATCACGAGTTTTAATTAGACTAATTTCCTTTTCAATTGCTTTATAGCCTCTCAAATAATAATCATCATTTGGGAAGATATTACCAAGGTCTTTAGGATTAATATTAGAAAGATCAAAAAACATTCGATTTTCAGAAATATTAAGCTCTCTTGCAATCGCACTTTGCTCTTCTAAATAATCTATCCTTTTTAAATTTTGATTTTGAATCTTTTGCAATTCAATTACTAACATATCTTTTAAATCTTTATAAAGCGTTATCTCTAAATTAGTTAATGTAAGATTTATTGCTTGATCTAAAATATTAATAGCTTCATTAATATTATGCCATTCAAAACTTAATTCATAATTAAAATTATCTCCTTCTATTTTTTTTACAGTCAATCGTTTTGCATAATTAAATAATTTTTTATTCTGATTTGCTCTAGATAGTGGTAAAATATCTTTTTTAACTTTTTCATTTTTTTTTAAAACGTTAATTAATTCTTCATAATCCATTAATTCTGTTAAAAATCTATCTAAGATTAGTTTATTTAATGGTAATTTGTTATTTAAGTTTGAATTGAGAATTTTATAATTATTTACATCTAAATTATCTAATATTTCTAAAATAGTATTAATTTTTAAAAATTCTAAATTTTTATACGGTTTAATAATTAATGAGTTTTTAAATGAATTTATTTTTTTTTTTTGATCAATAGATCCAAAAACTATTAGGCTTGTAATAATTGTTATTAGTACAATCTTATTTTTGCCCTCCCAAATAATTTTGAGTATATCTATCAAATCAATATTATTATTAATCTTAAGAGAATTTTTTTTCATTAAATACAATCATGTTATCAAACTTTTATAAAGAATCTATTTTAATATTTTTTTTGAATAAAAAGATTGAAGATAGAAACCTATTGGTAAACTATAAACAATCATAAGCCAATTATTAAAAAAATTGCCATTTGGTGAAATTGGCCAAATTGTTATTAAAATTGCAGCTAATAAACATATCTGATAATCTGATAAGGGTTTTTTTTTTTTAAAAATTATAGATTTAAATTGTCTGAAGGACATATACACAACATAGCTAAGAACACTAAATAAAAATAAAAATCCTATAATTCCTGTTTCTGCTAATAATTGAATATAAAAATTGTGTGGATGGGTTAGACAGGGGGCTATACCTGTTGCAAATTTCTCATCCTTACAAAGGACTCTAAACATTTTAGGTCCATGACCAAATGCAGGTTTGTCTTTAAACATATTATAAGCTGTTCGAATTAAACTCTCATGAGCAGGAGAAAAAATAGTTGCTCGGCTTGAACTTTCAATAAATCCCATTTGTTCAAGTGGGCCTTTGATCATCCTATCGCTTAATTTTGATGAATTTATACCTAAAACAAAAATACAGCCAATTGCAATAATAAACGTTAGTAATCTAAATTTTTGGTATTTTTTAATTAAAATTATTATAAATATTGTTGATAAGTTTAAAAAGAAAAAAGCAGAACGTTCTCCTGAAATAAAGATTAATATATCTACTAAAATAAATAAAAGTCCTATGAAATAAATTTCAAATTTTTGTTTTTTTTTTACTAAAAATAAAGCGAACAATAAGGGAAATAATCTTGATAAGTATGAGCCCAAAATTAATTCATTTCCAAAAAAAGATGAAATACGATTACCCGCTTTGTATCCTGACAAATTAAATCCTGTGAAATATTGAATATATCCATCAATTACTAAAGCTAAAAAACATAAAACTAATGCATAATAAAAGTAAGTTAAAATATCTTTATCTCGGTCGATTAAATACCAAATAAAACAACTAAACACCCCTATTCTAAAATAAAATAATGAGCTTTCTAAACTAAGCATCATATCTTCAGCTATAAATACACTTAATAAAATACAATAAATACAAAAAATTAAAAAAATTATTAGCGGTTTATTATTAAAGAAATAAAATTCTTTATTTTTAAATACATAGAATAAAAAAAATAAAGATGAAATACTTAGAATTAAATCTGGAAAAAAAGGTCCCCATATTAAAAAAGGAATAATTAAAACTGTTATTAAATTAATTAAAACCGAATTTGAGTATTTAAAATTATTCATTAAATTTTTAAATTATAGAATTATTTAGTTATAATTTTTATAACTTTATTTTCTTCGCTATTAATTATTTTAGGTGAATTTAAATTATTTGAATTTAATTGTTGTTCATAAAAATGATCAATTATTTTTGAATTTGATTGATAAGAAGGAATTAATTTTGACAGCATATGTTTAACTTCCTCTACTTTATTTTCTTCTATTAAATTTGATAAATTATCTAAATCAATTTTAAGTTTATTAAATAAAATATAGGGATCTTGAGCTTTTTGAATTTTTTTATGTAAAGTTTTTTGCGGATTGTCTCCTATCAACAACTCCTCATACAATTTTTCACCTGGTCTAAGCCCTGTTATTTTAATCTCAATATCTCCATCTAGATTTTTACTATTTTTAATTGAAAGCCCTGAAAGTTTTATCATTTTAACAATTAAGTCTTTAATTTTAACACTTTCTCCCATATCCAAGACAAATACTTCGCACTTTTCAGCCATATTGCCTGCTTGAATAACCAATTGGGAAGCTTCTCTTATTGTCATAAAATAACGGGTGACATCAGGGTGGGTTAGGGTTACTGGACCACCTTCTTTAATTTGTTTTTTAAATTTGGGAATAACTGAACCTGAAGATTGCAATACATTTCCGAATCTAACAATTGCAAATTTGGATTGTTTATTTTGATTATTATAAATGGATTGAACACAAATTTCAGCGAGCCTTTTGGTTGCTCCCATAACATTTGTCGATCTGACAGCTTTATCACTTGATATAAAAACAAAATTAGAAATATCATATTTAAGTGCAGCTTGCGCCAAAACAAAGGTTCCAAACACATTATTTTTTACACTTTCGCAAATATTTTCTTCAACTAAAGGCACATGTTTATAAGCTGCTGCATGATAAATAGTATCTATACTAAAAGTTTTTAACACCTCTTCAATTTTTGACTTGTTTTGAATATTAATAAGTAAAGGAATAATTTTTACACTTTGATTTAGATTTTTTAAATCTTCACTTATTTTATAAAGAGCAAACTCACTTAATTCGATCAGAAGTAGTTTTTTTGGATTTAATTTTATAATTTGACGTGCTATCTCTGATCCAATGGAACCTCCGGCACCTGTAATCAGTACAGCTTTTGAGCTAATATTTTTAGATAATAACTCTAAATTTGGATCAACTTGGTCTCTATTTAAAAGATCATCAATACTTAAATCTTTAATATCTGATACGGATATTTTTCCTTCAACAATATCTTGAACGCTTGGTAATGTTTTAACGATTATTTTAAATTTATTTAAATCATTAATAATTTGATTTCTTTTTTGTCTGGTAACAGAAGGAAGGGCTAGTAAAACCATATCTATATTTTTTTTAATAATCAATTTATCTATATTTAACGGATCATAAACCATTTGGCCTAATATAATTTGTCTATGAAATTGAGGATCATCATCTAAAAAACCAACTACTTTCATCTCTAAATTATTTTCTAGACTAGTTAATAACTGCCTTCCTGCGCTTCCTACACCATAAATCAATACATTAATTTTTTTGTTAGATTTTTTAAAATTTGCTAAAAATAAAAATTTAATAACAATTCTTGAAATTGAAATTGATGAAAATAATAAAATAGGTTGTATGAGACCTATTGATCTTGGAATACCTTGAATTCCATAAATGCTAATAACTGCAAAATATAATAATGAATAAATAAATGTTGCAACAAATACTGTAAATATTATTGATGAACCTGCAAAACGAAATATAGTTTTATAAAGTCCCATTAGCCAGAATATAGGAATTGCTAATAATACTGAAATCACAACTGCTAAAATTGTTACATCATTAACCTTAATAAATTCCTCAAGTCTTAAATAAAATGCAAGCCAAGTACAAAAAACACATAATCCTATGTCTGTAATGATAGCTAAAATTCTCTTTGTATAACGAGGAAGATTAATTATATTTTTAGATATTTCTGTTAAAGATGACATAATTCTAGTTTAAATACTTGATAATAAAACATAAATATTAAAAGACAATAGCAATGAAAATTTACAATAATTATTAATCATAATAACTATATTTTTTTGTTTTTTACCTCCAGCTTTGAGAATGACCTAGGCTATTCTGATTTATTGAGCTATATAGAGTAAAAAAACATTCCTCAATCTAAAGCTTTTCTATCTTTATTAAATTTAAAAATTAATTGTAGGGTCTCGTTCTTCTTTTCTAAACCGTTTAATTTCAAGTTATTTGCTGTTTGTTTTGTACCTGGCAAAAAAGATCTTTTTAAAGACACATATTTAGGAAGAATTATGAACTTAAGCGATAGGTATAATATTTAACAAATATTACTATCAACTAAAAGTGATTTAAATCTATGAAAATTTTTAAACCAAATTATTAATTTTTAAAAATTTTATTGTCTGTGATATTTTTATATATCCTTGACCCTATTCCTATTTTGACATTATTACCAATATTAATTCCTGGATGAACAGATGTACCTGTACCTAGATGAGTTAATTTTCCAACACTCACATTGCCAGATAAAGAGCAATTTGGAGAAATATGAGCATAGTCTTCGATTAAACAATCATGATCAATTGAAGAAGAGGTGTTTATTATAACGCCGTCTTTAATAAAAGTTCCAGGATTAATGACAGAATTTGCCATCACGCATGATCCGGCTCCTATGGAGCTAAATTGACTAATAGTTGATTTAGGATGAATTAGACTAACGATGTTAACTTTTTTTTTTCTAAGCCATAACATTTGTTCATATCTTGTATTGTTATCTCCAATTGCAACAAAAAAATAATCATAATTTTTAAGATTTTTTCTAAGTTGGTCTATATTGCCAGCAATTTTGAATTGATATTTTTTAATTTTACTTACCTTATCATCAAAAAAATGAATAGTTTTATGTCGATTTAATAATGCAATTTCTCCAACTACTTTACCATGGCCTCCAGCTCCGATAATTGCTAATTTTTTATTCATAGAGTCTTTTTAAAATCTTTGTATTGTTTTTTTTTTAATAATACTAGCATTACTGTCTTGAATAATATTTCAATGTCTAAAAAAAAACTTACATTATTCACGTAGAAAATATCTAGCTTTATACTTTTGTTCCAAGACTTTACTCCAGAAGATTCAGGATTAATTTGTGCCAATCCTGTAATTCCTGGTAAAACTAAATGTCTTTTTTTTTCATAAGATGTATATTTTTCTAAATATTCAATCAATAATGGTCTGGGGCCTACAAAGCTCATATTATTTTTTAATATATTAAATAATTGTGGTAATTCATCTAATCCGGTTTTTCGTAAAAAATCACCTAACTTGTTTTGTCGTTTATTCTCTGCAATATTTTTAGTCACATCATGTAAAGTTTTAAATTTATACAAAGTAAAAATTTTTCCATAAAGGCCTGGTCTTTTTTGAAAAAAAATTGGAAATCCAATAAAAACCCACACTAAAAAAAAGATTAAGATCATTAAAGGAAATAGAAATAAAATTAAAATTAAACTGAAGATAATATCAAATAATCTTTTAAGATATTTTTGATACATAAATTATAGATATTTATTAAGTATTTTTTTTATAGAATTTATTTCAGAATTAATCTTTGTTAAAGATTTATATGGATTAATTGGAAACATAATACTTGTTTCACCAAGTAATTTCGCATTAGATAATCTTTTTTTTGGATAAAGATTTAATCTTTTAAATATTTTTTCTCTATAAATTTCAGGACAGGATCCAACACCACAATTAATCTTATTTTTATTCAATTGTTGAATTAACTCATTTTGATTAATCTTATCTTTATTAATATATAAATTTAGACGATAAAAAGCATGCACATTATAATTAGATTTTTTTAAATTTTGCTTTGAAGCAAAAGTTGCAAATTTAAAATCTGGTTTTTTTAAAATATCATGCTTTGAATAATAATCTTTTAATCCATTTAAATATAAGTTTGCTATTAAATTTCTTTTTTTAATTTGCTTATCTAATGATTTTAGTTGCTCCCTTCCAATCACAGCTTGCATTTCGGTCATTCTATAATTTGAACCAAAATCATTATGTAGCCATTTAAATCCTGTTTTATGTTTTTTACCAAAAACACTTTTATAATTTTTACCATGATCTTTTAATGACCATAATTTTAACCATAATCTTCTATTATTTGTAGAAATCATTCCACCCTCTCCGCCAGTTGAAATTATTTTGTCTTGACAAAAAGACCAGGTAGATACGTGTCCAAAGGAGCCTACTTTCTTATTTTTATAAACTGCTCCATGTGCTTGAGAACAATCTTCAATTAAAAAAATTTTTTTTTTTTTTACAAACTTTAAAATTGGATCTAAGTCACATGATAATCCATTTAAGTGAACTAAAATTATTGCTTTAATATTTTTATTATAAGCTTTTTTAATTCCTTTAATGCTTAGATTTCCATTATCATCTACATCAGCAAATACAGGTTTCAAACCTAAGTTCAAAACACAACTTGCTGAGATTATAAACGATCTTGGAGAAACAATAATCTGGTCTTTTTTTTTTAAATTTAATGCCTTTAATGCAATTTCTAAGGCGACACTTCCATTACTTACAGTTAATGAATATTTATTTTTTACATACTTGGAAAATTCCTGTTCAAACTCCTTACATTCATTACCAGTCCAATAGTTAACCCTGCCAGATTTGAGCACTTTTTGAACACTATTTAAAATATTTTGATTGAAATAAGGATAATCTAATTTCATAAAACAATATTGTTAATTTTTAAATTATAAATTGAAATTATATTCTGCATAAAGCAATTATTTAAATTTAAATACTATTCATTATAATATCAAGGTTTAATTTTAAAAAAAATCATATTTTGATATTTAAAATATAAAGAGACGATAAATTTTTTTAGAACATACTTAACGTAATTGAAATAACTATAATAAAATTATTTAATTAATAAAATTTTAAAACGGACATTTTTTTTGCGTAAAGAACAAATTTTTACAATACAAAGCTAAGGATTGTGGTTAAATTTATTATAATTTTTTGAAATTTATAACTTTTAAGTGCTTATTTTTTTTCTGTGCAATATAAGAAACAAACAATACAATCAAAAAAGGTAAAAACATCCACTTTTGACGTGCAGATATTCCAAGGTTTGCTGTACTCATAGATAAAATTATTAATAAAATGACACTATAAATTAAAAAAAAAAATGAATTTAAATCTGGATGAGCAAAAACTTCTTTATATTTTAATTTAGCTATTAACCCTAAAGCAAATAAATATATAAAAAAAACATTTTCAAAAGATGATGCCAACGCAAAAAAAGATTTAGCCTCAAAAGGTAAGGGGCGAAATAAATATGTAAATATCTGACTTGATATACTCATAGAACTTATATCAATTCCACCTTCCCAATTTTTCCAATTATATTGTTGACGCCCCTCAATAAAATTTATTAAATTTTCAGCAGTCAAATTTCCATCAAAACCTACAAAAACTAGTGCAAAAGGCAAAGCAAAGATTAAAATAATCGATAAAACGAAAAATAAAATAATACGTTTAAATTTATTCAAATTTTTGTTCACTAGAATAGTTACTGCTAAAGCAATCAACATTATACCTGCAATATGTGGTCTAATCAAAAATAAGAAAATAATTCCAAACAATAATATTAATTTACGATTATTTATATTAATAGAAGCAAATAAGATTAAGTTAATAGCCATAAAACAAATTGAGTCCTTGCCTATCCCTGAAGACCAAAAGCTAACTGAAGGCAAGAAAACTATTAAGGTTGCTAATAGTTGAATTTTTTTGGATGCATCTTTAGTGACATGTCTAAGACTAGAGTCAAAAGCAAGCAAACCAATAGTTCCAAAAATACCAAACAAAATTCCCATTGAATAATAAGAAAGATGGGCAAATTCAAAAAACAAACTTGAAATATAAACTATAAATAAACTTGAAAATCCAAAATCTCTATTATTTTCCAAAGCTAATTCGTAATAGTAAGTTGAATCACCTCCAAAATTGAGAACATACCACGAGTAAAAGAAAGAAAAAAAAGTATGCCAAATATATAAAACGATTGCACGTTGGGCGGATATGGCGAAAATTTTAGTGCTAATAAGAGTAATTACAGCTCCTAATGATAAGAGAATAAATATCTGTAAAAGATTAATAAACATTATTAATTTTTTTAAATAAGCTTATTTGTTCTCTAATTATTTTGTTACGCTCATATTTTGTAAATGCCATTTTTTTTGCAGCCAAGCTATGTTTTTGATATAATAATCGATTATTTTTATACCTGAATATTTGCTCTACAATTTTTTTTACATTACCGACTGGTTTAACTAGAAAACCTGTTTTACCATTAATTATAGCATCTTTTAATCCAATTATATTATACCCAATTACTGGAGTTGAATATGAATTTGCTTCTAACGCAGACATTCCAAAACCCTCTCTTTTACTAAGAAAAAGTAATATATCTATAGATTTAAAAAACTTTGTTTTATCATCAGTAAAACCAATATACCTTAGTTTGGAGTTTTTTTTAATGTGATGCTTAAATAACTCGCTTTCTTCAATTTCTCCAGCAAAGATAAATTTGTAATTTATATCAAGCTCATCAAGTTGATTAGCAACTTTAATACAATCAAAAATACCTTTAGCGGGTGATATACGGCCGAAATATCCTATTATAATAGTTTTCTTGATTCTTTTTTTTTTAATAAATTTATTAGCTGCAATGCCACTAATGGACCCTGTGTATGAAAGCACTTTTGATCTTTTGACATATTGATGCTTAATGGCAAATTTCTTTAAAGATGGACTTACAAAAATTACTCTGTCCACCATTTTAAAAGTAAATTTTTCTAAAGCCTTAATTATTAATCCTTTAAGACCCTTACCATGATAAGACACAAGTCCATGGCAGTAAAATACTACAATTGATTTTTTTGTAAAAAGTCTTGCTATAGCTCCATAAAATGATGCTATAGGCGTATGCAACACTAACACATCATCAATTGAATTATAAAAAAGTTTTATAGTATAAAAAATTGATTGAATTATATTTTTTACATTCACTGACCTAGAATAAGGTGCAACATTTATTTTGACTCTGATAAAGTGCTTGTCTTTTTTAAGTTTTTTTAAGAAATTATCTTTTCCAACTACAATTTTATTTTTAAAACCAGCTTCATTAAACATTTTAAAGTACTCCTTCATAAACAAAAAGGGTGTTGCAGAAACGGTGAAAATATGTAAAATTTTTTTAGTCATTAATCATATATTCAATATCAATATTCAATTTAAAATTATATGGATTTTTTTTGTTAAGTTTTAAATTTTGGTATATTTTTTTAAAATGAGTCTCTTTTTAATTACTATTTGCAAAAATAACGATATCCTTACACATTTCGCCTAATTTTTCTTATTCTTAACAAAAAAAACTCCAATATTAATCTAAGCAACCAGTAAAATGCAAACATCTTATTTACGTTTTTCCAACATATTTGGAAATATTCTAAGATTGATTGAAATTTATTTTGCATAATAAATCCGTCATCTCTTCCAGTAAGTAAAATAAAATCATTTTTACAAATATTTTTTACTTCTTTAATTTTATTTATTTGCTCAAAGTCACATGCATATTTAAAATTCAAGTTAAATTTATATTCTTTAATAATATTTGATTTATATATTATTGAATTATGACTTGATGGCATTTTCCATTTTTTATTTAAATTAGGCTTATAGTCAGTCATTGTATTATTATTTTTAATTGAATACCCAAATACAAATACATCACATTTATTTGAATTTTTTACTAAAAAATCATTTACTTTATTGTAAGCATTTTTATTAAGAGTGTCGCTAGAATTTATAAAGTTAACCCACTTGCCTGTAACCGTATCAATTGCTTTATTCATTGCATCATAAATTCCATTA
>MDTB01066617.1_pt1 | contig 10620 bp, 15 predicted proteins | sample 811161 | NCBI WGS metagenome assembly MDTB01 (sample SAMN05326650, study PRJNA326480) | marine metagenome | isolation source: seawater | place: Mediterranean Sea | collected 2009
AAAGATTAATTGTAGAAGCGTTAGATCTGATGGATTCGTTTGATCTGATGGATTCGTTTGATCTGATGGATTCGTTTGATCTGATGGATTCGTTTGATCTGATGGATTCGTTTGATCCGATTCGTTTCAACGGATTAGCCTCAGAATTATTATCAGGATATTCATTATCTGATAAACTGGAAGTATCATCATTTGACGAAATAGATCTGCCATTATTTGACGGACTAGAAATATCATAATTACATGGGATTTTCATATTTGTGTCTGAAACAATATTATTTGGAACTGCATTAATTTGTCTCTCACCGCCTTGTTTTGTCCAATAATATGCTTCATTTAGTTTACCTTTGAAAAAATCCATATGACTGATGCTGTTTTTATTAATATTTGATAAATCAAAATAATAATCGTCTCCAAATTTTGATATTTTACCATAAAGTATTGAATAAAATGACACCATGTAACTCTTCAGCAAGTATGCCATCTTAGATATTTTATCTTTCTTAATATTGGAATTTCCATAAGAAAAGAATTTGTCAATTTTTATATCATTTATGCGTTCTAAACCATTCATAGAAAGATCTACATAATCAATAGTTTCGTTTCTATAAGACATAATAAATGTTTCATTCCTATCTAATCCCGGGAAATATTCTATATTCCTATCTTTTAATCTTTCGATTGTGTCACTGTCTAATATATTATCCCATGATAATTCGTCTTCAATATTGTCCCGAAACGTAGAAATCCAATTTGTTTGTTCGAATAGATTGTTTTCTCTAATATAATTTTTGTGTTTATTCTTTAGATGAAAGTATAATCCATATATCAAATCTTGTAATATTTCTGGACAATTGTTGTCTAAAACAGTTATGTTTAAGTTATAAATAGATGTTAATAATATGTAACATTGTTTAATATCAAATTCTAAACATGTATTTTTTATACATGTTGATATATTGGGATTGATCAACGCATAAATACTAACTATAGAACCTGGTTTTGGTGGGTTACCTTTGGTTGCAGTTGTTGATCTCATATATTTTAATAATTCTTTATAAAATGTGTCCCCTAAATTATAAGGAATGGAAAAAAATTTAAACAAAAGACTTTTTGCAGCACCATCTAGTTGCTCTTGAACCAGGTTATCTAAATAAAACGATACCAACGGTATATCTGACGTTGTATTGTAATGAATATATTGGATGAGAGACAAAATATCTCTTTTAAATTTATCCTTTACATATTCAAAGTTTTCAGCATTTTCAGGATCTTCTGTTTCAAACCATGATTCATACTTAACTAGCGTGGTTGCATTTCTTACCTTATTTTTACCTACGGCTGCACCTTTTTCTTTTCCACCATCTCCAGACCTACCTGCTATTTTGTAGTTAAAAAAAAGAGAACCTTTAGGATATATCTTTGGAGTATAACAATTTTTGTAAATTTTTATCCAAATCGTTTTATCTTTTGCTCGGTCTTTTTTACTCTTTGCCTCTTTACGGAAAAAAATATCTGTTCTTAAATCAAAAAAATCGCTTAAAAATGTTATTTTAAGTTTATTTGTTTTATAATAGAATTCAATATCAGGGCGCGTATTTAAGGCATCTACTTGTTCTTTTTTTTTTATTATGACACCTTCATTGCAAAAATCTAAATATTTTTCTTTGCTTAATCTATTTGCCACTGCAGTTTCAATATTATTTAAGATTTCATCATAATTCATAATTTATTACATTAGACATACATTATATAATACAAAAAAAATAATTAAGTTGTTAGTATTTTATGTAAATAGTTTGGTGTTATACCAGCTGCATTATACTCTCTATACATCTGGATTTGGTGTAATGCTGAAACCATTAATTGACTGCAAAAATATTTGTCGTATTCATTTCTGTTGTAACGAAAAGGTATAAAAAAGCCCAAAGCCCCTTCATAATCATAGTTTTTACCACATTGCTCAAATAAAAAGTTCATTAATTTTTCTTCTTGTTGATCAGAAATCTGTAGATGTATTTTATCAAATTCTGTACTATTGGGCATTCTATAAAATGGATTATTATGAACATCTTTTAATAATCTATACTTAACTTTATCTCCCCACAGGACGTAAAAACATATTTTTATTTTATCGTCTTCTACGTATCTATTATAAGATTTTTTTAATTTATCATGATCTTCTATGTTATTTAGAAATGTTTCAAACGTTTCCTTTTCATAAACAAAAATGAATTCTGAATGACAAAAGTGACCACCGGTACAAAAAGCCACAACTTTATTAAAAATATTGTCAAACATACCTACTGGTTTTGCAAAAGATGCATACAGCATTTTTTTCATAAAAATACTATATATTTATAGTATTTTATAAATATATGAAAAAGCTTATTTTGTTAATCATATCATTAGTTGTAGTAAATGCAGAATATCCAAATTGGTTTTATTCCTACATAAAATCTCATCATAAAAAATATAATAAAAATGAAATGAAATTAGTTTACTCAATTTTGGCTCCAAAATTTAAAACATTAACAAAAATAAAAGACATAACATTAAAATTACATCATTTTTCAGATAAAAAAATATCAAGAAATAGGATTTTAAGAACCAAAGAAAAAGATATTACTATGAATAAACATACTAAACATCATCTAGGATCTCCTCAAAAATTTGATTGGAGAAAAAAAGGTTATGTAACAAGTGTTATTGAACAAGGAGACTGTGGTGGATGTTTTTCTATAGCAGCGATGGGCAGTTTAGAATATTGGTATAAAAAAAAGACTGGTAATTTATTAAAATTATCTGCACAGCAAGGGATTGATTGTACACGTCCAATGACAGATGGGTGTGATGGGGGGTTGATGGAAGATGTTTATAAATATGCAATGTATCATTCGATTGGACCTGAATCTTTTGATCCTTTTTTAAAGCATGATTCGCAGTGTAAAGCATGGCATAAAAAACCATCTATTAAGGTAGAGGCATTTATGGTACAAACAGAAGAATACCATGTAGATATAGAAAGAAAACTAGCACACAATTTACTATCTTATGGTCCTATCCCAATAGGAATAGATAGCAATTCTCATGCATTTGAACTTTACTCTTCCGGCGTAATGAAAAAGCATCATTGTGGTAAAGATATAGATCATGCCGTTTTAGTGGTTGGGTATACTAAGGATTATTGGATTATTAAAAACAGCTGGGGAACTGATTGGGGAGAAAATGGATATTTTAGATTAGAGAGAGGTAAAAATGCATGTGGTATAAATACATATGCTTCGTTTGTAACATCAGTTAAAGTTTAGTACTAAAATTTTAGCCTACTTTTTTCATTACATTTTACATTCTTCTCTGATCTATAAGTTTCATCAGAAAATGCTAGATAGTATTTTGCAAAGATTTGTTCATACATTTCATTTTCACGCTCTGTCCACATAGATAAAGGAAAATTTAAAAGAAAATTTATATTCACTCTGATTTGATTGATGGTTTGTTTATCAAAGAGTTCTTTACAGATAGGGTTGGTTTCAAAAAACTTGTTAAAACATAGTAATCTTGAGATTCTATCAATTGTTCCTGTTTCCATTTCTAATTTTCTAACTGCTAAACATGGATTTTTTGATTTTTTTGGTGCCTTATTTCCCATATTATATATAAAAAAATAAAAGTTTATAGAAAAAAATATTTGATATAAAAATTATACTTTTTGTTTTTTCTCCCACCTGTCATAATCATCTGAATCTAGAACTTTGCCTTTATTCTCCCATTGTTCATCTAATTTTCTTTTTTTTGATTCAGGTATATCAACACTTACTTCATCTTCTGATGAATAGATATAATCATCTGATAATTCTTCATCTGTTTCTCCCTGGACCCATTCATCCTCTTCTTCCTCTGTGTCTGATGGTGGCATGTAGACATGTATCCAATCAAACTGATATTTATAATGTCTTTCATACACATCAGCCCAATTAATTGGATCAGGACCTGTTTTTACTACCTCAATGTTATTCTCTTTAAAATATTTATCCAAATCTTTCATATATTTTTTTCTATCAATAACTGTTAAATCCATTCTTTTTTTATTTTTCAAAACAAATGTCAAATCAAATGTTCTAGTATAACTTGTAAATCTTTGATAAAACACCACATCTACATTTTCAAAGTTATAATAGAAGTTCAATTCTGGACAAATCAATTGCTTATCTTGAATAAAAACATCTGTTTTTTCCATTTTTGCCCCAGGTGTAGCTTCTACATTCATGGACAATAATATCATTGGACATATCTCATATATTTTCTTATTCATATTATCCACAATCATGGCATCATTTTCTTCATCAGTTTGTTTCTTTAACCAACTATCTGATCTCAAGAAAATACAATTACCATATTTCTTTTGCATTAGAGGTACATTTAACCTGATGCACACATAAGCAAACTCTTTGGTCAAACTAGCAGGTGATAAATAAACATTAACATTTAATAAATTCTCATTATTCAAATAAAATTTTTTATCCTTGTAAGTAAAAGTAACATTTTTCTTTTTGTATTTAAAATTCATTTTTGTTTTTTATAAATTGTTTTGTTTATATAGGACCAATTTGATTGTTAAAGTGTTTTACAAGTCTGTTTGATGTCTATCATGTAGTAGTGCTGGTCATATAGTCATTTGTTTATATTTTATTTTAGCTAAGTTTATTTTAGCTAAGTTTATTTTATTTTTAACACACATGTCAACATAGAACACTGGTCTTAATTTACACAGATAAGTTATTATATAAGTAAAAAATAAGTTAAACAAAAACTAAAAAGTATGTGGCAATCATTAAAAACAATTTATGGAAGAACAAATGGAGATGTAAAATCAGCTATCCAAAAATTTGCAAGAAGAGGAATGGAAAAAGAAACAGTTCACACATGTTTGGAGTTGTTTGATGGTAATAATGGTAAAGCTGTTTTAAACAGATTAAAAATAATATGTGTAGAAGATAAGTTTCCAGAAGGTTCTCAATATGTTCATTGGTTTAATGAAAACATAAAAAAATGGAAAAAAATGTCATCTATACAACAGAGGAATGTAGTCTATGTTGGTGCAGTTACTGTTGCAGGGTTAAAGAGTGACAGACATGTTGCATATTTATGTAAAGTAGCTTTGAATAATGCTATTCATAAAAAAGAAGAATTGAATGAAGAAGAAATGTTAGCATCTGCTATTGAAGCTAAAATTCTAAAGATGAAAATGAATAGGGAATATCCTACTCCTAAAGACATCACAGTTAATACTGCAGTAAGATATTTAAAAAAGAAATTGTTTAATAATGAAAAAATTACTCCATTGCAAGAATCTTTGTGGAAAATGTTTTTGGATGAATATTTCAAGGATAAAAAAACTACTTCAAGGTTGTATCTTTATACACTTGTAGGATTGAAATTTCATGAGATGGACTACATCCCTCTTAAATATCCAAAAATTGCATCTGCTCCATTGAATACACTTCAAATTATTCTACCTGATTATGTTTTTGATAAACATACTAAAAAGGGAAAGAAAATGAAAAGAGGCTTAAAACATTTTTTGGAAGTTGGGGCATATATTGAGAACCCACATGAAAGTATCAATACCAGGATAGGTACCAAAAGAAAAGCAGAAGAGATTTATTTACAAGAAGAGAAATCATTTGGTACTAAAAATGCTAACAGTTCATCACACAGGAAAAGGATTAGGATTACTTTTTGTCAGATGGATGTATGGAATGGTGAGGTTGTTTTGAATCAACATGCATGTCAGATACCTTGTGGAAGAAAACCTGGCACTTGGATTCTTGAAACTAAAAAAGAAAAAGTATTTGTAAAAGGTCCTTTTCAGGATAAAAATACATTGGATTTCCAACTTGGTATTGATAAAAAAAAAAGTAATTTTGGTATTAAACCAGTTGGTTATGAAATAAAAAAAAGTGGTAATGTTTATTGGCTGTATGCTCCAGCATATGAAGGCAAAAACATGAGTCTCACTAAAAACTACTCAGATGATCAGTTGATGCAACTTTTATCTATTTTAATATTCAGAGGATTTCATGGTTGTAGTGATAGTCATCTCAGAAATATCATGGATTTGTATGATGGTAATTTATTATCTGTGGATGAAATGACTTATAAACCAAGAATAGCTAAAGAAAAAAATAAGATTCATTTTATGGACTTCTTATTTAGTAAAAAGCCACAGAAGAAATTTGTGGAGAAATTAACTGATTTCATACAGAAAAATTTACCAAAAGTTGAAGAAGAATTAGCTAAATATAATTTAAAGTGGAGTATTTTTAACTTTTAAAATCTTTTAATGAGGTATAATAACAATATTTTTTTGTATGTTCATTATTTTTTTTCATTAACAATCTTTTTCTTTTTGACTTACTTTTACGTATTTTTTTAATACAATTCGGCGAACGAAAGTAGGATCGTTTGCCAGAGTTTCTACCCTTCAAATTTCTGGTGTATTTTTTTGTTCTGTACTCTTTGTCCATTTTTATCAGCCCGTACATAATATATAGTCTACATCTATTAAAAATCAATCGATTATTTTTTTCATATATAAATATTTACAAAGTATATCAAAATGGAATATAGAGAAACTGCAAAAAAACTTATTGGTGAGGAAAGAGAAACAGAAGTGTTTAACAAAACTACAGATAAAAACTATGCATATGTTGTGAGAAGAGTGTTAGAGGGCTCTACAATTGAAGAAGCTTTACATCCAAAACCATTGCTAGAGGAACAAAAAGTGTATGAAATTCAAGAAGGGGATACTGTATGTCCAAAATGTAAATCTAGAAGAATTATAAAAAAAGAAATGCAAACTAGATCATGTGATGAATCTGCTACTACATTCTGTCAGTGTGTAAATTGTAAACATAGATTTAAATTTTAATGTAATAAATTTTAATACAGCCTAAAATTTTAACTCCTGTGCATTATACCTGCTATTTACTCCACCCCACCATTTATAGCCTTTTCCCTTTCCTCCTGCTTCTTCTAATTCATTCCCTCTTTTTCCTCCTTTTTTACGAATCAATTTGATTAGTTTTTTTTTGATAGAACTGTCATTATATTTATAGCACATATCCAAGGGAGTGTCTCCATTATCATTCTTGTGATTGATATCTTCCAGTTTCATGTTGTTTAGAAGAAGTTGTACAGTGGTGGTGCGTTTTTCATTAACCCATGCTGCGTGGTGTAGAGCGTTGCTTCCATACTTATTATACATACTAGCATTGTATTCTAGTAATACTTTAACTACAGCACTATGTTCATACCATGCAGCTTCCATTAATGGTGTACTACTTTGACCATCACTATTTATACCTAGTTCACTCATCATTGCTGTGATATCTTCACCAGCTCTAAGTCTACTAATTATAATCGACTTAACATCCTCCACGCGACCTTGTACACATGCTTCTCTAAATATTTTTTCGATTGGAACTTCTCGTTTTTCTGAACCCAAAATATTACCCATAATATATAATTAATATAACTTTTATATAGTTTTATTTTTCCCTTTACATTTTAATATAATTCTAAAGGCAAGTTTTTTGGATAACAACATCCGAAGCACGTAAGAAGACCTGCAATGACTGCAAAAACATAAAAAAAACTACCATGTGGACAATATTCTAGTCCTCCATAACCAGTAGTGTAACAAGTTATAAAAAATATACCAGCTAATAACCATACAAACATAGAACAACAAAGTACTCCTTCTTTCATTTTATATTTTTATTTGAGCTTATATACTATGGATAATTTAAAAAGAAAATTAGTGGAATGCAATCAGCAAATAAAAGAATTAAAAAGAAAAAGGATAAAAACAATAGATGAAATGAAAAAACTGAGAATGAATTTGGTCAGAGATAGGAAATTAAAATGGGTTTCCATGACTTTTGATCAATATAATGAAAGTGAATATACCAAATTTTGGCTCTATACAACAGATGATGTAGAAAAATGTGGTGTCTGGGTAGCATTGGTGGATTTAACCAAAGAAGAAGATGATCATTTTCATGAGTACATCAGACATTATTTTTATTATGGAGGTCCAAAATATAATATTGATGAAGATGAAGCTTCAGAATGTGAATTAGCTTTTGAGAATGGTGCAAAAATAAAAGTTTTTAATGAAATTACTGTTTAAATACTCACAAATCATCTCTATACACTTCTGATATTTTAAGATCTCCATCTTCAAAACCATGTTCCATCTCAGTCATCTCATCATGTTCATTATAATTAGGATAACCTTGAAAAAAGTAGTGTTTGTAAAACTCTTTGAAGTGTTGATGTTCATCATCAGTTAATCTTTCTTCACCTTCCCAAACACCATAATCATACTCCCCATTAACATACCAAATATAAAAGGTTTTATATTCAGTTTCCTCCATCCAGTGTTGAAATGACATTTCCTTCCATTTTATCTTTTCATCTTTTACTAAATCCATTTTTAAAGATTTTAGCTGATTTTCAAGTTCTTTTTTTTGTTTCTTGGCATTTTTTGCATTTTCAATTATTTCATCACATTCATTTATTTTTCTTTTTAGCAATCTCATACTTTTTATTTGTGTTGAATTGTGCATATTTTTTATATTTTTATTTTGATCTATCTTACGTTCAAGTGATCAATCACTACTGCTATTCCTAGTGTTATAAGACTTAACAAACCCCATAAATCTACATAAACACCATATAAGAAGCTAACACCACTCACTGCTGCACCGGAAGCTAAAACTCTTAACCATCTAGTTTCTTTCCAATGCTTTTCAATGTCTTGACTATTATTAAGACATAGCAGTGAGATAGTTTTGTCTTCCCAATCTTCAGGAGGATGATTTAAAATAAGTATTGCATAACCTAAATAAATAACAAAACCGGCAACAATGCATGTTGCTGCTAAAATAAACAGTAAATCATTAACATATGTTTCATACTTGTTATTTACTAACCCTACAATCATAAAAATTGCTGCCAACGATATCAAAACTACTTTGCTCAACGATATGAACCAATTTGTTGGGTTTATTTTATATTCTTTAATCAATAAATGACCTATGAATGCACTCAAAAGTATTGCAAGAGCAGACAATCCTAGTAAGTAGTAAAGATCATCATCATTTACATTTCTTCCATATGTAAAAAAAGAAAATACTAAACTTGCAGCACCACTTAGTACACCAAGCCATTGCGTTGTGAATAGCTCTTTGCCAAATATCATCTCCCATATTTTTGGTAAAATTCTTTCTAAAAATAAAACAGATGTTGCAACTAAAGATAACACAATGGTAATATCATTCTTAATAGAGAGACTTATACTCGTCAAAACAATTGCACTTAGATTCAAAACAGTTAATAAGATAATAAATAAAGAATTCATTTTATAGAGTAAGGTCAGACTTTTATATGTATTTTTAATTAATATAAATACATTCTATATAAATGAAATGTGTTTTGTTAAATGCTACATCGTTTAGATGAGATAGAAAGGAGATTGAAGTTTGAAGTCTCAACTTTTATCTTAGATATAAATTTTATTAGATCTGTAGAAGATCATTTTAAAAAGAAATTAGAGTTTAATGATGTATTTATGCAAGAAGAATCATTGGTATACATCTTGAAATTTTTGAAAAATGAAAACCAAGAAGCATACAATTGGCTTCAGGAAATAAAACAAAAGATTAAATCATTAAAAAGAAGATATTCAACTACTCATAGAATAGAAATTGCTTATAAAACAAAATATAGATGCAATATGTGTAAACTATTATTACCTCCTACTTTTGAAATAGACCACATTAAAGAGTTGTGGGAAGGAGGTAGAGATGAGTATGATAATTTACAAGCCCTTTGTCCCAATTGCCATGCATTGAAAACAAGAGCTAATGTTCTAAAGAAAAACAATATTTTTAGAAGGGAATTTACTAAAAGATCAAGAGAGTATGAAGAAAATGCATTTGAAAACTTTAAGCATACAAAAAAATCTAAATATTTTTAGTTTTAGTATATATAAAATAATTAAATCATATAAAATGAAAAAAAAAGTCTATCCAAAAGGACATGTGAAAAAAACACCTTGGTATTATAGATCTTGGGTTATAGGAAAATTATAAATTACTGTCGCAACTTACATATATAAGTCTTTGCTTTGTTTAAAAATGTACAGAGACGTATATGGTTATTATGACACACCTTGTATAACATATTTCAATCTACCAACTGATAAATTAAATGAAATTATAATTTTTTTGTATATTATTTGCATTTTCTTATTAGTCATCATGGTTGTTGATTTTATTTATTCTATAATTTTTATATATGAATATTGTAGGGAACACAGAAAAATAAAAAACAAAGATATAAGGATTGCATATGCTGTATAAAAATAAACTATTGTATTTTAAATGTATTATTTATATCTGTTTATATTATATGCGTACATACATCCTATCATTTACACCATATTAATTGGAGGACCGTTGGAAGTTATGGCTGGTGTTATTAAATGTATTCAAAATTTTAGCAACTCCTCAACTCTATCAACGCCTGAAGTTTCTGACGATTGAGGGG
>MDTB01110689.1_pt1 | contig 10620 bp, 8 predicted proteins | sample 811161 | NCBI WGS metagenome assembly MDTB01 (sample SAMN05326650, study PRJNA326480) | marine metagenome | isolation source: seawater | place: Mediterranean Sea | collected 2009
AAATGCAGTCGCTTATTCTGGAATTATGGAAAGAGACTGGCAAGACGATTATTATCATTACACATTCGGTTGAAGAAGCCTTGTTGCTTGGGCAGAGGCTGTTTGTGATGGCGCCACGTCCGGGCCGCATCCATAAAGAATATCAGCTTGATTTTGCTGAGCAGGGGCTGAAAGAATCGCTCCGTGATATCAAACAGAAAAATGACTTTAACAAGGTAAGAGAAGAAATTCTGACCATGATTTGGGATATGGAAGAGGAGATCATGGGCGGTGTTTGAGTGGATGTCTTATAACCGGGGAGGCATAGCTGGCGTCATTATTTTGGGGCTGGTGATTACCTTGCTATGGTCAATTTATCATGGCGTTAAGACTGCTCGGCGGCGCGAAAAGGAACAGGTCTTTGGTGATCCAGAACGGACAATGGGAGGCTGGTATTGGGCGGTATGTGGTGTTGCGACCATCCTGCTTCTATGGTTTTATTATTCATGGGGGATGGCGCGCGCGTATTTTCCAAAGGCCGCGAATGAGCTGTGCCAAGTCGCCAAAGTTCATGAATCGCTATCGCCGATTGTTGCTCAGCTTCCTATTGGCTCACGCTATTTCAAGTCAACGGATTTGGTGGTTCGCAATGTGGAGCAGCTTGATACCATCTCGGCCGAGTTTCCTGCAGGCGTATTTTCTGCACAAGAAGAAAGCCAGTTACGCGGAATTATTGCTCAGACCAGATCGCTGATCAGCATTTATTCCAATCCAAATAGTATTGATGCGGCAACCCGCGCTAATTTATCGCAGATCGTGGGTGATATTGATGCCTTAACAACCCGTATCCAATCCGGTCATGCAGGATTGACGCCCAGCGATGTCGCCTTGGCACAAGCGCCTTGGGGGGTCACTCATGAGGAGATTCCATTACTGCCGATGACGCCGCGTGGTGTCTTATTTGATGGGATTGCGCAGGAGTTAACGGGTATTTCAAAAGAGTTTTTGACGTTAAGAAATATGCCAGCAGAAGCAAGCCGGCTCATTGAAAAAACGCGCAAAGATATCGCATCTATAAAAGCCAATCTTGAAAACACCTCAGCTGATGAGGATATCATAAAGGCGCGTAAAGATTATTTGAAATCGGTTGAGCGCGTCTTTAAGCGGCTTGATGATGGTACTATTTTTCCTGCGAATACCCTTGATGAAGTGAATACTGCTGTTGCGATCATGATTGATGAGGTTGATACGGCAAAAGGCAGTTTGGGGATAATAGATGCTGTCTTTATGCCGGGTGAGGGAGTTGTGAAAACCCGCACGATCTGTATTGAACAAGGGTCAAGCCGATGGTTGCCCAAGCCAAGCGATGTGGTGTCTAAGTTCTCGTTATTGGCTAATCCTAATCTGGAAGATGGTGGCGGCTTTAAAGGCACACGACTATTATGGGTTAAGTGGCTACCTATCGCAGATATCGTCGGGTTCTTTATTCCAGATGGTCTGGTTGATATGCTTCCCGGAGAATATGGTCAGCATGATAGTGATGGACAGTTTATGCCGACCTTCAAAGACAACTTGCTGGCATTTGCCCAAGGTGAGGTCTATTTAGGCAGTATCCCAATGCTGGATGGTCATATCTGGGATTCGCTGTTCCGCGTTATTGTGGCGATGTTCTTTGGAATAATGCTTGGCGTACCATTAGGCATTTATATGGGCGTGTCGCGGTTCTTCAAATCTTTCTTTGATCCCATGATTGAACTTTACAGGCCGGTTCCGCCGTTAGCCTGGGCGCCGCTTATCCTGACTATTTTTGGGATTCAGGATGATGGAAAAATCTTTTTGCTGTTTATGGTTGCCTTCGCGATCATGGTCATTTCAGCACGGACAGGGGCATCAGGAACACAATTATCAAAAATAAGAGCGTCACATTCACTTGGCGCATCAAACCGCCAGATTCTTCGTCATGTCATCTTGCCAAATGCACTGCCAGAGATTTTGACAGGCATCAGAATTGCTATTGGTGTCTGCTGGGGAACGCTAGTGGCGGCAGAAATGCTGGCTGGAACAACCGGCGTCGGCTTTATTGAAAACGTCGCTAGAACCGTTTCTGATTATGAGCTGATCTGGGTAACTATCCTTATCATGGGGTTGCTTGGCTTGATGTTTGATTTGCTTATGCGAAAGCTGATTAGTATTCTTATCCCTTGGCGCGGCAAAGGCTGATAAAGCGTGATGCCAGATTAAAGCGTGACTTTCTCGGTATGCCCGTCAACCGACATAGCCATTCCAGACACTGATCTAGCCTGCGGTGATGCCAGAAATACCGCCATATCTGCGACATCCTCGGCGCTTACAAAACGCCGTAATGAAACACAATCAGCATAGCCTTGTTGCAATTCTTCCACGCTGATGCCGCGGGCGGCGGCTTCTCTTTTAATGACGCCATCCATGCGCTCACCCTCAACCGAGCCAGGGCATATGGCATTGACTCTGATCCCAAACGCGCCAAGTTCCATGGCTAGCGTTTTCATCAGACCAATGATGCCCCATTTTGCCGCTGCGTAAGGTGACCGAAATGGATATCCCCATTCCCCTGCTGTTGAAGATGTGAGGGTGATGACCCCGCTTTGCTGAGCTTTCATGATAGGCACGGCTAGATTTGCGGCAATGAAACTGCCGTCCAGATTGACCGCAAGACAGCGTTTCCAGTCATCCAGGGTGATATTCTCAATTGCGGCGGTAGGGCCGGCAATGCCAGCATTTGCCATGAGAACATCGAGCCTGCTCCAACTGGCCATCAAGTCATCAAATACCGCCGTCATCGCCGCCGCATCAGTCACATCAGCTTGAAAAACAAGAAGCTCAGGATAGATGGATTGTGCCGCCGTCAGGGCATCCATATCAGTGTCCGTAACCGCCACTTTTGCATCATTATCAAGAAAGGCTTTTGCCATGGCAAGCCCGATCCCTGATCCGCCTGCGGTGATCAAAACATGTGGCTTTTGCGAATGCTCTGCTGGTGTTGTCATGATAGTGTTCCTCTATTGCTCATGGTATTGCTAATGCTATTGCTCGTGATTATGTATCGCATTTTTATCAGTCTATTCGTCTGCTATGGTTAAAATAACAGACCCTGCCTTGCCGCCTTGTTCGACGATCTGATGGGCCTTTGCCGCTTCAGCCAGTGGGTATTGCTGGGCAATCAGTGAAGACATGCTGTTGCTTTTAAGCCAGCTATCTATGGCCGCCGCTGCGCGGTTTCTATCGCTAGTATTAAGCAGATAAACGACCATCATGGTTAAGGTGATATTCTTGAACATAAGCGGGTAGAACGGTATCTCTGGCCGCATTACCAGCGCCGAGCCATAGGTTGCGATACTGCCGCTTTCGTTCAGCACCGCCGCCAGCATTTCGGCATTTACGCCAAATTCAGGTTCAATCGCGTGATCAACACCGCCAGTTAAATCCATAATGGCAGTCGCTAAATCATCCATCTGATAATTAAGCACATGATCAGCCCCTGCCTTTGCTGCGGTTTCCATGCTAAGCGCATTTGATGCTGTTGCGACAACCGTCTTAGCGCCTGCCGCTTTCGCCATCTGGACAGCATAGCGGCCGACAACACCGCCGCCGCCACTTACTAAAACGGTGCTGTTTTCTGTCTGTCTCTGGCTAAGCACGGCATGAGCGGCGGTCATGGCAGGAATGCCAAGGCACGCTCCGTGGGTGAAGCTTGTTTCTGTTGGCAAGGCAATGACCTGATGCGCTGGCAGGCAGACATATTCAGCCGCAGTCCCATGGGCGCGGCGCCATCCGGCATTAAACACATATACCCGATCACCAATATTATGTGATGTAACGTCATTGGCAACCGCATCAATAATACCTGCACCATCACTATGTGGGGTGACTTCCGGGAAAGGCATTTCTGCCGTATTATTTCCCGCACCAGCGCGCATTTTAACATCTGACGGATTAACACCTGATGTCATCAGCCGGACGCGCACCTCGCCTTTGCTAATTGCCGGGATAGGGCGTTCGACCAATTCCAGCACCGTATTTGCTGCGCCCTTTTGCCTGTAAATAACACAATGCATAGATTTTGACATAATGATCTTGCCTTTCGCACCTTTTTTCTTCACTATTTAATAATATATGTAATCTTATACAGTTTACATAAAATCCTAAGTTTTATTTCAAAAAATAGTATTGATAAGGATATGAGGACCTACGATGGAAGAGGTATTTTCGAGAAGCAAAGTTCTGACACCGAAGGAATTGCGCTGGTTAAATGAAAGATCTGATCTAATGGGATGGCTACAAATGCTTAGTCATCTGGGGCTAATTGCGGCATTGTGTTTTGCGCATTACATGGTCATGGGAACATGGTGGGTGCTGCTGACAGGATTGGCGCTAGGTGTATCTCTCAATTTTCTTTACGCCGCCCAGCATGAATTGTCTCATTGGACGGTTTTTAAGACAAAGCGGCTCAATGAAGGGTTTGGTCGTCTGATTGGATTCTTTATGTTGTTTCCAAGAGATTTTGATCTGATCATGCATTACTCGCATCATCGCTATACCCAAGACTGGAGCGGTGATGGTGAACTTGTCCGGCAACCCTATACCCTCAAAACCTATCTTTTGTGGATGGTTGGCGTCACCTATTGGCGTAATCGGATTTGGGGGATTGTCCGGCGTGCCAGCGGCATCATCATTGAACCTTATATTCACGATAACGAAAAGCCTAAAGTTATTTTGGAATCACGACTTCATATTGTTGGCTATGTCATCATTGCGGCGGTTTCGCTGTGGTTTGCGCGGTGGGAAGCGCTAACATTCTGGATTATTCCGCTGATAGTGACCAAGCCTGTGCATCAGCTCCAAAACACGATTGAGCATTTGGGGCTTTCGCATGAAAATGACATCATGAATAATACGCGCTCAACACGGACGAATATGATAATGCGGTGGCTCTGCTGGCAGATGCCTTATCATACCGCGCATCATAGTTTTCCATCGGTGCCTTTCTGGAAGCTCAAAGAATTGAATAACAAACTGGAAACAAATATTGGCCCTGTTCATCGGATGGGCTGGATTGAGTTTCAGATTGCTGTTCTCAAAAAGCTTTGGGCGAAAGATGAAAGCCAATATCCTACTAATGAAGTCTGGGTCGTGCCGAAAAAAAATGGCGGCTCAATCACATTAGAAGCCTGAGCAAAGCATAATTCACTTCAGACTAAGAGACTAATATGGCTGTATCACTCAAAACCTATACCTCACTTTGGGCGATGTAGCCACATGATCAGACTGGCACCATTCTCAGCTATGATGAGGTTTGTTCTAAAGTAGCTGAAGCCGGATATGATGGTATGGCTATTGATCTGGGGGCAGGTGATGTCGCGCAAGCCCGTGAAGTCGCCCCAATCATGGATAAATATGGATTGACGCCACTGATTGTGGCCTTTCCTAAAACCATCGCCTCACTCGAAGATACGCTGATTATGGCGAAGGATTTTGGCGCGCCTTTTGTTGATGTTATTGGCCAAGTCACGCCGCTATCTGTTGATGGGATGATCCCTGTTATTCGAACATGGATAGAGATGGCAGACCGCATCGGTATGCCGGTGCAGTTTGAAACTCACCGCAACTGTATCACCAATGATTTGTTTTCTACCTTATGTTTGATTGATGCCATTCCTGAAATGCGGCTATGTGCAGACTTATCGCATTTTGTTGTTGATCGGGAGTTCAAATTGCCGATGAGCCGTGATGAGATGAATATGATTAGCCGTATTCTGGAGCGTGCAGACAGCTTTCAGGGACGGGTGGCTAGCCGCCAGCAAATTCAGCTTCAGCTTGATTTTCCGCAACATCAGAAATGGGTGGAATTGTTCAAACTCTGGTGGCGCGAAGGCCTGCAAAGCTGGCTTGAACGCAACAGCGACGGGGATTGTCTGTTTCTTTGTGAATTAGGCCCGCCTGAATATGCGATGACAGATAGCAATGGGGTTGAAATGTCTAACCGCTGGGAAGAAGCCTTGCTGATCAAAAGCTGGATTGAGGTTATGTGGAGTGAACTTAGTGGGGTGGAATAAGCTGACCGCCAGTAAGTGAAGCTATCAATAATTGCTATTGTCCCCACCGAACACCATCACGCAGATGCTGATATGGCAGGCGCTCTAACCGACATTCAAAGAGACCTGGCGCGGCGACATGGATAATCTGGCTTGCCAATGGTTCAAAATCTGCCCGAAAATGAACGGTGCTTTTCAAGGCGATGATACGTGTTGCGGTCAAATCAATCCCGAAGCTAGTGAAAAAACATTGATCGAGACATTGGGTGCGATATGTGCTGACAACAATTTTTATGTCAGCCGCCCCAACAGGTGAGACTAAACAGCTATCCCCAATTTCGGCAATACCGCCGCCATACATCTCACCAGTATAGGTGAATATGCCGTCATGGAGCGCGTGGATGATAAACTCAGCCTCAAAAGGGGTATCATCAGCAACGCCTGATTTGCCGCCAAGACCGGCTTTGATATGCGCCCCTATGCCAGCTTGATGCGCCATTTGCGTAAAATCAGGATCACTTATAATGCCGCAAACAACACCCTCAGCACCAGCATGATATAATGCTTTCAACAACCCGGCCGTATCACCACTGCCGCCCGCGCCGGGGTTATCCTGAACATCGGCAAGCACCACAGGTTTAGCGCCAGGGTTATCGCTGGAGCTATTTAGGGCAATCTGAACCGCTGGCTCTGGATCAATAAGCATAGGATCAAAATCAGCCTCAGCCGCCATGATCCTGTCGCAGATATCTGCCACCATAGCGTCGGCGCGTTCTGATGAGGGTGCATATGCCAGAACCGAAGGCCCACAATCCGGAATATCTGATGCGCTAAATCCCATCGCCCATTCAACAAATGCGCCACGATCTGATGATATTTGCGACATATGCTTATAGATCGAAAGGCACGGATCAGCACCTGTATATTGTGCTGGTAATGGGATCAGAAAAGGGATTTGCCGAAAGGCATGCGATATCTCCGCGTCTGACAGAATATCTAATAATCCGTCCATGGCGCGGCCGCCAGTTGCCGCCATATCAAGATGTGGATAAGTGCGATAAATCGTTATCAAATTGGCATAATTGACCATCTCATGCGTGACATTGGCGTGCAGATCAAGGCTGACCGCAATCGGGATATTATCCCCAATAACAGCTCTAATTCGGCGCAAAAGCTCTCCCTCGCCATCAAAATGGCTGGCTGTCACCATGGCGCCATGTAAATCCAGATAGATGCCGTCAATCTGACCTGATGCCAATATGCCGTCACATATCATACTGGCAATGCGATCAAAGGCGTCATCAGATACATAGCCGCCAGGCTCTGCTGAACACCATAGTAAAGGGATCAGATCAATACATCTATCTTGGCCTCTGTCTTGATGATGATCGGTAAAGGCTTCGGCGCTATTAATCGCCCCTGTGATGGGTAAGTTCATCCCACGCGTTTCTGACATGACCATATCACCATGGAGCATGCCGGGCCATGAATCCGTCATGACAAAATCATCATATTTGGTCGGTTTGGGGGCAAAGGTATTGGTTTCATGTTGGAAACCGGCAATGGCTATACGCATCGTCACACTCTAAGATTACACTCAATGATTAACTTAAATAATTAACTCAAGTGATTGTTTAAGGGGTGATAATAACGGAAACAAGGGGTTCAGCTAATGCCTTCACCCTTCATCTTTGCAATTGCCGCATCCCCAAGATTATCTTTGCCGCGACTATCCAGCAATTTATCAAGCCATTTTGGATCCATCTCAGGAACCGAGCCAAGCAGCAGTTCTGTATACGGATGATGCGGCGGCTTGAACATCTTTGATTTGATGCCCTGCTCAACCACAAGCCCATCTTTCATCACCACAACCTCATCAGCAATGGCGCGAACAGTCGCAAGATCATGAGTGATAAACATATATGACAAATCTAACTCAGACTGCAAACGGTCAAGCAATTTTAAGATGCCTTCGGCAACAAGCTGATCAAGTGCGCTGGTGACTTCATCACAAATAATCATCGTCGGTTCAGCGGCGATAGCGCGAGCAATCCCAATACGCTGTTTCTGGCCGCCAGATAGCTCAGATGGAAGTCGGTCAATAAATTGATCAGGCTCCATTTCAATCATGCGAAGCAAATCCCGCACTCGATCCTCTAAGGCTTTTCCTGTCAGACCCAAATACATGCGGGCTGGACGGGAAATAAGATCACGAATACGGAGCTTGGGATTAAGCGCGGTATCTGCCATCTGATAGATCATCTGAATATGGCGCAATTGCTCACGGCTTCTTGCCTGATAACTGCTTGGCAAGGCGTCCCCCTGATATTCAACAGTGCCTATGCGTGGGGGGAGCAAGCCTGTCACTACACGCGCTGTTGTCGATTTACCGCTTCCCGATTCGCCAACAACCGCAACCGTCCGTCGTTTATGAATGTCAAAAGACACATCGCGCAACACATCAACACTGGCATGATATCCTGCCGTGACGCCCTTGATAGAGATAATCGGGGTTTGATCTTTGACCGCAGGCTGTTCTTTACGGGCATATTCACGGACAGCCCAGAGCGATTTCGTATAGTCTTCGGTTGGTTTTTTGAGCATAACTTCTGTTGGGGCTTGCTCAACTTCATCACCTTTCAGCAACACTTTGATGCGATCAGCCATCTGTGCCACAACCGCCAAATCATGACTAATGTAAATAGCGGCGGTATTAAACTCTTTGACAATATCCTTAATGGCGGCCAGCACCTCAATCTGTGTTGTCACATCCAGGGCGGTCGTTGGCTCATCAAAGATGATCAGATCAGGCCGGCAAGATAATGCCATTGCTGTCATGGCGCGCTGTAATTGACCACCTGATACTTCATGCGGGTAGCGCAGCCCAAAGACATCAGGAAAAGGCAGGTTCATCCGATTATAAAGATCAACCGCATATTCAGATGCTTTATTTTTGCTCATGACATTGTGGATAAGAGGCGCTTCACAAAATTGATCAAGCAATTTATGCGATGGATTAAAACTCGCAGCAGCAGATTGAGCAACATAAGCAATGCGGCGGCCACGCAATTCACGCAACGCATTTTTATCAAGCTGCATCAAGTCCATGCCATCAAAGCTAATATTGCCTTCGGTGATTTTGCAGCCATCACGGCAGAACCCCATAGCGGCAAGCCCTAGTGTCGATTTACCCGCACCAGATTCGCCAATTAATCCTAAAACTTCGCCCCGATGTAAATCCAGATCAACGCCATTAATAATATCAATCCATGTCTCATCGCTCTTGCCTTTGATGTGGATATTCCGCATCTGGAGCAGGATATCATCTGATTTTGCGTCAGCCTTTGCCGTATTTTTAGCCGTATTTTTAGTCTTGGTATTGGCTTTGGTTGAGCTTGATTTAGCTGGTTTCATCTTAGGCTCCTCAATCTTTCAAACCACTGGCACGATGAAGCATCCAGTCAACAACAAAGTTAACAGCAATGGTCAGTAGCGCAATCGCACCGGCTGGAATAAGTGGTGTGATATCACCAAAGCTAATCAAATCAGCATTATCGCGCACCATTGACCCCCAATCGGCGAGAGGTGGCTGAAGCCCTAGCCCCATGAAGGATAGAGCCGATATCATCAGGAAAACAAAGCAAAAGCGCAATCCAAACTCGGCCGCTAAAGGTGCCATGGCATTTGGCAAAATTTCCCGAATGATCAGATAAAGGGTGTTTTCACCGCGAAGCTTTGCCGCCTCAATATAATCTAGCTGAACGATATTTAGAGCCACCGCACGGGCAATCCTAAAGACACGAGTCGAATCAATGGTTGCAATAACAATCACCAGTGTAAGCACATTTGTGCCAAAAATGGTAAGCATCAAAAGCGAGAAGATAAGAGAAGGGATCGCCATCAAGACATCAATAAGACGGCTAAGGACTTGATCAATAAAACCGCCTCTGAGAGCCGCGTAGATACCAATGATGGTGCCAAAGATAAAAGCCAGCGCGGTTGTCAGAAACGCAATCCCAACCGTGTTACGCGCGCCATAAATCAGCCGTGAGAATACATCTCGGCCTAAATTATCGGTGCCGAGCCAGAACTCCTGGCTCCACGGCATGTAGCCGCCAGATAGAATCTCTGCCTCCCCATAAGGGGCGATTAATGGCGCGAAGATAGCGCATAATATATATATGACAATGACCAGCAGCCCAAAGCTGGCGGTGAGTGGGGCGGTACGATATATCTTGGCCATGTTGGACCCGGATATTTGGATCAACGCCGCCCGAAAGCACCAGCCCGCGCCCAAAGACACTAAGACCGCAACAATGACCCAGAATAGGGTAAGAATATAAGCCATTTACTTTGTCCTATCCTATCGTTGCCGCATCAAGCGTGGGTTAGTTATGGTCGAAATAATATCAGCCAGCAGATTAAGCCCGACATAAGCGGTCGCAAAAATGAGGGCGGTTGCCTGAACGACCGGCACATCACGGAACTTGACGCCATCAACCATAAGCTGACCTAAGCCAGGGAAGACAAAAACAATCTCAACAATCACAACACCCGTAACCAAATACGC
>MDTB01161854.1_pt1 | contig 10620 bp, 12 predicted proteins | sample 811161 | NCBI WGS metagenome assembly MDTB01 (sample SAMN05326650, study PRJNA326480) | marine metagenome | isolation source: seawater | place: Mediterranean Sea | collected 2009
ATTAAAATATGCATGATCAAAGTAGTACCAATCTATTCCTCTGTCTTTTGCCTCTTTAAACATAAGACCGGTGCCTCGGAGTACACCTAAACTAGCAACTGCATCTGCATCTGCAGGAATGCCGCTGTTACGATAGTCATCTAGCATAAGGAACTTAACAACCCAATCTGCATGTAGAGATGCTCCGGATGCAAAACCTTTCATAAATTTTCTTGTTATTTTTCGATCTGTATCGTATACGTACAATTTCTTAGTCATTGATTATCTCATATGCATATCCGTCCTCAATTTCTTTATGAGTAAACTGAGCGTATGCTAAATGGTAAAGCCATTCTTCTCTATTGATTCTTAATGGTTGTTCTATCTTACTTAGTTTTGTTAAACTTACTGGTAACGCTTCGCTGTTATTACAACAGAATGTTGGCACTCCGGCAAGTTGTGCTTCTACTGCACACATACTAACGCTTGTTACTACAGCCCATGCACCGTCTATTGCTTGTTTAAAGTCTTCTAAGCCGGAGAGTTTTGCGGCATCGGGCCCGCTAGTTCCTTTTGCTCTAGGTTTATGTCTAACTCTTATCTCTCTATCAGTGTGCTTTTGTAATTCGTTTACTGTTTTAGTTACCCAACCTTCAGCACTTAAACCTGTACACCAACGTGTCATTGTATCACTACTAGGCGCAACTAAAATAAAACTGCCATTAGTTTTCCAATTTTGTATTTCTACATCCCATTTGTTAAACCTGTCGCTCGGACGTTTTATAATCTTTGTTGGGTGTACATCATTTTTAGATACACGCCAGTAAAAATCTTTACTGCCTAATGCTTTGGCCAATCCACTCCAGCGACCATAGTATGGCATATCCCAAAAGTACCAGTCATCACCCCATTTTTGATGTTCTTGTATAATAGACCAATTAGAGTCTATGAATCCCCAAAAAGAACTTGGGCCACCGTGATACTGCCTATCATGTATTGCTTTTGCTCTGGGCCAACCTTTAGTAAGACTGTCCATTACCCAATTACACTTACTATCTGTTTTTTGTGTATTATAATAAAGATTCATTAGCATTAGTATACACTAAAGTTGTTGGGCAGTCAATAAGGAAATTACAATTTTAACCATTCAATAAAGCCTTTAATCCATTCTTTATAACATAGGTGATTTGGGTGTGTATCATCTCTACTTACTTGGTATGACTGGCTTTGATCGCTAAAGTCTCGTATACCTACTGTAGGTTGATAATAATTATCAGTACTAATACTTTCTTTTAGTGTCTGTAACTCAGGTATCGTTGTGGAATGTTGCATGTGTCCGTATACACTATTGTATACCCAATGCTTGCAATTTAATTCTTCAAGTCTCTTCTGTATAAGCAATATGTTAAACCATGCATAGTATTGTACATGATCGCTAGTATTATAATTTTTAAAATTTGCATCTAACCATGATTGCGTGTGAAACCAATCGTCGGGTATTTCTGGACCTCTATTAAAAGCATCTGCTCGCCATTTCGATGCAGTTTTAAAGATACTATCATGATATCTTTTTTTACCTTGGCCGCCTCTTGTTTTCTTTTGGTCTCTAGGCTTAGTTGCTACTACTTGGAATCTTCCTTCAGGCGGCAACCCTACTAATAGTATATCGTCTTTATTAATTGGAGATGTGTATAGTCTACGTAGCACACCATCTAGGCTAAGTCCTGGACTTGCTATATTAACTTCTTCACAGTTTAGATGTTCTGCAAGTAATGTACCAGGCCCTATATGCATCTGCTTGTCAGCAAATGTTTCATATTGGGCAACACAATTTCCATAACTAAAACTACAACCTAAATTAATTAATTTCATTTATACAACTCAAATATATTATGTTCTTTACCGGAGAATTTTTCAGGATGTCTTATATGAGAGATATCTCCTTTTTTACAGGCCATTTCTAAAATATCGGCTTTTGTTTTTGGACAAACCCAATATACCCTTCCATTAGGTAGTAACCCTTTCCATAGACATCTCTTTATCCACTTTATGTAGTCTTCCTCACTCCATTGGATGTCAAAGTTAGTCCGTTGCATAGATATTAAGTCATACTCTTTGTTGCTAGGAAATTTATAATCTGTTTTAGATATTTCCCATCTATAGCATGTAACTGTTTTATCTAAATCATATGCTGTTTTAAGGTCCTCAAAAAATCTTATAATATCAGCATGTTGGTAATTGTTCTCAATTGGCAGTTCGGTTATATCAGTTAAATGTCCTAACGAATTACATATCCAAGCAAATACGCCGGCGCCTGTGCCAACATCTAGTATGCGTATTCTATCTATTTTATCTAAGTTTAAAAGTCTAACAGCAATCCATTTATGTGCCCAGTTTGCATCAAACTCATCAATATACTTCCTACTATTTTTTCTTCTTGTTAGATGATAATAATCTGTTACAGTTTCTAAATCTTGTAACGGGAAAGAATTTTTTAGTATCTTTTCGAGTTTGATATTTGCCATTAGTAATTTGCACTGGTATGATTCTGTTGTCTCAAATCAATATTACTATCGCTATACTCCACTTTAAGTTCGTCTACTACATCGTTAACATAACGTCCTTGCATAGGAATAACAAAAGGTGCATCATTTACTTTTTTATATGCTGATACAATACTAATGTTCTGTGCTTTACTATCTCTGTTGTGTAACTCGTCGTATGCTTTTTCTAAGTCGCTTAAAGGATTGCGAGGTTTCTTTTGTTCAAAGTGTCCCCACGAATCAATATTAATAGGCATCTCTATATAATTGCCGCTGTTTTGCGCTAGCCAAAGTAGTCCCCATTCGTATCCATTTGCGGCGGCTATATCCCTAAAAAGAGCAGGATGATAATTATAAAAGCCGTGATTAATCCATGGAGCAAAGGGAAGCACACATAACATAACGCCTCCAACTTTGCATAGATTGTGCATATTTTCAAATACAGTTCTCTGATCAAAGATGTGTTCTCCTGTGCCATTATTAGTTACGAGGTCAAATTGCTCTGTATAATTATACTTGTCTTTTAAAATAAAATTTAAATCCATAGCAATACTACGCAACTCTGTGTTAATATCGATAGCCAAATAGTTACTAAACCCTAGATCCTCAAAATATTCCCATACATATTCAACTGGTTGGCGTATTGTTTTTTCAGACGCTTGACTACATTTGTCAGTCCAATCTTGTGAATAGCGAAAACGTTGATTCCCCCATTCGACTACTGTTGGGTTTGGATTTAGATGCTTTGAAATTTTAGCCGTTGCTAATTGCATAATATTATTAAAAGCCATTAATTTTTCCTAAAAACATAATATTCACGACCGCCGCCTTTACGTGCTCGTCCGTGTTCTAGTTGTGTAAACTTAGTATTAAATGCATCAACCATTTGCTTTGTGTGTTCTTGATTGTTAGGCCTATCAGCAAGTTTTTGTGTTTCGTGTATAACAAGTCCATCAGACTCGAGTAAGTCGTAATAACGATCTACAATTTGTTGTTCTGTTATTCCGCCAAAGTCACGTAATTGAATACTAACTGCTAGGCTTAATAGTACATTATACGTCTTATCTTGTTTCTCACAGAAAGTATTAAAGTCTTTCTTTTGCCATGTAACATTATCTAAAGGATCAGGCAACTCAACATGCGGCTCAACTCCTGTAACACTATCAACTAACGGTGCTAGTTCCATACTAAAGTATCCATCATTGCACCCAATGTCTAGCAACTTTGTGCTCTTGTTAATATACTTTTTAATGCCAATAGTTTCAATGCGTTCTAATGTTTCGTTTTTGCCAAAACGCTTTTGGTAACTTTTCCAAGCACCTATTACTTTGTCATTGGGTTTTGTAAATTTTGTCATACTTTTATATACCTCTCTTGGATTTGAATCTATCATTTTAACCCATGTGTCGTGCTTCTTTGGGCCTGGGACAATCTTTCGCCATATCTCTCTTTTAAAACATTTATGAGGATTTTGCAACCCTTCTATAAAAAACTCTCTAAATATTTTTGGATCATACCTTCCGTACATTCCAACCATCTTAGGGTGCCAGTTATCGCAAGTATAATGGCCTACTGGATTTGCCATTTCAAAGTCTATTAAACTAAGTTCTCCTTCGTTAATACACAGATTACTTAGTGGAAAATCAGGGCCAGGTTTACCTTCGGGATTTAATCTAGCATGAAAATACTGTATATTTGCTTCTTCTAATCTATCACATATTTTATGTGCTTGATTAATAAACTGTGTAAGATCATACTCGTGCCATGTATGTAGTAAACTCTCTCCTACGTTTTCTAATCTTATAGCCTTTATATCGTCATACTTTTTTATTACTTGGGGAAAACCAATTTTGTTTTTAAGTCTAATTAAGCACTCATTTTCTCTAGCATAACAGTCTTGAATTGTTCCCCTAACTGGTTTCAATCCTTTTCCTCTAATACCAAATATCTTAGTAACAACATCTTGCTCGATAAAGACGCCACTAACTTTTCCTATTGCGTACCTCAACTCTTGTACTCACGTACCTTCCACATACGTCCTGTTTTATTAAACTCTCCAATGATATTAATACTACGTCTGCGTTCTGTTGCACCAATACGAGGTGTTACACTATGCACACTACCTAGTACATTTAAGAACATGCAGAACGTGTTGCGCTTGTATGGTACTTGTTTAACAGGATTATGTAGACTGTCATCTACTTGTCGACCTAATGTTTTGTTAACTTCTGCTATTACGCCTGTGGTTTCGTGTAATGTAAAGTTGCCTCCTGTGCTTTCATCTTCCTTCTTACGCATATACAATAGTCCTGCATAAATCTCTACAGGATTGTCAATATGCGGTGTGCGACTTGTTCCTGTTTGATCTACTGGCTCGTGTACAACAAATTGACAATCTGCAATGAAGTGACCGCCTTCTTGTACATCACGTACTGCAACAGACTGTTGATGCAGATCGTCTAATAAATGAGGATAATGCTTTTCAATAGATGGTTCAAATAAACTAATAACTTCTTTAAAGTAATCTGCGCTGGTATGGTAGTCAAAGAAGTCTTGCCATATTTGTGGAATCTTACGATCCACTAATGCTGGGTTGGCCTTATATCTGTAAGTAATACCACCATCGTGTGGTTGTGTGCTACAAACTAATTCTTCGGGAAATGTTTCCTCTAATTCGTTATAGATTTTTTCTGGTAAAGCATCTTCAATACATACATGCGGGTACGGATTATGCAATAAACTTTTTACATTTTGAATAACACTTATGTTCATTTTATTCCCTTAGATTTAACTTGTTGTGCCGCATCATATTCGTGCGGGTTCTTTGCTTTTTCTGCACGTACTTCTTCTTTAGTAACTTGTCGCATTTCTTGCCACCACTCGTTGTCCTGGTGTTTAAATCCTCCTGTTACATCACTTGGTAAACTTTTACCAACCTCTTTTCTAAATCCTTTAAGGTGATCCATATAACCTCCTAGAGGACTATTAATAAAGATGTGTCCTCCTTTATCAGGGCCGCCTAGATCGTTAAATTCTGTGCCGTTAGATGCATACTCGTGTACAAGTTCTCCAAATATAAAACTATCGTGGCTTTCTTTGTGACTAAAAATATCATCACTTTCATAAACCCAACGCCATTTTTTCATAAAATCTTCAAACTCTGGATGTCTACGATTGTACATAACCCAGCCGCACTCCGGCCAAGTCTTTCGACCTAGGTATGTTGCTAGTTGATTCTCAGAAGGCGCAATACTATGAATAAAGTCAATAGGCATAGGTGTATGTGTTCTTACATCTCCATCGCACCATATTGCAACATCTGCATCTGTGTGATTCATAAAATGCCATATAGCAAACGTTTTGTTTGCAAAGCGACTTGCATCCCAAAGAAAACTTTTTTTGCTTTTGTCTTTATTCCATCCGTGTGCAAACGGATTATCTTTATGTTTCTCTTGCCAGGCTTTTAAATCTGGCAAAACTGTTCTTTGATCTAATACCTCAATGTTGTCGGCATTATATGTGTTAGGCTCGTGGTCCTCTGCATATATTGTAAGAGGAACTTCAACAGGCCAGTTTTGTAGGTAAGTCTTAATATAATCCTTACCATATTTTTTATATCCAGTGGGGTGCCACGTGGTAAATACTGATAATGTACGCATATTATTATTTACCATGATAGTCAGCCACTTTCCAAATAACTTACCCAGTAACAATGTACTAGTATACCCACGAGTACTTAGTGCTATCCAATCCACTGATACATTAGTTGAAGATAACTTAGATGCAGATGTTGCACTTATTTGGAGCGTACTATGGTTTGGTAAAATGTCTGCTAATAAACGTGTATGGGATCATTTTAGAAAACAGAACAAGCCGGTTGTAGTTATTGAAGTCGGCGGACTAGTTCGTAACGAGACATGGAAACTTGGCATCAACGGTATTAACAACGATGCCGATTTTGCTTTAGATATTGGATACGATGACAGTCGTTTAGCAAAACTTAATTTATCAGCAATATATAATTGGAAAAAGAATGGCAACTACATTGTTATTGCCGGCCAACATGGGCATAGTGAACAATGGAAAGATATGCCTGATATGGATTCGTACTATAAAGAAACAATTACTAATATACGACAGCATAGTGATTTACCAATACTAATACGTAGCCATCCACGCTTTAGAGAACGTATACATTTTCCTATACAAGACGAACAGTGGTATAAAGATCGAGACTGTGAGTGGAATGTGCCAAAGAAACTTGCTGATACGTATGATAATTTTAACTTTGAGGAACAACTAAGACATACCAAGTGTGTCTATAGTTATTGTAGTAACGCCGGGTTAACAAGTATTATTAACGGTGTTCCAGCAGTTGTTAGCAAACATAGTTTAGCGTATGATGTTAGTAGTTCACATATTAACGACTTACAATATCCAAACAGAAGTGAGTGGGTAAAGAGACTAAGTTATATTGAATGGTTTCCCGATGAAATACACGAGCAATGGTTAAGACTTAGAACTAAATTGTAACATCTTCCATGCCAGCGGTACGTAGTCTTACAACATGACCAGACATCCATTGCTTACTGTCTAAGCCTTTCATAATGCCTAGCCAGCGGTTGCGTAGTAGTGCTACCTCGTTAATAATTGTTTCAAAGTCTACAACTTCATCTTCGCCATCAACATACTTTTCAGCATCTCTGCTTGTTAGTGCTCGTGGATAATTTTCTAAATATTTTTTAAAATGTTTTCGTCTAATCTTACGTAACTGAATATTTAGAAAATTTAACACGCCTTCAACTTCTTGTAACTGTCCAAAACGAATTTCGGTTACTGCTGGTAATTCTTTAATGTTCTTTTCAACTAAGCCGTTCAATCCAACTTCTCTACGAGCCTGTTGTAATTCGGACTCGTAGTACTCTATAAAATCTGGAATCTTGCTTAGATCACTAGTTACGCTGTTATACCAGTTCGTCATCGTCGAAGTATTCTTCCATATCGTCGATTAATTCTGCGTCATCTATTGCTTGTTGCATGTATTTGTCTGCGCCATGAAGTTCAATAAAGAATTCTTCTTCAACACCCCATTCTTGCATTTGTGCAATTAAATGGTGAGCCGCTTGTTCTTTTTCTTTTGGCGAGATATATTGTTTAATCAGTAACCATGATTCTGCAAATACTTCCGGGTCCATGTTATTCCTCTGTAGTGTCGACAATTTCTAAGTCCTCCAATGGTTCATCATCTTCGGCTTCAACTGTCTCAGAGTTACTTATCAAACCGTTTGCAACATCTGCCATTATAACTTCAAGTTTTTCACCAGTCCATGCTTTGCGAAATTCGATCATTTCTTCTCCGCTTGATGTAGTATACTTGAGGCGGTTGCCTTGCTTTACAAGTAATTCTTGTTTTTCAAACATGTCAAGCAACCCACTATAAGGATCCATTCCGCTTTCATACGGAATCTTAACTTGTACACCTTCAAATGGTTTAGCGTAACGTGTTTTCATAACTTTACATGCGGCTCTAATACCACGTACATCACTTACTTTATTACCGTCAGCATCTTCTTTAAGTTTAAGTTTCCGCATTGCAACAACAATACTTGATGCATAGATAAAGCCTTGTCCACCACTAATCTTGTCGTCCGGATCAAACATATCTTGACTTGCATAAGTGTGATTAGTACACACCATACCAACATTAAAACTACCAATCATATTAACTGTGTTACGAACAAGCGAGGTTAGTGCTTTAGGCTTACGACCCATATCACCTTTCATATCGCCCTTATCAAACTGATCAACATCAGTTGGTGTTAGTAGCATACCTAAACTATCAATAACAAATAGTACCTTAGGACGCTCACCGTCTGCCATGCCTTTGTAGTCTTTCATAAACGTGCTGATAGTCTTAGCAACATCGTCGATCATACTCATGCTTAGTTTTAGTAGTTTGCTTTCGTCAGTATCTACATTAAGTGCTTGTAGCCACTTCTCATCTAGTGCATTCTCTGAGTCAATTAGTACTACAAAGATACCTTGGTCTTGTGCCGCTTTAACAATGTTTGCACTAGCAAAGTAACTTTTACCTGCACCTGATTCTCCAGCAAACACTGTAACCTTACCCATCGGAACACCTTTATGAAAGTCTCCGCTAATAAGGTAATTAAGTGCATAATTGCCTGTGCTAACCCAATCAGTTGGGTCATGAAATCCTACGCTTAGTCCGTCAATGGATTTTGTTATGTCCTTACGGAACTTGCTTACATCAAATGGTTTTGCCATGAATATTCCTCTAATAAATTAAAATTAAAAAAAAGAGGAGGGCAGTCAGTCAACTCTCGTCGCCCTCCTCTCTCCACATTATGCCTTTTGGCGACTGCGGATCATTGCAAGAATGTCTTCTGCACTCTTGCCGTCTCCTTTAGGCGTTTCACCCGCTGATTCAGTACTAGCAGTTACTGGCTTAGCCTCAATTGGCTTAGCCTCTACTTGACTCTCTGCTACCGTATTGGTATTGGTACTGGGGTCAGCGGCTGTTGGCGCTGGAGAGGGTGTTGGTGCAGGTGCAGACGTACTTTTAGAGGATCCTGCAGGTGCTTCAACACCGTATGGGCGGAAGTAATTTCCGAACTGTTCAACATCATATGGTTGTCCATCGACTGATGATTCAAACATAGCCTTAATAACAGCAATTTCAGTTTCACCAGGACGCTTTGGAAGGAAGTCACTGAGTGTAAACAATCCGTTAGTTTCAACTGCCGCACGTTGCTCTTCAGTTAGAGCAGTCTCTTTACGAGCCCACTTACTAGTAGAATAATCAGCGTACTGTCCTTTAGTTGTTTTAGTAATACGGAAGTCTAGTCCTGCATCATAATCAGTTGGAATCTCTTGGATGTCAGGGTCCATTAGAGCGTCCTTAATTAATGTAAAGATGCTTGGTGAAATAACAAACCGACGAATTGGATTCTCCGGTGTTGTTTCTTCTAGAGGATTCTCTGTTACAAACCCGTTAAAGATATAAGAACGCTTCTTCCAGTATTTACGTCCCATCTCTTCGAGGCTAGAATCCTTAAACCATCCACGTACTTCGCTTAGTACTGGACAAGTCTCTTGCCACATTTCCACACACGGAACTTGCACCACTACAGGTTTAGAGTTCATGTCACCTTTAATACCTGAAAATGGTAGACGGATCATTAACCGTTCTTGCCAAAAGAAAGTATTACTAGTGTCCGCATCCGGTAAGAACCGGACTACAGTTGTAGTTCCTTCTGGAATATTCCAATGTGGGTAAATTGCGTTATCGCTGGGTCCGGATGGACCACTGTTTGTTTCTTGTGCCTTGAGTTTTGCACGAATTTCTGCCAATGTAGCCATTTTGCCTATCTCCTTTATAAATGCCTGTTTAGCCTTTAGTATAATGCCATTCAATATACTATAATACATAGTATACGCGAAAGTATTTATCAGGTCAAGTTCTTTTTGGAGATTTTTTGAAAATAATTATAAAAAGATTAAAGTCCGGCTAAGTTCTTCATCCGGTCAATGCTCTCACCATATTCAGCGTTATCGTTGGCCATTTCTTGTGCCATTTCTTCTGCATAGTCTCGGTCCTCTTTAACTTCGGCTACAGATACACGCAAATAGTCTGCTAATTCTTCATCGCTCATTGCAGAAAATGGTTGCTCGCTCATTGGATCAAATGATTCTTTTGTGCTACCAAACGTAACAGTTTTTGGATCTGTGACGTACTTCTCACCTTTAACATTTGTTTGATACTGCTTACCTTTCCAAGTAAACATGCCGCCGGAACCACCGTGTGCTTTACGTGCGGCCGCAAATGCTTTACCAAAACTCATACTATCCAGATCTGGTCCGGTGTTTGGGTTACCCGGCTCATCTACATCACCTGCACCAATTACTGCATCTGGTTCTGGAATGTCTGCAGGAATACCTGTGCCAATGTCTAGTTCAGCATTCGGGTTACCTGGCTCATCTACGTCACCTGCACCAATGTCTAGTTCAGCATTTGGATTACCGGGTTCATCTACGTCACCTGCGCCAATTACTGCATCTGGTTCCACCGGTAAAG
>MDTB01197687.1_pt1 | contig 10620 bp, 12 predicted proteins | sample 811161 | NCBI WGS metagenome assembly MDTB01 (sample SAMN05326650, study PRJNA326480) | marine metagenome | isolation source: seawater | place: Mediterranean Sea | collected 2009
AAGAACTGCTAATTTGGGCTCCATCATTGCCATTTGAAAGATTTCATTTCTTTTTTTTTCTCCACCAGAAAAGCCTTCATTTAATGACGAACAAAAAAGATTAAGTGGAGTTGCAATGGATGTTGTTGTTGACTCTGTATCAGTTGCCACATCTTTTAAAGATACCCTAGAAGAAAAAGGAATAATTTTTTGCTCAATTTCTGATGCAATAAAGAACCACCCTAAGCTTGTAAGAAAGTATATAGGTACTGTTATTCCTAAAAGAGATAATTATTTTGCAGCACTTAATTCTGCTGTTTTTTCTGATGGATCATTTTGTTATATACCAAAAGGAGTTAAATGTCCAATGGAATTATCTACTTATTTTAGAATAAATCAAGCTGGAACAGGTCAATTTGAAAGAACCTTATTAATAGCTGATGAATCAAGTTATGTAAGTTACCTTGAGGGATGTACAGCCCCTTCAAGAGATGAAAATCAACTTCATGCTGCAGTTGTAGAACTAATTGCATTAGATGATGCGGAGATAAAGTATTCAACTGTTCAAAATTGGTTTCCCGGTGATAAAGATGGAAACGGAGGAGTATTTAATTTTGTAACGAAACGGGGTATCTGCCATAATAGATCAAAAATTTCTTGGACTCAGGTAGAGACTGGCTCAGCTGTAACTTGGAAATACCCTTCATGTGTTCTTAAAGGAAATGATTCGATTGGTGAATTTTATTCTATTGCTGTTACTAATAACTTTCAGCAGGCCGATACTGGAACTAAAATGATACATATTGGTAAGAACACTAGAAGTACAATTATTTCAAAAGGAGTTTCAGCAGGAAAATCTCAAAATAGCTACCGGGGACTTGTAAAAATTTCACCTATGGCAGAAAATGCAAGAAACTTTTCTCAATGTGATTCACTTTTGATGGGAAACGAATGTGGTGCTCATACATTTCCATACATTGAAGCTCAAAACAAATCAGCGCAGATTGAGCATGAAGCTTCTACTAGTAAAATTGGTGAGGATCAAATTTTTTACTGTAATCAAAGAGGTATTGACACAGAGAAGGCTATAGCACTAATTGTTAATGGATTTAGTAAAGAAGTTCTAAATAAGCTTCCTATGGAGTTTGCTGTTGAGGCTCAGAAATTATTAGAAATATCATTAGAAGGATCTGTAGGTTAAAACAAAAATATGTTAGAAATAGACAATTTACATTGTAAAATAGAAGGAAAGTCAATTCTAAAAGGAGTAAACCTAAAAATTAAGAAAGGTGAGATTCATGCTATTATGGGCCCTAATGGTTCAGGTAAAAGTACCCTTGCAAATGTGATTTCTGGGCATGAAGACTATGAGGTTAAGAAAGGGTCAATTTATTTTGATAACAAAGAAATAAATGATCTTGGTGTTGATGAAAGAGCTCATGAAGGCATCTTCATGTCATTTCAGTATCCAGTTGAAATTCCTGGTGTAACAGTTACTAATTTTATTAAGACTGCAATTAACGAAACTAGAAAATCTCAAGGACTTGAAGATATGTCATCTAGTGAGATGTTAAAAAAAATTAGAGAAAAAGCAAATCTACTTGATATGGATTCAAATTTTTTGTCAAGGTCATTAAATGAAGGCTTTTCTGGTGGAGAAAAAAAAAGAAATGAAATCTTTCAAATGGCAATGATGGAGCCCAAATTAGCAGTTCTTGATGAAACTGATTCTGGACTAGATATTGATGCCTTAAAAATAGTTGCAAATGGTGTTGTAAAGTGTAGTAATGATGATAACTCAGTCCTTGTTATTACACATTATCAAAGGCTTTTAGATTACATTGTTCCAGATAAAGTTCATGTTATCATGGACGGTAAAGTGGTTAAAACAGGGAATAAAGATCTTGCAAAAAAAATTGAAGTAGTTGGATATGATTGGTTGAAAAAGAGTAATTAAATATGAGCTTTCAAGATAAATTATTGGATTCTTTTATTGCTTTTGAACAAGTGATAGATCTTGATAATCCAATACACACTGATAGAAAAAATGCCATAAAAAGATTTGAAAGTAAAGGCTTCCCAACAAAAAAAGATGAACTATGGAAGTATACATCCCTAAAGTCAATTATACAAAAAGACTATAGCTTATCTGTCAAGAGTAATCCAAATGTTGGACTGAAGGACATAGAAAAATATTCAATTAATGATATTGATTCATACAAAATTGTCTTTGTGGATGGTGTTTTTAATCCATTCTTGTCAAATACAACGCATGATGGCATGGATATATGCGTATTGTCTGCTGCTTTGTCAAAAAATAAGTATAAAAAAACAATTACTAAATATTTTAATAAAATAGTTCCAGACGACCAGAGTTTAGCTTCACTAAATACTTCATATACTAAGGAAGGAGCCTACATCCATATACCAAAATCTGTTTTACCAGAGGATCCTGTTCAGATATTACATTTTTCTTCAGGCAAGAACAAACCTTTGTGGCTTCAGCCAAGAAATATAATAATTGTTGAAGAAAATGCTAGAGTTGAAATAATAGAAAGACATCAAAGTTTGAGATCACATGATGGTGCTATTAACTCACTAACTGAGATATATGCTGAAAAGAATTCATTTGTTGATTATTATAAAATTCAGAATGATATAGAAACATCAAATTTAATTGATAATACATTTATTGATCAGCAAAGGGATAGTAATGTTAGGGTACATACTTTTTCCTTTGGTGGAAAATTAACAAGAAATAATTTAAATTTCTATCATAAAGGAGAGAATATCCAATCCACATTAAAAGGCCTTACAATACTTGAAGGAGATCAGCATGTAGATCATAATACACTTGTGAACCATGCTCAACCAAATTGTGAAAGTCATCAAGATTATAAGGGAATTTTCTCTGAAAGATCTGTTGGTGTTTTTAATGGAAAAATACTTGTTGACCAAATTGCACAAAAAACAAATGCATTTCAGCAAAACAATAATATTTTAATAGACAATAAAGCTAAGGTAAACTCAAAACCCCAATTAGAAATATTTGCAGATGACGTAAAATGCTCTCATGGTTGTACAATTGGCCAGCTTGATAAAGAAGCACTTTTTTATCTAAAATCTAGAGGTATTCCAGAGAAAGAAGCAGTTGCTTTGCTTACATATGGTTTTGCAAATAGTATTCTTAAAAGTGTAAATATTCCTAGTCTTAAGAAAAGAATTAACTCATTAATTTCAAAAAAGCTTGGTGTTGACTTAGGCTTTGATTTATAAATGTTGGATGTATATAAAATAAGGAAAGACTTTCCAATACTTGGTAAAAAGGTCAATAATACTGACCTGATTTACTTTGATAATGCTGCTACATCTCAAACCCCAAATCAGGTTATTGATGTGATTTCAAGTTATTACAAAGAAAATAATTCTAATATTCACAGAGGGTTACACTCTCTCAGTGCAGATGCTACAAATAAATATGAAAATTCCAGGTCAATAATAAAAAATCATTTTGGAGCTGCTTATGAACATGAAATAATTTTTACTTCAGGAACTACACATGGTATTAATATTATTTCCTCAGGTCTAGAAAAATTTATTTCCTCAAAAGATGAATTAATTGTGTCAGAGATGGAGCATCATTCAAATATTGTCCCTTGGCAAATGTTATGTGAAAAAACAGGATCAAAATTAAAAGTAATACCAATTAATGATGATGGTACTCTTGATATGGTTGAATATAAGTCATTACTTACTAATCAAGTAAAATTTGTCTTTATTAATCATGTATCAAATACCCTTGGTATTGTGAATCCAATAAAAGAAATAATTGATCTTGCTCACAAGAATAAAAGTAAAGTTTTAATTGACGGTGCTCAAGGTGCTGCCCATTTTAAAATTAATTTACAAGAATTAGATGTAGATTACTATGTTGCATCAGCACACAAATTATGTGGTCCAACTGGAGTTGGATTTTTATATGGAAAATCAGAATTATTAAACTCATTACCGCCTTATCAAGGTGGGGGTGAGATGATATCCACAGTTACTTTTAATAAAACTGAATATGCTGACCTTCCTCACAAATTTGAAGCTGGAACTCCAAATATTGCTGGAGTTATTGGTTTTGGTGCTGCCATTGACTATATGAATTCAATTGGCTTTGACAATATAGAAGCGTATGAAAAAGAATTGTTAGATTATGCTACTGAAAATCTTAAAAAAATTGACAATGTAAAAATATACGGAGATATAGATCATAAAATATCTGTTATTTCTTTTAATATTGGCAATCACCATCCATCAGACATTGGTTCTATTCTTGACCAATATGGAATTGCTGTTAGAACTGGACAGCATTGTACCCAACCAATTATGGATCATTTTAATATTCCTGGAACTGTAAGGGCTTCTTTTTCCTTTTATAATACAAAAAGTGAAATCGATTTATTTATTGATGCAATAGAAAAGGCATCAAAAATGTTGGGATAATTGCTTAATTTTAACTGTGCAGAGCATTCAACAAATACAGGATCAAATTATTGATGAGTTCAATTTTTTTCAAGATTGGTCAGAAAAGTATCAGTACTTGATTGATCTTGGTAAGAATCTCCCTGAATTTAACGATAGCAACAGAATTGACTCAAATCTTATTAAAGGTTGTCAGAGTAAAGTATGGCTTAATTCGTCTTATGATAATAACATAGTTATATTTGAAGCAGATAGTGATGCGATAATTTCTAAGGGCATAATTTCTCTTTTAATTAGAGTTTTCTCGGGTCATACACCAGAAGAAATTATTTCAGCTAATGTAGATTTTATCGATAAAATAGGCTTAAATAGTCACCTATCACAGACAAGAGCAAATGGGCTCTTATCAATGATAAAACAAATTAAAATATATGCTTTAGCATATCAAGCAAAAAAGTAAAATGACAAAAATTAACACACAAGATTTAGGCGAAAAAATCGTTAAAGAATTAAAATCAATCTTCGATCCTGAAATACCAGTAGATATTTATGAATTAGGATTAATTTATGATGTATTTGTTAATGAGGATAATGAGGTTAAGATTTTAATGACCCTTACTTCACCAAATTGTCCAGTTGCTGAGTCTCTTCCCCAAGAAGTTGAAGAGAAAATTAGATCGATTGACGAAGTCAAAACAGCAGAAGTTGAAATTACATTTGATCCACCTTGGACAAAAGATCTTATGAGTGAAGAAGCAAAACTTGAATTAGGATTTCTCTAATTATTTCATGAAACAAAATTTTCTTTTAATCTTTTTAATAATTTCTTTAAATACCTTTTCTCAGGAGGAAGCTAAAAAAGATTCTCTTTGGACAACCAGGGGTAATGTTGCAATTTTGTTAAACCAAACTGGATTTAGTGATTGGGTAGGAGGTGGAACAAACAACTTTTCAGGTACCATAAAGTTTGATTATGAGTGGGAATATGAAGATAAAGGATGGAATTGGCTGACTAACTTTGAATTTGCATATGGATTAGCTAAATATAAAAATGCTCCGTTTGCAAGAAAAATTGATGATAGAATTTTATTACAATCTATTATTGGTAAAGAATTTACCAAAAATTTATCTTTTTCAGGTTTTTTTAACTTCACTTCCCAAATTGGAAATGGATATAAATATAGTAAGGATTCAGATAATAACGAGATACGTGAACTAACAACTAAAATTTTATCCCCTGCATACTTCCAGTTGGGTTCGGGCTTTCTTTGGAAAAAAAATGAGAAATTATGGATAAACTATTCCCCAATTGCTTCAAGATTAATTTTAGTCAGCAAAAAATTTACTCAGGATTTAAAAAGTGGTGATTCTTATTTTGGTGTTTTACCCAATAAAACATCTAGATATGAATTAGGTGCAAATTTAACTTTTCACTCTGAGGGAAACTTACTTGAAAATGTAAAATATAAACAGGATTTAAAGTTATTCTCTAATTATCTAGAAGATGCTTCAAATGTTGACCTAGATTATCTTGTACAAATTGATGTCGATGTTAATCCTTTGCTATCAACTCAACTAATTTTACAGTTAATTTATGATGATAATGCTATTTCAAGACTTCAGGTAAGAGAAGTTTTTGGTATTGGAGTTCAACTTAAATTAGATTAGTTTGAATAAGTTAAATATCCTAATAATAACTTATTACTGGCCACCATCAGGGGGCTCAGGAGTGCAAAGATGGATGTTTTTTGCAAAATATCTTAAACAATTTGGGCATAATCCTATCATTCTTACGGTTGATCCTAAATATGCCTCTTATAATCTAATTGATAATTCACTCATTGATCAAGTAAAAGATATTGAAGTACATAAGACAGCTAGTTTTGAAATTTTAAAATTATATTCAATATTTAAGTCTGGGAATAAAACTAGAGCAATACCTCAGTCTTACATTCCAACTCAATCCTTCTTTGATAGAATTGCATCATTTATTAGATTAAATTTCTTTATTCCTGATTCAAGAATTGGTTGGAACTACTTTGCATTTAAAAAAGCTAAAAAACTAATTAAAGACAATAATATTAATTGTGTAATTACTTCAGGCCCTCCTCATTCATCTCATTTAATTGGTAAAAAAATTTATAATAAGTTTAAATTAAAATGGATAGTTGATTTAAGGGATCCATGGGCTGAACTTTTTTATTTGAAAAATAAATTTCAATTTAATTATGTCAAAAAATTAAATTTAAGATTTGAGGTAGATGTATTAAATAGTGCAGATGCTATTTTAACAACTGTAGGTAATAGATATAAATCTATTCTAAAAGATAAATTATCAAACACAAAGAAAATACATAAGATTTACAATGGATATGACAAAATAGCTTATGATAAAATTGAAGAAATTAAACCTGATAGTTATAATATTGTATTTACTGGTATCCTTTCCAAAAATCATAATTATAAACTTTTCTTCGAGGTATTGAGCTTGTTAAAGGAAAAGTATAAAGATTTAAACATGATATTTACTTTTGCTGGCAAAATTGATGAAAAAATTAAAAATCTTTTTTCAAAAAAAATTCAACTTATTGATAATGGTTATGTAACTCATAATAAAGCAATAAAGATTATCAAGTCATCCCATTTATTAATAAATTTCAATTATTTAAATACCGAAGATACCGACATGGTTTCAGGAAAACTTATTGAATATCTGGCCTCAGGTTCTCCAATTATAAACTTTTCAAACTCAGCTCAAGAATCAAATATCATCATGCAAAATTCTAGAAAATCTTTTAATGCAGATAGTAATGATTTAATGAAAGTAATTGATTTTATAAAAAAAGAATATGATAACTGGTTAGATGGAGATTATAAGAAGGAGATACCAAAAAACATTGAGTCATTTTCAAGAGAAAAACTTACAAATAACCTCATTGAATTGATTAAAAATTTAGTTGTTTAATTTAAGGAATTTCATAACCTCTTTTGGAACCATTGAATCAATACTTTGTTTTGACTTAATTAATTCTCTTATACGGCTGCTCGAGATTTTTATTTTAGGTGCATCAACTAACTTAATATTGTTATTAGATAATATTTCATTAGGAATTTTTTGGTCTGTATCCCTTGGATAAACATAAACTTCAGCAATTTCAATAATTTTTTTATAATCTTTCCATTTATTAAAACCTACCAAGTTATCCTCTCCAACTAATAAAATTAGATTATTATATTTATGTCTTTTTTTGAATTCCTTCAAAGTATCAATTGTAAAATTAGGCTTAGACATTTTAAACTCTATATCTGAAACTCTAACATTATCATACTTTTTGAATACAGTTTCAGCCATCTTCAACCTATCTTCATCACTTATTAGTTCAATTTCTTTTTTGAAAGGACTTTGGGGGCTAATAACAACTAACACCTCATCTAATTCAGGTAGTTTAGAAAAATATTCAGCTAAAGTAATGTGACCATTATGAATAGGATTAAAAGTTCCCAAGTAAAGACCTACGTTACTCATCAATAAATTCCTTTATTAAAGTTTGGGCAATTTTTTTTGATTCTTCAAGATCGTTATTAATGATAATATTATCAAATTTTGAAGCATAATCTAATTCACTTTCAGCTTTTTTAACTCTTAAGTTTATTTCTTCTAACGAAACATCACCCCTTTCAAGAAGTCTATTTTTTAATATATCAATACTTGGAGGCATAACAAAAATTGAGAGAGTTTGATCAGGAAACATATTTTTGATATTCGCACCTCCAACAACGTCAATATCAAAAATTGCTATTTTGTTTGCCTTCCATATCCTATCTATTTCAGATTTAAACGTACCATAGTATTTCCCTCCATAGACTTCTTCATACTCAATAAACTCCTCATTTTCAATTCTAGCCTTAAATTCTTTATTACTTAAAAAATAGTAATCTACACCATCCTTTTCGTCACCTCTTGCTATTCTTGATGTTGCAGAAATTGAAAATTCTATATCACTAAAAGTTTCAATTATATACTTTACTAAAGTGGTCTTACCTGCACCTGAAGGAGCTGAAAAGACAATAAGCTTATTGGTCATCTTATAGAATTAAAGATATTCAGCTTCATTTTTACAAGCATCTCTTCTTTTTCATTTTTAGCTATAAAGTATTTCATGCTATTGATTATAATTCTCGAATTTTTATATTTCTAAATTTGACATTGCTTCCATGGTCTTGAAGACCAATTTTACCAGATTTAAATGATCCAAATGCTAAAAATTCGTTATTTGTACCTCTGTTGACATAGTAATCTCTAAATCTAAATTTAGATTTTGAAACAAGCATATCCCACTCTGGCCCAGATAACGGATATGAAAAAGCAAACTGTCCATTCATTACTACGGTACCTAAATTTTTCTTGTGATCGATTTTGAGCAATAAATGATTCCACTCTCCATGAGGATTAACTCTGACATTATTTTTATCAGGTCCAACTAGATCATATAATGACGGGCTTCTATGAAGTTTAGTAGCAGTATAAAAATTTTCATTATCTAGTACTTGAATTTCTGGCCCTGATTTATAGGCCTCATCTAGTTCAGCGAACTCTTTTACTCCATAAAAGATCCCACTATTTCCACCCTTTGAAATATTCCATTCAATCGAAAGTTCGAAGTTTTCAAATTCTTGTTCTGTAACAAGATCCTGTTTTGTTTCTTTATTATTTGTAAAGATTAATTCATCATTGTCTATAGACCATTGACTCCCAATTTCGTCACTATTATATTGATGCCATCCATCAAAACTTTTTCCATCAAATATGTATACCCAATCAGATTGACCATTTTCAAAATAAATTGGTAAATACAATATAATAAACGTTATCAGTAAATATCTCATTTATAATTCTCTAATTTTTATATTTCTAAATCTAACACTCCAACCATGATCTTGTAACCCTATCTTACCAGATTGAAATTTACCAAAATATGGAGCATAAAGAGAAAAAATATGATCAGGGCTTAATCCAGAAAAATAATTATCAGAACTAAATTTTGATCGAGAAATTAATTTGTCCCACTCTTCACCATAAAGTGGAAAAGAATATACATATTGACCATTTAACGAAATTGATCCTATATTATTCTTATTATCTACTCTTAAAACCAAATGGTTCCACTCGCCGTGAGGATTATATTTTATTTCTCCAATAGGCTTAAGATCAAATAGGGCAGGAGCCTTATGATAATTGCTTAACCTTTCATTTTTACCATCAAATTTTTTTAAATAATCTAATAAATCTTGTTGATTTGTATTAAAGAAATAATCATTATCTAGAATTTGTATTTCTGGACCTGTTTTCCATGGCGCATCTACTTCTTCAATTTCTCTTACATTAAAAAAAACACCGCTATTACCACCCCTAGGTATTTTCCATTCCAAGGATAGTTCAAAATCGGAAAATTCTTTTTCATATAGTATATCATTACCCCTGCTAATATTGTCATTATTTGAATTTAAAACAAGTTCACCATCCTCTACATACCAAGCTTGACTCATTTTATCGCTTTTGAATTGATGCCATCCATCTAAAGAGCTTCCATCAAAAAGATAAGTCCATGAAGAGTCTTGAGAAAATCCAACACTTGAAGTTAAAATCAACGCAATTAGTAATAATTTTTTCATAATTAAATATTTAAAATATTTCTTAAATCTTGATCATTTGTTTTACCTCCTGCAAAATCATCAAATTTTTTATCGGTGCAATTAATTATTAAATCTTGAATTATTTTTGCACCTTCAGTTGCACCTTGCTCAGGACTTTTAATACAACATTCCCACTCCAAAACTGCCCAAACATCACATCCGTATTGAGTTAATTTTGAGAAGATAGTTTTAAAATCAATTTGACCATCTCCCAATGATCTGTACCTTCCAGCTCTATCAGCCCAATCTAAATAACCACCGAAAGCTCCCTTTTTACCAGTGGGATTAAATTCAGCATCTTTTACATGAAAAGACTTTATATGCTCATGATAATGATCAATATATGTTACGTAGTCTAGCTGTTGAAGTATAAAATGACTTGGATCGTATAATATGTTTACCCTCTTATGGTTATTTGTAGCCTTTAGAAAACGTTCGAATGTTATACCATCATGAAGATCTTCACCTGGATGAATT
>MDTB01226384.1_pt1 | contig 10620 bp, 13 predicted proteins | sample 811161 | NCBI WGS metagenome assembly MDTB01 (sample SAMN05326650, study PRJNA326480) | marine metagenome | isolation source: seawater | place: Mediterranean Sea | collected 2009
CATTATATAACTGGGCGGCAGAACGTTACAATGTAAAAATTCTGACTGATGAAGAAAAGCAAATGGCAAAGTTTCCATCTCTCAAAGCAAAACTTGAAGAAATGGAAAATCGTCTTAAAAAGTTAGAGGGAAAGAAATAATGGCTGATGAAGTAAAGGTTGCAGAACCTAAGGTTGCAGAACCTAAACAAAAAATCCAAGTAGATTTAGAAGTAGACACAAGTGTAAAAGACTTAGGTGTTAACCCATACGCAAAATTAATACATATGGCGAGAGCAGTTGATGCTTGGAGAATCTTTCCAAGATTATTCTTAACTGTTTACATTGTACTATTATACAGATGTGTTATTTGGTACATGAACTTACCTGCACCTACAATGGAACAAAGTGGTTTGATTAGTATTGTAGTTGGTGCTGGTGCGGCATGGTTTGGTCTTTATACAGGTACAAGTAAAAGTAAAAAATAATCCAGACAACTAATACTTGACAAACGTCTAAAATAAGTATATAATACTACTATGGATTATTATGAAAAATTAGGCGTTAGCCGAAATGCCTCAGACAAAGAAATCAAAAATGCGTTTCGCAGACTGGCGGCTAAACATCATCCTGACAAAGGTGGTGATCATAAATATTTCACTGAACTAAATGAAGCCTATCAAGCATTAAGTGATCCACAAAAGAAAGCAACATACGATCAATACGGAACTATTGATCCACAACAACAACATCCATTTCAGCAAGGCGGTTTTAGTTTTGATGGAAATGGTATGGAAGACTTGTTTGGAACTATTTTTGGTAGAGGCTTTCAACAACAACAACGTAGACCACAACGTAATTCAAATATAACTATCGCATGTGATATTACACTGGCAGAAGTGTACACAGGCAAAGGTGTACTTGCTACATTTAGAACACGTACAGGTAGAGAACAAACAGTTAACATTGATATTCCAAAAGGTTCGAGGCACGGAGATACAATTCAATATAATGGTTTAGGTGATGACAGTATATCACAATTACCTAAAGGTGATCTTCTTGTAAAAGTTCGTATAATGCGTGATCCAAAGTTTGAAATAAATGGATTCGACTTGCATACACAAACAGAAATCAATGTGTTCAATTTAATATTAGGTACTGCCACAAATCTAAGTTTACCTAACGGACGAACTATAAGTATTAATGTACCAGCAGGCACACAACCAGGCACAACATTAAGCATACACGGACAAGGTCTTCCTAACTATAACACAGGTCAATCAGGAAATGTATATCTAAATATAAAAGGTATAGTTCCTACAAATTTAACGGATGAACAAAAAGAAATATTAAGGAAGTTATGAAACTAAAATTAGTACTACACCCGAACAAATGGTTAGAGACGAAAGTTAAACCTTTTGATTTCAATACACTTGATGCAAAAGATATCGAAAAGCAAATGATTGATATTATGGAAAAGAATGCAGGTGTAGGTCTTAGTGCCAATCAAGTAGGACTTGACGGACAGATATTTGTTTTGAAGCCACATGAGATGAAAGACTACGATGAATCGTTTGCTATTATCAATCCGGAAGTTATTAAGATCGACGATAGGGTTATAGAAGGTGAAGAAGGTTGTTTAAGTTACCCTGGTTTATACTTTAAGGTTAAACGTGCAACTGCTTTGGTTGCCAAGTGTCTTGACTCTGCAGGCAAAGAGTGTACAATAGAGTTTGTAGGTTATAATGCAAGAATATTCCAACATGAATATGATCACTTACAAGGTATTAACTTTACAGACAGAGTAAGTAAACTAAGATTAGATATGGCAAAGAAGAAACAACAAAAATTATTTAAAAAATATAAGGTGGATGTTAAATGGTAGAACCAAGTGATGAATTACAAGCAGTATTTGACAAGTCTATTAATGATGCAAAGAAGTTAAGGCACGAGTATGTAACACTTGAGCACTTATTATTTGCTATGCTATGCGTAGATAACTTTGTAAAAGTAGTAGAAGGTGCTGGTGCTGATCCTGAGTTCATTAAAAAGAACATTGAGCATTACTTAAAAACAGAACTTGACGAAATTAAAGTTGCTGATGACATTAAAAAGTTTAAGCCAAAGAAAACTGCAACAGTTGAAAGAGTTTTAAACAGAGCATTCACACAAGTATTGTTTAGTGGTCGCCAACATATAGAAACAACTGATGTATTTTTAAGTATTATGGGCGAAAAGAAAAGTTGGTCATACTACCACATTCAAAAGTCAGGTCTTACAAAAGAAGGCTTTGCAGAATATTTAAACAACGAATTAGATACAATTTATGAAGATGAAGAAATGCGTCAAGTCGCTGAAAAGGCTTTACGTGACTTTACAACTAACCTTAATAAAGAAGCAGGCAATCAAAAGATTGATCCTGTAATTGGTCGTGCAGATGAACTTGAAGGTATTGCACTTGCATTAGGTAGACGTAGTAAAAATAATGTACTACTTGTAGGTGATCCTGGTGTAGGTAAAACTGCTATTGCTGAAGGACTTGCATTTAATATTGTTAATAAAGCAGTACCAGAATTTTTACAAGAGTATTCAGTATACAACTTAGACATTAGTGCTATGTTGGCAGGTTCTAAATACAGAGGTGACTTTGAAGAACGTTTTAAACTTGTAATGAGTGCAATTAAAAAGCAAGGTAAAACTATTGTGTTTATCGATGAAGCACATATGATGAATGGTGCCGGTAATGCAGGGTCAGGTAGTTCAAATGACTTGGCTAATATGTTAAAGCCTGCATTAGGTAAAGGCGATATTAAAGTTGTAGCAAGTACTACATGGGAAGAATATAGAAAATACTTTGAAAAGGATCGTGCATTAATGCGTAGGTTCCAAAGAATAAGTGTTTCAGAACCTGATAAGAATGTAACTACAGAAATTTTACAAGGTATTAAAAAGTATTACGAAGAGTTTCATAAAGTTAATATTACTGATGAAGCAATCGACGAGTCAATTAAGTTAAGTGTAAAATATATGGCTGATAGAAAACTACCAGACAAAGCAATTGACTTATTAGACTTGGCTTGTTCACGTTTCAACTTAAAAGAAGTTACTGAACGTGTCGTAGGCAAAGAAGAAGTACAGTTTGAACTTGCTAAAGCAGTTAAACTACCGCCAGAACAAGTACAACAAAAAGAAACAAGTAACCTTGCTAACTTGGATAGCAATCTTAAGAAGCAGGTGTACGGACAAGACTCTGCAATAGATGAAATTGTAGATAAGATTCTTGTTGCACAGGCAGGACTTAAAGCAGAAAACAAACCAATTGGTTCTTTTGTGTTCATGGGTCCAACTGGTGTAGGTAAAACTGAAACAGCAAGACAACTTGCAAATCAATTAAGTGTTGAACTTGTAAGATTTGATATGTCAGAGTATCAAGAGAAACATAGTGTTGCAAAACTAATTGGATCACCTCCAGGATATGTAGGTTACGAAGATAGTGCAGGATTATTGATTACTAAATTACAAGAACACCCTAATTGTGTATTACTGTTAGATGAAATTGAAAAAGCACACCCAGATGTTTCACAGATTTTATTACAGTTAATGGACAACGGAAAAGTTACAGGTAGCAACGGTAAGGAAGCCGACGCAAAAAATGCCATTCTCATTCTAACAACCAATCTTGGTGCAGAACAGGCAGAGAAAAATGCGATCGGCTTCAACGAAGACATGGAAATAGAATACGAAGATACTGAACTTAAGAAGTTCTTTGCTCCAGAGTTCCGTAATAGACTTGATGGCGTTGTAGCATTTGGCAAACTTGAGAAGAACGTAATGATTAAAATTGTTGGTAAGTTCCTTGTAGAACTAAAAGCGATGTTAACAGAGAAAAACGTTACTGTTGAGATTACAAATGACGCTATTGACTACCTTGTTGAAACAGGCTTTGATAGCAAAATGGGTGCAAGACCATTACAAAGAACTATTGATAAAGAGGTCAAGAAGGATCTAAGTAAACTATTATTGTTTGGTGCATTAAAAACAGGCGGACACGTAGTTATCGATGTCAAAGACAATGCTATTGTACTTGTTACGGATAAAGCAACAAAACCCGTAACTGTTGATGCATAAGACTTTAGATAAATATATGTATGCCAAGCAATAGCGAAACAATTTTATCAGCAAATACACACCCAGGAGATAGTACTGTTGTGACCGTTACAGGTACTGACTACAAAGGTGATGGGTATTACGGTCGTGCAGATGGTTTGCACACTGTACAGTACAATTATGCGGGTCTAACAGGTACTATTAGTATCCAGGCTTCACTTGCTACTACACCTACAGAAAGCGATTGGTTTGAAGTACACTCATACACAGCCGCGGCAGAGACTGATAATAAATTTGCTAACTTTACAGGTAACTATGTTTGGGTTAGAGCAAAACTTGTGTACACAGATGGTACAGTAAATAGTATCATGCTGAATCATTAGGAGTTATTATGGAAAGTATTAGTATTATATGGCCTAAAAAAGAAGAAGATGTTGATTCTATTGTTGCTGAGCAAGTACTAAACTGTACAGGCGAAGCACTTAATGAAGCAGAAACACATTATGAGGTTATAGAGACCGATAAAGGCGAAACAGTGCTTACTATTGACACACATAACAAACTAAACGAAGCACAAAGCAACGAAATCGCTGAAAATATAGCCAATAAACTATTCGATATGGGCTTCTCCAAGTTCGATATTGAAATCTCTGTATAAACTTTTAGTAGACAAACTGTGATAAATACTTTATATTAGTAATATAAAGGTTATTATCATTATGAAAACATTTCAAGAATATTTAAAAGAAGCAGAGTTCCGTGAAGGTAATGACGCAATTATCTTCAAGGGCAAAGAAATAGATACAGATACTATCGAATACGATATGCAAGATTATAGTGATATGATCTTTGTTATGGATGCCGGTGTGAAATACACAGACGGCACAGAAGTAGATGATGCAGACATGGCAGAGTTAGAAGAACTTCCTGAAATAGTTGATTGGGTCTCTGATGATTACAATGACAGAATGGCCGACCAAGCAGACATGTATAGAGATGCACAAAAGCACGGTGATTTTGAATCAACACAACCTGATATCAATGAAGCAGTTGACAAGTCAGCATTAGAGGCTTGGTATAACAAATACAGCAAGTATCGAGGAAACAACGGTGACGAACTACCAGCAGGAATGTTGAGAGGTTATATAGACACAGGCATTTTGACAGACGGTGTTGAAGACAATGAATTTGAAAAAGCAGTTGGCGAGTTAGGCGGCGACAGAAGCGAAGCAGAACAGAAACTTTTTGATGACGAGGAACTGTTCAGCAAATTATTACCTATTACAGATGCTATGCAAAAAGAATACATAAAAATTATGGGTATATCTGCGATTGACGAAGACAACTGTACTGAAGCGGCTAAGATTTTAGGCGACGACATTGTAGGTTTTGGTGTCGATGAAGGCACACAAGAACTTGATAGAATCAAAGAACTTGCTGGTGCAAGTATTGACGAAACATACGATGACGATGATGCATTTTACGAAGCATACGGTGAGATGTGGTACAATGACGATGATATTGTAGACGAAGCAGAGTACCAAGGACGTAAAGTTAAACTTGGCAAACCTATGGCAGGTGACGTTAAAAAGTTTAAGGTATATGTAAAAGATCCTAAAACAGGTAATGTTAAAAAAGTTAACTTTGGACATGGTGGGTCAAGCGTAAAAGGCAAGTCAATGCGTATTAGAAAAAATAATCCAGGCGCAAGAAAGAGTTTTAGAGCAAGACATAACTGTGATAATCCAGGACCACGTACAAAAGCACGTTACTGGTCATGTAGGAAGTGGTAATATGAACTTAGACGATTTATCAATTGGTGCAAACAAATACGACAAGCCGTCCTATGATGTGCCTACAGACTTAATTGTATTCATGAGAGACGATCCAATGTTTTATAGAAAAGAATACTATCCAACAATGTGTGGTTGTCAAAACTGTTACAACAACGGCGACAAAGATAAGAGCATGAAACTATTAATGCCTATGATTGACAAGGCTGTTAGCGGTTATACTAAAAAATACGATTTACCATATGAAGAAAATGATCTTGTACCAATAGAAGAGAGAAAAGAAATCGCACAAAGAATTTACGAGGAAGAAGTAAATTATTTCAAAGAAGGCGAGTACTAATGTTTTTAAGGGAACTTTTTGAAGGCCCGGGAAAAGAAGCAAGTTTTGCATTAGGCAGAATGAATCCCGCACACAGAGGACATGGTCTTCTTGTAGAGGCTATCAAACAAGGTCCTGGTGATGCATTTTTATTTTTAACAGATAGAGCCGCAAAAGTTCCTACAGATCCTTTAAGTCCACAAGAAAAATTAGATTGGGCACAAAAGAGTTTTCCAGATATTACTATAGCACTTGCAAAAAATATTTTTCCTGTTGCTGTAGAATTACACAACAAAGGTTATACTGACGTAACAATATTTGAAGGTGAAGATAAATTACGTCCATTATTAGAAAAGTATAACGGCACAGAAGCCGCACATGGTTTCTTTGAATTTCAAAGCATTAATCAAAAAAAACTTTCACGTGATGCTGATGCAGATGATGCCAGTGGTGCAAGTGCAACAAAATTAAGACAAGCGGCAATAGATGGCGACTTTGAAACATTCGATGCTAACGTTTCAGACGCGGCTAAACCATATTCTAAAAAAATGTTTGACAAGTTATCAAAGATACTTGGCGGTAAACAAGAACAAGTAGATGAGTTTGCTCTACCAGCAATAATGAATACATTAAGATACGGTAAACATGCACTAACACTTGGTAAGTTTCTATGGAACAATAAATGGCTAATTAGTTTTTCATTAGTTGCATGGAAAGGTATAAGTTGGATATCAGATGCAATAGAATTTGTACAAGATATTATTGATCATCCTATTGTAAAAGGATTGTTAAAATACGGTTTACCAGCAGTTGGTGTTGCTATAGCATTGTATGGTGGTAAAAAATTATACGATGAATTAACTAAAGCAGAAAAAGAAGGCAAGTCCAGAAAAGAAATGACTGAGGTAGTTAAAAACTTTAAACCTGATAGCAGTTATATTAGTGACTTAGAAAAAGAATTAAAAGCAGAACTTAAGGCGGCGGCATAATGTACGATAGCATAGACGAACTTAAAAAACTTGCAGGTGTAAATGAGTGGAGTGGTTACTCTGAATATAAACTTGACGAGAATCCAAGTGTTACTGCTACGGCATTAAAAGCAAAAGAAAAGAAATTAGGACTAAAGCCTGGTGACGCTGAATGGTTTAAACTTTGGTTTAGTCAACCTTTTTTGACAGGTACACCAACATTTAGAGGGCGTAAAAAATAATGTCAGCAAACGGTATATCACACTTAACGTACAAAAGACAACGTCAAGAAGCAAAGTTAAAACTTGCGGCTGAGAAACGTGCGGCAACAGGCAAAAGAGCTACACTTAAAAAAGGTAATATGCCTACACTATATACACCAAGCAATAACGACTCTGGTAAATTAAAACAAATTACAACAGGAACTTTAAAAACCGGAAGGCCTTGGAACTAATGAGATTTTTTGATATAAAAGAAAACGGCGGTCGTGTTGTAAAAGGTGTTAACACTACACCCGATGTTGGCGTTGATGCTATCAAGAAACAAGCGGCCAAGTTTGGAAACAAAGTAGACAAAGACGGTCGTCCACCTACACTATCTAAAAAAGTAAAAGGTTCTAAAACAAACGTACTGTTTAATTTAGGAATGGCTGAAAGTGTTGAAGAACGTTCATTATCTAAAGGCGAAGAAAAGAAAAAAGAAAAATACGTTAAGGGTATGAAGAAGTCTAAAGGTGACTTTAAAGATCGTTATGGCAAAGATGCTGAAGCAGTTATGTATGCAACAGCAACTAAAATGGCAAAAGAAGGCCAAGTACACGAACTACAAGCAGATGAATTATCAGAAGCAAGTGAAATATACATTGACATGGACGGTGTTCTTGTTGACTTCTTTGGTGAATGGACTAAAATGCAAGGCGTTAAAGATTGGAAACAAATTAAAAACGTTGGTAAAGCATTACAAGACATTAGAGATACAGAAGATTTTTGGCTTAAACTAAAGCCTACACCTAACGCAGACAAACTGTTAGGATTAGTAAAAGAAATTAGAGGCGAGTACAATATTTTAAGTGCTCCTCTTGCAGATGATCCAAGAGCAGAACCACACAAGCGTGAATGGATTAAAAAGAACTTAACTGCATTTCCACCTAAGAAAGTTATTATTACAACAGATAAAGCCAAGTATGCTACTTCAACAGGTGGTACACCTAACATACTAATTGACGACTTTGGACAAAATGTTGCTAAATGGGAAAGTGCTGGTGGTGTTGGATTTAAACACAAGGATCATAAGTTTGAAAGAACTGCTAAAGAATTAAAAGCACACATGAACAAGCCTGTTGATGAAGAACAAGTTTCAGAGTTAATAGTTAAACAACAAAAGCCTAAACTGGATGTAATTAATAATATTGCATCACGTACGGACGGCAAACCTTTTCCATTAAGTTGGAGTGCAAATTCAAATGAAATAACAGTAGGTGGCAAACTTTATATTACACCTAAAGAAGCAAATAAATTTATGCGTTTTTATGACGGACAAGAAAAAGAAAATCAAGAACTTATGCAAAAGGCTTTAAGAAGTGCAAAGACAACTGAAACTCTTTTTAAGCACTTAGGCTTTAAGGCTAACTTCGTTGCTGATAGAAAAACAACTGAAGGCGATCTTATTCCGTTACCAAAGAACAGTGTATCAGTAGACAGTGATGCAACAGACTATGACTTCATGAAGTTAGGTCGTAACATGGCCAACATAGCAACAACTGAACCAAATGATGCTAATATGGGCGATCAAGATATTATGTTAAACTTCTTTGGCGGAGATAAAGAAGCAAAGCATATGATTAAAAACTTAAAACGTTTAGGTTACACAGTTGGTGATGTAAGTGGATACCAAGATCATAATTTTGATCCTGAACCTACAGGTGGAGAAGCACCTCCACAAATTAAAGGTAAAGATGTAGATGGTAAAAAAGGTATGATGAAGTTATCAAACATGAAGCCTGTACAAAAAGATAGAGATTTTATTAAACTTACAAAACAATACAAAAAAGTACGTGAAGATACATACGAACCAATTGTAGTAGATCGTAAAGGCAGAATAGTAAATGGACATCATAGATATGATGCTCTTGCTACACAAGGTAAAGAGATGGCTCGTGTTGTTATGCTTGATGACTATGTACAAAACTTACATGAAAAAATAAAACAAGGTTCAAGAAAAGATGACGATAGCGAAGAGATTAAAGGCTTTGATCCTGAAACAATGCAGGCGTTAGCAGATCTAAGAGCAAAGTATCCACATGCAAGTGATCCTTTAGATGCATTACTTAAATCAGTTGTTGATACTGATCAAGATAACGATAAAGTAGATGATGAGCAAAACGATAAACTTAAAACAGTACTACAAAAATTTAAAGAACTTGAACCAAAAATTGATGCACTAAATGCCAGACTTGCTGGTGTTGAAGTACAAGCAAACGACTTTATTAAAAAGAACAGTCCAGACAAAACATTTTTAAAGAAAAAAGATAAAAGTTTAATTAAAAGATGAGAGTATTAGAAGTAGTTGAAAATTTTGCTGATGGCAAAAAGAAGGGCAAAAGTAGGCCTGGAAGGGTCAAAAAATCGGGTGCAAGTTGTAATGGTAGTGTAACATCATTGCGTAAGAAGGCTAAAAATGCATCTGGAGAGAAGGCTAAAATGTATCATTGGTGCGCCAACATGAAGGGTGGACGAAAGAAAAAAGGTAAATAGTAGTATGAAACTGAGAGAAATTACAGAATCAACAGTAATAACTGAGAATCCTATAACTGCTCAAAAGGCGGCTGGTGCTGTTAAACAAGCGGCAACTCCTCCAGCAGGAGAACCAACAAGTTCTGGAGCAAAAATAGATTTAAAGAAACAATCAAAAACTGCCCAAGGTTCTAAGATGGCGGCAAACGCTATGGGAGCAAAAGGCGGATCAGGCGCAATGATGGCAAAGGGTTTAGATAAACTTGCATCAGGTGGCGCAATGACAGGTGCACTTTCTAAACAGATTGCTCCATTTGCAAAACAGTTAACTGCTATTTTAGGTAATCAACAACTAAGACAAAAATTTATGATGCTTGTTAAACAAGCAGAAAAAGGTGCGGCTCCGGCAGAAGATGTTGCACAAGAGGATATGGCTAAAAACAAAGATGATTATCAAGCAAAGAAAAAAGCACTACAAGATATTCAAATGGATCCTAACACGCACAAAGACGATGAACTTAAAAAAGAGTTAATGAAAAAGAAGTACGAGTTAGACAAAGAAGGAAAAGATAAAGGATACAAAGAAGATGCTGAAGTAGATGCTATTAAGCAACTTGCAGGTATAGTTTCTAAAGCAAGTACTCCACAAACAGCATACTCAGAAGAATTAAAAAAACTTGCAGGTATTAACGAATTTGCAACAGCAGGAGCAACTTCCGCTGG
>MDTB01087671.1_pt1 | contig 10619 bp, 16 predicted proteins | sample 811161 | NCBI WGS metagenome assembly MDTB01 (sample SAMN05326650, study PRJNA326480) | marine metagenome | isolation source: seawater | place: Mediterranean Sea | collected 2009
ACAATGTCAGGATTTTGTTCTAACATTTCCCGTACGTTATCGTAATCCTCAGGTACTGGCACTTCATCAGTAGAGACTTCTTGGGGGAGTTGCGAAACTTCAATTTCTGCATGCTGGGCTGGCATCTCTTCTGGGGTGGCTAATCCACATGCTTCTCTAATAATTGTTCTTAACTGCCTGCGTGTCATTCTTATCATTTTGTATCTCTCTTCGAGTTGTTCACCATGTGCTTCGTCTGCTTCTGCCTCAATAGCAGCGATCTGGCCTTGCATCTTTTTTTTGCTAGTGTGGCAAGCGCTACGCTTCTCGCCCTTCTTCGTAGTATAAGAAAGAACGTAGCTTCCGGAGTCACCGTCAGATTGTTTGCATTTTTGCTTTCTTTTATTGTACGGCATGAAACCCTCTTATATAGTGCCTACCATTAAATATATCGTAAGGTGGGCGAACCCCAGCAAAGCTGGGGCCGCCCGAGGCGCCTCACTCAGTTAACTGTCGTTGAAAGATGCTTGCCAGCACCCAAACAGCAACGAGCCCCACTAGGCCCTCACTGCCAAGTTGTTTAGTAACTGCAACAACATTCCCTACGACGTCGACTGGGAAAAATGGTGCCGTTGGTCCGAACAACAGCCCGGCTATAATAGCCAAACATAGCAATGAAATGCCAAGATCACATGAAAGTCTTAACCACCCTAAAGCGGCTTCAAATCTTTCTCTCATTATGCTTCTCCTTATTATGGGTTATGCCCCGTCAAAGCGAGCGAGGCACTCTTAAATATGGAGGTTAGAGTCTAATTACACATCAAGTTGCAGTAATTACTTCTTAGTAAATGCATCCCACGAGCCAACATGACCAATAAACTGCTTCTCTTTACGCATTGTGAAGCTTCCTCCGGATTCATAGTCTTCTGTATCAAACCACAGGTTATCGAGGCCGCCTATAGGGCAATAACGTGAACAAACTTCCTCTCCTGCCTCGATGTCTCTCTTTGCCCAAAACTCTAATGACGGAAGTCCAAGGTTAGGCCTCCAGAAAATATTTGGATCAAAAGAAGAGTGGTTGTATATCCCCCCCCACCCTAGAGAAAATGCGACCTCTGACCTACACGCTGAGCCGGCTTCAGCCCAGTTAAATGGGTAGTCTGAGAGTATGTGTCTCGTCATTCCATCCGGACAGAATTCTTCAGATAGGTAGGTAAAAGTTGCGTGTGAACAAACTATGACCGGAGCAGACTCAATAAGATCATGCATTTTAATTGGGGCAGTTGCAAAAACACCTAAACCCTTGCCTGGAGATTCTTTGATCTCAAGGCGCGGATCTATAAACCACTTGGGGTATTTAGACATGCGATCTTCTATAAACAGTTTGCCGTCAGGAAGATCCCCGACAACTTCCTCAATGCACATGTCCCTACGTTGCTTTTCTTTAGGGGTCAGTTCTCGAAAAACTTTTACTACTGGAGACTCATCTTCACGATACTCGTTGGCTTTTTTCTTTGCCAACGCTTTTTCATCAGGTGACTTCTCCCTAAACATCGATTACTCACAACACGTCTTTAACATTACAGCAGTAACATTGTAGGGATCACAATTTGCATTCGGCCGGCGATCTTCGAGGTATCCCTTCTTTGCAGTCGCTACAGGGCGTGGTATCCTAATGGATGCTGTCCTGTCTGCGATACCCCACTTAAACTCTTTGTATGAGCAAGTCTCGTGCTCCCCGGTAAGCCTTCTCTCGATGCCTTCTCCATAAGCATCCAGGTGTACCTGTATGTTCTTTGAAAGCTTCTCACATGCCTCCTGGATTACATCTAAGCCACCGTCAGCGCGCATTGACTTGGTGCTAAAATTAGCATGGCAGCCAGCACCGTTCCAATCCCCCAGCATAGGCTTGGGTTCAAAAGTTACGGTTAAGTTAAAAGCTTCGGCAGCTTTAAGCAAAAACCACCTAGCAACCCATAACTGATCACTTACGCTAATTGGCCCAACTCCAGGACCGCCGATTTGAAACTCCCATTGCCCAGGCATAACTTCAGCGTTAGTGCCTGTTACATCTAAGCCTGCATCAATGCATGCCTGCAGGTGTGCGTCTGAAATTGCCCTGCCAAAAGCTCTATCACCTCCTGCGGAACAGTAGTAGATCCCTTGTGGGGCCGGGAATCCCCCGGGTGGAAAGCCGAGCGGGCGGTCTTCATCAACGATGGTATACTCTTGTTCCAGCCCAAACCATGCATCGTGAGACTCTAGTTTCTCAGCCAACTTTTTTAGCTCTGCTCGATTGTTTGTCCTGTGTGGTGTACCATCACCCTCTAAGACTTCGCAAAGCACCACATAGTCACTTACACCTACAGTATCAAGAAATACTGCTGCCGGCTTTAAAATACAGTCAGAGTCTGCACCTGCTGATTGTCCAGTAGATGATCCGTCGAATCCCCACTCAGGAGCATACCTGGCGTCTCCTGCATCGAGCCTCATTAATGATTCCTCATTAAACTTATCGACCTTTACCTTAGATCTAAGACCCCACGGCCTAAATCCGTCGACCCAAACATATTCTAACTTTACAACCTGTCCTGCCGGAACTTCCGTCATGTTTCCATCCTTATTGAAGTGTTTAATTCGTAAAACTATTATACATGGCACATGTCATGTGTAATCACTGCTTAAACCTTTTTTGGTTTAAGTTCTTTCTAGCCCAATCAGCCCATGCAAAAAATACAATCGGTATTTCTTGTTTTTTCATTTTTCCTAAAGATGAATAGGTCTCAAGATCTTTACGAGCGCGGTCTTCAAAATCAGAAAAAGAACTGGCTGCATCTGAGTATCCTATCACATGTGCGGATATCTCTTTAGGGTTCAACAAATAGCCTACGACGTATTCGCTTGTCGCACCGGGGGGAATATTAACGTCATAATATTCTTCACCCCTGTTGAAGCTTCTACGATCACCATCTTGAGTTAAATGCTCAAGTTCATGTAAGACAACATTGCCTAATTCTGAGCGTAGTTCAGAGTACCGATGTTTTGGAAACCCATTCGGAAGCTCTATCATTATATCAATCCCGGGTGATCCTGACGGGGTACCGCTATATCCGGCAATGTTGTAATCGCTAATACCCGGATCTACTATGATTGCCACGCTAACATCAATTGTAGGTGTCACATACTGTAACTCTTCGACTTCATCATCGTCCATGTCAACTGGGTCAATGGTCTTTTCCCAATCATAATCCAGTAGCTCATATGCAGATGAGACATGCGTAGGGTTATATTGATCATAGTCTTCCCTAGGGTCTAGCTCGTTGTATTGAACAGAGACTTTATTCATTTTTCCTGTCATGACATACATGACGTCTTTTGAAATCCTGTTCTTAAGGACTCTTAAAATTTTGCGACCGGACTTATGTTCCATCAGGAGTACCAAATGTATGAACCCTCTTATATTCGATATAATGCTTTTGATTATGCATCAAGATCAGTAGCCGGTGTTTAGCCTGTCATGAATGATTTTGTCTTTTTTTGCATACGCTTCAAAAAACTCTTCAGAGCTTACGCCTGTCAAAACTAAGACTGATAGGAAGTAATTAAAGGCGTCTACAACCTCTTCCAAAAACTCATCTTTGTTAAAGTCCCTAACCTCAGTATCACGATGAGGCTTCCAGTTCTTAAGGTGCTGTAACGCTTCAAACATTTCCTCAACGCCACGCAAGGCCATATCTCTTACATGTTGTTGGCATTGTTTATCTGAGAAATCGATTGGCCAGTCAGGATACTCTGATGGCTTTCTTTCTTTTAAGGCATGCATGAACCTGGTCCGCAACAAGAATAGTTGAGATAGCTTGTCTGGATTATCCACTTTAACCCTCTTCAGCCGTCTCGCTTGTTGCGCTTTCGGCCTCTTCCATAAGAGAAGAAATATTCTCTTCAATTCTTTCTAAAAACTCAGGTGCTGGGTTTAAGACCCCTCCGTCTTCGACCAGCTCTAAAACCCGCAAATTATCAACAATATCTGTTCCTGTCAGTATTGCTAATTGTACCATCTTCGCTATTTGTGCGATAGTGTCATCTGACATCTTTAAGTTACTCATGAATTTACTCCAATTCTAAATTTGAACGTTGGGACACCAATGTGTTGTCCGCTTATCTTCTGTCATCTCTCTAACAACCGGATTCCCATCCGGATCATGTTTTTGATTATATACTAAATGCCGAGATGTGTATTCCCCTGCATTATAAGCCCCGGATGTAGCTCCTCCGGTATTAAAGCTCTCCCTCATAATGTGCTTAATAGAGCGGTTTAGATTACATAGTTCAACATCTGATAGCTCTGAAACTTTCTTGTGTGGGTTAATTCTTGCTAGCCACAGTGAATCTGATTTAATATAATTGCCTACACCGGCGACTATAGATTGATTCATCAACGCAACTGTAACCTGCAGGTGCGATTGTGATTTCATTCTCTTTATGAAAACTTCGTCGTTAACATCTTCTGCTAACATATCAGGGCCTAATGACTTAAGCTTTTCAAGAAGCCTAAACTTCCCACGAACAAACTTAATTGTGCCAAAGTTTCTCATATCGTTGAAATATACGGCACCATCGTTTAGCGTAATCTTAACTCTAGAGTGCTTTTCGACAGACTCAGACCACCCACCGGTCATCCCTAAAGTATTCCACACTGAATGCTCATCCTTCAAGATCCAGTAAAGAAACTTGCCATGAACACCTGCACCTACAATTGTGATTGGAAGATTAACTGTAAGTTCCTGCATTCCTGAAGGTGGCTTTGATTCATACCTTCCACTCAACACGTCTATAGAGGTAATCGTCCTACCTGAAAGCCTCTTTGCTAGTGCCTCGCCAATTCTCCTACACTCTGGTCCTTCAGGCATTTTCACCAACCTCTAATGACATTAGATAGTCATGATAGTTATTTAGTGCATGATCACTGGGGCTTACCTCTTTCCATTGTCCCTTACAAAATATTCTCCAGGTGTCATCTGCATATTTTCCGCATCCGTAAAGCTCTATTGGTGCAGACCACTTTTTCGTCATATATTCTTGAGAGAACCTCTTAAGCGTTTTTACGCGCCTATTGACGAGACCTAGCTGCCTAATAATGGTAGCTAGCTTGTCATCATCTGCTAAAGCCATACTGCAGGGCCCTGGATACTTCTCAAACAGGCTGTCTATTACTTTGTCAACCTGCTTACGTGTTGTTTGGTTAAGCAACAAGCACGAAACTAGAATACGCCACTCATCTGGCCATAGAGATTCTTGAATTAAGCCGTGGGGCGAAACAGGTGGTTTCCAATCTTCTACATTCATAATATGCCTCATATATGATTGTATGAAAACTAGTAAGATTGTACATTGAAATTAGTGAAAATCTGATGTTCCGACACTTCTGCGAGCGCCTGTGTTCTTTAGTTTAATGTCATCTTGCTTAGCAGTAAGAGTTTTAACTTCTACCTCAAGCTCTGTGAGCCTTCTAGTAAGAGCCCTTGCATCTCTTCGGTACCATAAAAGAGACACAGCCCATAGCACTAATATTACGATTGAAAAGTCCATCATTTATCCTATCTAGGTAGTTTAGCAGGGTGGCCACAGACCGACGAGATGATCTGTTCATCGACATTATAAGAAGAAAGAAACTGCCTACGTTCTTGATGCATTTTTAACACCCACCTGCTATAATCATCTTCCCTTCCTACTGACTTGTAAAAACATTTTGGGCTTAAGATTTCTTGTGGCACCTTGCTTAACAATAGCTCATTTGCAGGATGTTCGATGTCTACGACTAGGTACTGGAAATCTTCGTCAAGCTTCCAGACTATTTCTTCTGATAGAAGCGCTTCTAGCATCGTTGATGAATGAGATATCTTAACCTTCAACCCGTTTCCTTCGGCAACATCTGTTGATGAGCCACCTACATAGCCTGTGTTCATCATCCACATCGTAACACCGGGCATTGTTGCAGCTATCTCTTTAAACCTAGATGCCTGTAAGCCAAACTGCTGTGGAAAGAATGGCTGTGTAAAGGGTGATCTAGTCTTTCCGCGGTCTTTTCCTGCTGCAGAAGTTTTTGACGTTTCACCAAGCATGAAATATCCTGCTGCTTGTGATGGTGACGTAAATTTCACTATCCCCGGGACACACGCATCCGTACCTTCATCCCTATTAAGAATACCCATTGTACGAACAGGGGGAAGATCAACTAAAGACGCAGCTCCAGGAATAGAGCTTAGCGGAATAATAGAACGACCGTTACCAGTCCAAGCAACGAAATCCCAACCGTCGTTAGGCGTGCCACTCTCGTCCACGATATCTGATAATTTAACATTTTCACCTATATACAAATCGAGACGCCCTTCATCGGCGCCTGTCAAAGACAAGATATCTCTATATCTCGCAACTTCAATAGGTGTTAAATATAACTTAGAGAAGTTAAAATCCCCTGTTTCTTCGAGGTATGCGTTTTCTAGCCAAGCGTCTGAGGACGTTGTTCCTGCATATATCACTGGCTCTGACTCTCGTGTTAAGCCCTCGATTTTCGCAAAGCAGCCGTTTTCAGTCACTGATAGTTCACCATCTGGCCAGAGGCAAACCATATCGTCCTGTACGGGTTCGGTAAGATCACCTTGCTTGCTAAACGTAGTCGTTGTTTTTCCGGTGCCAGAAAGTCCCATGATCGTCACCATAACTCTTTCTCCGGATTTCTTAGTTACAGACTTTGCACCTGCATGCAGTACCAAACCACCCTCTTCATATACCTTTTGATTGAGCATTCTCAGCATAGCCTTTTTAGACTCACCAAAATAGTCAGGACCCATGATGTAGGTGGTCCACGTCTCCATGTCAACTATGATTGCCTGATTTCCCGGCATACTTTCAGGCATAAAGTCCGGTGTGTATATAACCGTAAACTCTGGGTTGCAATCATCATCCGGGGGGAAAGCTAACACTTGCTGCATACCAGCTATGTTTGCACCCTCGACCGTATAATACCATGATGCGGCTACGCGTCGAGGGCCAGTACCAATATACCCATCTATAGCTATCAACGTCCCACGAGACCTGATGTAGGCTTCTTGTTCCATAATAAGCTCTAGAGCCTTATTACTAGATATGGACTGGTGACTCCACCTTGAAGGGCTGTCATCCTCGATTATGTATGTGTACTTGGCCATTCTAGCTTTATTTCTAGAGACCTTGTTGATACTTCCTGCAGAAGTCTTTAATACTGCCGGTGTGTGAAGATCAGCTAATTTCTTGAGCTGGTCCTGCGTAGGGTTTTCAATATAGCTAACAGAGTAAGGACGTAACCTTATGCTTGAGCTCATACAACACTCCTTTATATGCTTCAATGCATCTAAACAAATATCATATAATTTGAGAGAGTGTTAAAGGAAAATGACTTATCCGAACATCTTAATTGCCCACATGGCGGCTGCCATGCCAAACTGGACAACTGCGAAAATGGTAATTGCTTTAGTCTTAAACATCTTAAGATCATCAACATCTTTTACCATGACTTGAAGTTGTGATGGGGAAGCAACTTCATCCACTTTCTCTTTCCATGCCCTAAGCTCGTCGACACGATCTTCACGTTCTCTCATACGGGCAATCTCTTGCTTAAGATCTTGGATTTCAGAATTTAGCGACGTAATTGCAGTAGCTAAAGTCTCAAGCTCTTTTAGAACTAATTTCGAATATTCACTCCAACCATTGTCAGCGCTCATTGACTGTCTCCCTCTTCGTTCCCAGGCAATGCTGTGAAGTGTGCTAAAATTGAACCTGATTTATCTTCTAATTTTTGACGACGGACTTTTCGATCACATATCATATCATGCAGCTCTTGTAGTTCAGCGACAATAAAATCCCTAATCTCAAAACCGGCATTCCACTCGTCTTGTTGGCTACAGAGCTTTTCTCGCAACTCCCGTAACCGAAGCATTGTGTCTTTCATATCCGTACATTTAGGCATATTAGCATTACCACCCAGCTGGTACATCTAAGTATTGTGTGTATAGCATTATTGACTAGTCCTCATCTTCCATATCGGTAGGATCACGTTGAATTTTTATGTATTTTCCTTCTTGTTCTGACCATGCGAGAGTCCAGGCCATTAAACCGTCGTCTACAGTTTCAGGCTTTTTTTTATTTCTCTTAGCTTTATATGAATTAAAATCATACACGACACCTGCTTCAGCCGACATTGTTGTGTCCACAACCGGCTCGATATAACTGCTTGTATAATCAAAGTCAATTGTAGAGTAGTCATACCCTGCAGTAGAAAAAAAATCGTATTCACTAATAAGCTTTGAATAACGAATGTCTGCTTCCTTTTGACCTCGTGAATACCCCCAAGACCAAGAGATTAGGCATGCAAAACATGCTAGTAGGATAACCCAAAACATTTCCATCACCAAGTCCCTAATATAAATGAGTCATATGCTATTATGCAATGCATGACTGTAACGGTACCATACATGAGTAGGCCTGGAATGATTGCCACTTTTGATAACGCATGCTCTCGAAAGGCCCACAATAAAGATACACCAAGCCCTACAAGAAAAAGCTTGACACTAATAAAAGCCATGGGCCCTAAATTGAGCCATTCATACATGATGGGATTAGCCTCATCTGCAATCCCGTTTGTCACCCAATACAGGGTAGCAAACGCGTCAATCATGTTTAATAGAAATAAGAATACTAATAGTCTCTTAAAAATAGAGTCACTTAAGTACCCATGGATAGTATCGATCATAGTCCCTCTTCAGGCCCTATATCTTAATTATGTGTTCAACTACAGTTCTGGCGGTTAAAAGTTAGCAACCAGGTGGAAATACGTCCGTTAGCATAAAGACACTGTTTCCTATCTTGCTGTGTGTCCACCGCCTCCGCTCCAGCACTTGATACCGTACGTCAGGAATAAATTTTAGCCCTAACCTCTTGATACGCTTTATCGCTCGGCCTGCATTTCTGTGAGGCTTATCCCACTTTCTTACTAATATGTGCAGCTGAGTGTTTGTGTCTTTAATGCATGTATTAACAGATCTGTCTAACCAGTATCCATAACTGGCATCTGACCATATGATCGCCTCTGGCTTAAGCTTGCATAAACCTCCTTCTACGGACGCAGACATAAGAGCACTTCCTCCAGCAGAATGGCCAACAAATATTATTCTTACGGTCCCTAGGGACCGGCCATGGCGAAGAACTGCCCATTCCTGCATCCGTTGCTTTACCGAAGCAACATACCTCTCAAGCTCGCCCTGCTTTGTCCACACCCTCCCCTGTCGTTTTCGTGGAGTTGAAGTGTTGGTCGACCATGGCATCTCAGGCACCGCAATGGCAAAAGAGCTCTCGTTTGCGACGACATGCTCCATTTGAGGCAATATCCTTTTTATAAAGCCTTTTTTGCTGAACCCTCCGAGACCATGAAACCATACCACCAAAGTAATATCTTCCGGTGTAGAAGATCGAGGGATTGATAACAACGTATCTCTGTTCCCATTTTTATGAAGCCGATCTTTTTTCTCTAAATTCCAGATCCATGTGTCAGAATCAAATGTAGCATTTGATATTGTGTCACTCCACCTTTTAACTGATATATTGTACGTACCAGGCTCTACATATACTTCATGAGCTGCATGAGTTGTAAGGGGAGAAAGCAACCAGACGGCGGTCAAAATACTTATAAAACAGTAATTCATGTTTAGCCCCTACTTTCTATCATCTTTGATGCCGCGGCCGGACCACCTTGCGTTCCAACCCCTTACATCATAATGTATGAAGGTTGTGTATCGGCCAACACCACCTTTTTTCATCTTTCCATCTTTGATAAGTTGAAGTATTACTTCTCTTACTTCATCGGGCTTCATTCCGCGTACAATGATATCGGCAGCAGCTGCCTTCATGTGCTGGCTTTTTCTAGCACCACCAATCTTTCTATTGTACTTAGGAGATCGATATCCGCTTATTACTATAATGGGTTTACCAATATGTTCTCTTAGTACTTGTAAGTTTTCTGCTAGAAGTTTAACATTCTCTAGATACACGTCAGGGACGGAGCTACCGTCCCTGCACTTAAATTCTTTAATATGAAAATTGTCAGTTAATCTATCCATATCCCCCAACTAAAATTGCTCTGCCTCAGTTGATTCTTCAAGCGCCAATGTTGAAGTTTCTCCTGAAGATATTACTTGTGCTACCGCATCGAAATACCCTGTACCAACTTCACGCTGGTGTCGGGTTGCGGTATAGCCATCACCCTCCGCTGCAAACTCTTTTTCCTGCAGCTCTGCATATGCAGACATGTCTCTTCCCTCATAATCTTGAGCTAGCTTAAACATATGATAGTTCAAGTTATGAAATCCTGCCAAGGTGATAAATTGAAACTTGTATCCCATTTTTCCTAACTCGCTTTGAAACTTTGCGATTGTTTCATCATCGAGATTCTTTTTCCAATTGAAGGACGGAGAGCAATTATATGCCAAAAGCTTTCCAGGATACTGTTTGTGGATTGCCGTCGCGAATGCCCTTGCTTCATCAAGGCATGGTGTGCTGGTTTCGCACCAAAGTAGGTCTGCATATGGCGCATACCTAAGGCCTCTGGA
>MDTB01166191.1_pt1 | contig 10619 bp, 8 predicted proteins | sample 811161 | NCBI WGS metagenome assembly MDTB01 (sample SAMN05326650, study PRJNA326480) | marine metagenome | isolation source: seawater | place: Mediterranean Sea | collected 2009
GATTAGTTGTTTCTCTATTTGTTTCGACATCATAACAAATTATCGGGATATTATAATTCATTGCTTCAACCAATGACGGTGCAGTACCACATTCAGAGTGGCTATGGATATATAACTTTGTATTACTTCTTATTATATCTAATTCATATTTATCATAAATAGCATCAATAAGATAAACATTACTAAAATTACTAAAATTCAGTTTTAAATTCTGACCATATTTTGAAACATCCCAATTAGAAATGATAACAAGATTTTCTTGAGAATATTTACTAAATGTATCAATCAATATGTGCAAATTGTTGTCAGATTGAGCACGGGCTACACAAAGCATATAAGGCTCATTTAAAAATGTATACTTTGCTTTAGAATCTGAAGTAATAGTTTCAATATTTACATGGTCGCCTCCGTATTCAATCACTTTGGCCTTAATATTAAAATTCTGATACAACTTATATTTTAAAGGGTAATTATCAGAAATATTTATATTTGAATTTAGTGCGGATATTTTATGGCTTAAAAAAGCATATTTTTTTTGTAAAAAAGAAAATTTTTCTCTTTCCCATTCATTAAGACCTCCGTGATTAGTAATTATTTTTTTGTTGAAGAATGTATTTAAAAATAATATAAAACCAAAAGCAGGTCCTAATATTAATAATACATCTGATTTGAAAAAAGCATGTACTGTAGAAATAGAATCATAAAAAATACTTTGGATACCATTCGCTTTTAATGGTAAATAAATCAGACTAGAATTATTGTAGCGTTTGACACGTTCGCTTTTCGAATATATAGAACTGCAATAAACAGTAAAATCAAAATCTTTGCCAAGTTTTTTTGTTAAATATTCTGTTAAAGTTTCAAAGCCACCATATCGCGCTGGAATACCATTAGTCCCTATTACAGATATTTTAATTTTATTTTTCCTCATTTAAATAACCAACATAATACTCATTAATATATTCCTTTAAGGATGCTCTCCAATCTCTCATTTTATTCGCCATTCTAAGGTCAAGCTTCTTTGTCAATAATCTTTCTGAGGGCGGTCTCTGCGCATAATAGATTTCCTTAAAATAATCTGAGCTAACTGAGGTTATTTTAATTTCATCATTTAAACCTAGAATATTAATCAACTCTTCAGCCACTTCAAATCTACTTGTCTGTCCACCACAAACACAATTATAAAGACCCCAATATTCCTTTGTAATTAATTCTTTAACAGTCTTGGCAAAATCATGTGTATACGTTGGTGTTCCATCTTTGTCATTTACAATAAATAGTTCTTTTTTTCCATCCTTAATTTGTTTCATTATTTTTTGAATAAATTTTTTGTCTTTTTTAGGACCTGATCCCATCATCCAACCAGCTCTGCAAACTAAGTATCGATTTGAATTTTCTATTACAAATTTTTCACCCATATATTTAGATCTTGCATAAATTCCAAGTGGATTAGGTGTATCCCAATCGTCGTACAAATCCTTCTTACCATCAAAAATCCCAGCGGTACTTATATAAACTAAGGGGATGTTTAAGTTGTTTGCAATTCTTACAGCATTTTCAACAGATAAGGTATTTGTCAAGTATGTATCATCAATATTTTCTTCACAAAATTCTAAGCTCGTGTGAGCACCTATATGAAATAAAAAATCGGGTTTAAAATTATTGACATCTTTTTCATAAGCTTCAAAATCTCTAAAATCTAAATACGATATCCATTCTTCATTTACATCAATGTCTGTACATTTTAACTCGTAATCATGTTTAAATTGAGTGTAAAAACCTTCTCCAAGCATTCCGCCACATCCTGCAACATATATTTTTTTCATTTTATTAACTTTTTATTTAGTCGAATTATATTTAACATTTTATTTTTAATAATTATCGTTAGAATTTTTATTGCCTCTATACTTGAGAAACAGTCTGTAAGAAGAATAAAAAAATTTAACTTTTTTCTATTTAATAAATATTTTTTAAACACATGATTATATGATAGTTTTCTAAGTTTTTTTAGCTTTTGAATTGCATCATTATAATTGTTTACATTATTCCAATGTTCTGGGATTAAAATATATCTATCATTATGCAAAACAATTTTTATTGTTCGTTTAAGAAAATGGGAGTAAATAATTTCCTTTTTATTTATTGAATTATTTTTTACGTTAATGAAGAATAATTTATTTCCATTGTACTCAATAAAGCCAGGTATAGCTTTTTTTTCATTACTGTCAGTAATTTCATTGAAAAATGGAGATGTATCGAAAAGCAAATCTCTTGATAAATATAGTTTAAAATTAAGCTCTTTTAAAACTCTATTTACTCCAAATATTATATTAGAAAAACTTTCATCAGTAACCCAAATTCTTGAAGATTTTAGTAAGTATTTATATTGTTTTTCAATATTTACATTAGACTTATAAAAATAATTAACTTCAAATACGTTTTTGCATAAACTTAAATGACCCAAATCCAAGATTTTATAATAATTGTCAGTTAATGCAATGTTATAAAGTGGATCTAGATTACCAATAATCATATCAATATCTGAGTAACCCCAATAGTCGTATCCATCTAAATAATCTTCGTATAGTGCACCAAAAAAAGGCTTGAAGTCACATATTTTATAGGGTGTTTTAGGTTCAACTTCTAACTTAGACCTTGTAGTCTTTGTAAACTCTTCAAATGTTAATCTAAGCACTTCTAAATTTGGCGAGTATTTATTTTCTAAAAATTGATCTGTTATTATTAAAAAATCAAACTTTTTATTTTGTTTAATCCCAACAAAATAGATTTCAAATAAGGGATGTAGTTTTCCAAAATATGGTATTATTAGCTTAATTTTCACGGTTCTTCATTAGAGTTTTCAATTGAATACTTAGACATTATGTAAAATATTCCAAGCGGTCCTATAAATATTGACGAGCCAATTGTGCTAATTATCAATGAGAAAATAGTTAATAAGGAATATTTAAAGTTATCAATGGATCTTATAGAAAAAAAAGTGTAAAAAAATTTTCGATATATAATTAATACTAAAATTAAACCTAGAAATCCATATTGAGCAATTATCATAGACCAGAATGTGTCGTTTAAAAAGTTTTGCTCGGGATTTTCTCCTAAACCCCAATGATTTGTCCAACCTAATTCTGAATAAATAGGGCTATACATTAAGCTTGAAGTAGCTGACCCAAAGTATCCAGGACCAATTCCAAAAGGGAAGTTATTAAGAAATATATTTATTCCTTCTAAAACTAAAAGCAGTCGAGGTGTTACATCCTCAGAAAGAAAATAATTTGAAAATTGAACGTAACCTGGAATTGAAAAAAATAAAATTAGTGGTAGTATTTTTAATGAATTAATTAAAGTAAAAAATTTTCTTCTCTCTATTTTTCTTTTGAAAAAATAATATATTGATGATAATATTTTTTTATTTAAAAAAATAAATAAAATAAATGCTAAAACAAATGCTTTATAACGCAAAGTGCTCATCAATAATATAAGCCCTATAATATTGAAAAACATTTTTTGTTTAGAGGATCCAGAAGAAGTAGAAATTAAGATTGTTACAAGTAATAAATTAGTAAACTCTCCGGCATTATTAGATATAAACTGATAGGCATTTAAACCAAATCTTGTGTCAAAGAATTCAAAAAAGCCAAAAAAATAATGAACTGGAAGAAAAAGAAAAGCCGCAATCAAATATGACTTACTTATAAAAAAAGAAAAATTAAAAACTTCCCTAAATAATTTAGTGGGAATTTGAGAAAGAATCATTAAAAAAATAACAGGCTTTAAAAACAAGAAAACATCTAAAATAAATCTGTATGGATCAAAAGGCAGTTTTGAATTGTACGCATTTATTAGGTTAATAAAAATAAATGTGAAAATCAATATTGTGAAAGACCTAGAAATTCTATTCTTGATTATTCCGTAAAATAATAGAAAGACACAAATAAATTCATCATAGTAATTTACTATAAAACCAAAATCATTAAATAGATTTTGAAATAGTGTAATTAAAAAAAAAAGTTTTAATAATGTTCTTATCAAAAGATTGATTTATATTAAGTTTAAGATTTCCAAATAATGTTTATTGCAATCAAATCTATTTCTAATGTTTGTAACTATTTCTTCCTTACTCCAATTAACTCCATTTGAAATTAATATTTGAAGTTTTTTACTTAAATCTTCTTCATTACCAGTTCTAAATACATATCCGTTATTTCCGTCACTAATTAGTTCTGGAATTCCACCCATTGAGGAACCGATAACGGGGGTTCCTAATAGTAATGATTCAGTAACAGCAAAAGGAAAATTCTCATGCCATTCTGAGGGAACTACAACAGCAGTTGAATTTGCTATATTTCTTGCCAAATTCGTTTTATTTAACTGCCCCAACATCAAAACATCGAGTTTATTGATGTTGATATAATCCTCTAGCTCAACCTTAATACTTCCTTTTCCTGCAATTAATAGTCTATATCCTAGGGTTGCACACGCTTTGATTAAAGTTTTTATTCCTTTGTAAGGCTCAAGTCTTCCTGCATAAAAAATGAATGGTTCATAATCTTTTGAATCTAATGAATTAATGTCTTCATATGAGAGTTCATCCAATGATTTATCATCTAAACAATATCCTGTGGTAATTAATTTTTCTTCGGGTAGTCCTGATCTTAACATAGTTTGTCTCATAAAATTACTTGGACATAAAAAATAATTAACTCTATCTAGTTCAGAGCTGTTTCTAAATAATTTATGAAGTGTATAGGCAGCTACGCTCTCTGGAAAGGTGCCTCTACAGTTATTTATCACACATCGAAATGGTGTATCTTCAATACATTGCATACAATTTTTTCCATTCTTAAAGTGATTTGTTGTTGGACAAGAAAGATGATAATCATGTAATGTATATAATACAGGTATAGATGATTTTATTTTATCTAAAACTTTATATCCAGGGCCACCTAATAAACTATGTACATGTACAAAATACCAATTAGTATTCTTAATTAACTCTTTATCAGTATTACTTAACTGATTTTGTATGATGTAACGAAAAGGAAACGCTAATTTATCTTTTAGGTTATTAGCATCTCGTTTGAGCAACGAACTGGTCCTAATAGTTTTTACTTGCCCTATTTCTTCATGAAAGTTACCAGATGTTAAAATTGTTACATCATAACCTTTGTCGATGTATGTATTGGTTATGCTTTTAGCGTAGGCCCAATCACCACCTGTATTCCGCCATTGCCATGCAATAACTAGTATCTTTTTTGAACTCATACGCCTATTCCAAAATAATCGAAACCAGTATTAATTAATTGTTTTTTTGAGTAAAGGTTACGACCGTCAAAAATCAATTTATTTTTCATTAGCTGATAGACTTTTTCCCAATTTGGTATACGGAATTCTGACCATTCCGTTATTAATAGTAATGCATCAGCATTTTCTATTGCTTCATACTGATTCTTACAATAAGTAATGTTATCACCTAAATAATGCTTAGCTTCTTCCATGGCTACAGGATCATATGCCCTGACTATTGCTCCAGCTTTAATTAATAATTTAGCCAATACTATAGATGGAGCCTCCCGCATATCATCTGTATTAGGCTTGAAAGATAATCCCCAAAAGGAAATTACCTTACCTTTCAGATCTCCTTTAAAATAATTATTGATCTTATTAAAAAGCACTCTTTTCTGATCTTCGTTAACTGCCTCTACTGCTTCCAGGATACGCATTGGATGCCCATTTTCACTCCCAGTATGAGATAATGCTTTAACATCTTTGGGGAAACAAGAACCACCGTATCCAATTCCTGGGTAGATAAATTTATTCCCAATACGAGGATCAGATCCAATTCCTTTCCTCACTGAATTCACATCAGCTCCAATATTATCACATAAGTTTGCTATGTCATTCATAAACGAAATCTTCGTAGCAAGCATTGCATTTGCCGCATATTTAGTCATTTCAGCTGAGGGTATATCCATAAATATCAATGGATGTCCGTTAAGTGTAAAAGGTCGATAGAGCTTTCCCAATATTTTTTTTGCTTTTTCGCTATCTGTGCCAATCACAATTCTATCCGGCTTCATAAAGTCATCGATGGCTGCCCCCTCTTTTAAGAACTCAGGGTTAGAAGCAACATCATAACTAAAATCCACATTGCGAAGAGCTAATGCATCTGAAATCTTATCACGCACTTTTTTGGCAGTACCAACAGGAACGGTGGATTTAGTAATTACTACTAAGTAATTTTCCATAGTTTTTCCAATCTGAGCAGCTGCGTCCAAAACATACTTAAGGTCTGCAGAGCCGTCTTCACCTGGAGGAGTACCTACTGAAATAAAAACCGCCTCAGATCCTTGAATTGAGTCAGTTAAATTTGAGAAAAAATTCAATCGCCCATTATTATAATTTCGTTTCACAATCTCATCAAGACCAGGCTCATATATAGGCAAAATTCCGTTTTTAAGAGCTTCTATTTTACTTTGATCAATATCTACACAACTTACCTCTACACCAACGTCAGATAAACACGCACCTGTGACGAGACCAACGTATCCTGAACCTATAACTGTAATTTTCATATATTTTATTAATGTGTATTAATAAGCTTATTCACCAGTTTTTGTGAATCAAGCTTTAATATATTTTTTTTATTAATAATAGACTTATTCTTAAAAGATTTTAATAAAGTATCTAAATCATTAACAGAAGTATTTTCTGATATTTCATACTTTGATAATTCCATTAATTTAGAAAAATCCTTTACCTTATGACTTGAAGCGCTAAATAAAACTGAGTTATTTAGTAACGTTGACATTATCGTCCCATGAAAAGTTGTAGTAAACACACAATCCGCATTTTTTATAAAAGATAGAAACTCCCACGGGCTAAGGACTAAATTTTGATCTGCCCAATCATGAGTGTTAAAACCAGCAGAAATTATTGGTGTGTTTTTTTCTTTTGAATAATTAATTAAAGACTTTAAAAAAGGAGGATTAGATAGGTAAGAATAATAAGCTATGTATGGTTGATTAATTTTAATCTTCAAGGGGGTTATATGTCTATACCATTTGTCATACAATATTGTTGGATCAATAACTCTTAAAGAATCTTTTCTTCCAGCTTTCTGAACTAAATTCTTTGTCAAATTATCTCTATGGAAGATATGATCTAAACTATTTATGCTTTTTAAAATTCTGGATATAAATCAAATGATTCAATTTTTGCAAAACCGATACTTGGAGCATATGCAACTTTTTTATTAGCATTGACTTTAATACCAAAAAAATTTGGATCGTTAGGGAAAGATTTATTCTCAATATTCCAAATTTCATCACTACCAAAAAAAGCAAAATCAAGATTTTCACCATTGTATTTTTTTATATCAACTTCTCCCATGTCCCGAATAAACTTCCATCTTAAAATACTTTTACGATATAATCTTTTAGGGTTGTACGAAAAATATTTAATCAGTTTTCCCTTAAAATTTTCTTTCGGAGAATAAACTGTAATAGAATATTTATCATCAAAGTTTTCTTTTAAATATTGCTGCAAAGCAAACATCTGGTAAAAAGCACCATAATTTAAAGCGTCAGTAAGGGTAAATATTCCTATTTTCTTCATTGTTTTTTAACTAAACGATTGTGTGAGTTTTTGAATTCGTTTATGTAATCAATTAGATTAATCTCAGCATACCAATTTAAAACTTCGTTTGTATCGCTAACAAATTGCTCTGAAATAAACCTTTCACCGCGTCTCTCATTTATATATGTAATTTCTTTAGAAAATTCCCTCGCAACATCTATTATTTGGAAATTCTTTCCATATCTTAAATGATATTCAGCTTTTTCGTTTTTATCAGTAGCCTTTATTAAGCCATTACAAACATCGTCTATATGCGTAAAATCCCTTGATTGGGTTCCTGGTTTCACAACAGTCAGGGCTTCTCCATTTTTAAACTGTTCTTCAAAAATAGCTATCACCGTAGCGTACTTTCCAATTTTGATATGATTTCTGCCATAAACATTAAAAAAATAACATATTGAATATTTAAGATCAAACCATTCTCCTAAATTCTTAATTAATTCAACATTTTTAGACTTAAAAAACGAATATGGCGATAAGTTTTCATCTTTACCGTCATTACCAAATTTGGAAGAAGAAGCAGAATATATAAGCCTAGCATTCGTATTTAATATAAATTTTAAAACCTCTAAAGTACCTTCAACAATTGACTTAGAAACAAATTCAAAATCGTTAAATGAATGAACTATTCTTGAATACTCTCCAAAATGATAAACAATATCAAATTTTTCATCAGAAAATATTGATTTTATGTCCCAAGTATAACCTTCAATATATCTTACTCTATCTGAATCTATGTGATTGCTTTTCAATCCGCTAGAATAACAATCCAGAGAGGTTATTTGACAATCAAACTGAGTTTTTAAAATTGAATTTATTAGGTTAGAACCTACATACCCAGCACCTCCAGTGACTAATATTTTTTTTCCCATTTGATATAATTTATTTTTATTTTAAATATTTATTTTTTTTGATAAATCCATATGTAGTATTTAAAATAGAATTAAAACCAATAATGTACTTCAGTTTTTCTTTATTTGAATTTATTAAACCTATTTTGTTATGATCTAAAATTTTGTCCATTCTACCATTTATTCGTCCTCCAGAATATACTTTAAATGATGATTTTTTAGCGTAAATTTTTAGTTTTTCAAACAAATCTGACTCACGTATATTTTTAATTATTACATTTTTTATTTTAAGATTAGACATTTGTCTATTTAACATTCTATCATATTCAACTTGGTACTGATTAACATAAAGTGTTTTAAAAATATTATGGTCAACCTCAATGAATTGAGCCTTAAATTCTTTTGAATAAAACTGAAAAATATCGTCCCAGCAATAAACACTATCTGAACAAAGATTAAACACCTCTGAATATGATAAAGGATTATTTATTATGTTGAATATATATAGAGCAGCTACATCGCTGTCAGTGTAAGTGGTCTTTATATTTCTAATGTTTTTGGGAACTATTATAGCTAAGTTATTATTAATGCGAGGTAAAAATAAACTGGCCTCAAAACAAAATAGTTGTAATCTATTAGGCCCAAAAGTTATTGATGGTCTTAAAATTGTCCAATTTTCATTTGCGTGTGAAAAAATAATATTTTCTTGTTTTGCTTTTTTAATTGCATATTCCTCAGATTTACGATAATTAGAGTCGATTCGAATGTCATCAATAAGCCTTAGTGACTTTTCTGTCAATATTCCCTTTGAATCAGAATAAACTCGGTATGAACTCAAAAAAATATAATGCCCGCAGTTATTTAAATAAAAATCAATACTTTTTTTGAAATGATTTGTACTGTAAACCATGAAATCAACAATAGCATCAAAATTTTCAGATTTAATTACTCCTTTGATAAAGTTAAAACATAATGAATCTCCAATATGGAATTTGATATTATTAAAATCCTTGTGAGATTTGTTCCTAGAAGTTATGTGAACGGTATAATCATTCGAATGGATAAGTACTTGTTGAAGAGCGCATCCAATTACACCAGTACCGCCTATCAATAGTATATTTTTCAACTTTTGCCTAGGATTTTTTTTATGAATTGCTTTTGATTTTGAGGTAAGAACCCCTTAAAGTCTTGTATTAATTTATCAATATTTGATTTATTGAAATTGGAAATTACCCTTAAAGCTAATGACTCCTCCCAATCATTAGTAAAAGCCTCAATAATTATTGGCTTGTCAACATTTTTATTAAAAAATAAATCTAAAGAATCCGTAAGTTCATCTTTATCAAGGGCGGAATAATATTTAAATTTTAACTTTTCACACCAAACTTTAGCTAAAGAATTTTCTCTTCTGTTAACTGGGTCAATAATAAAACTTTCACCTTGATCATTAGAATTAAAATGACCTCCAGCTGCAATTAATTCATTACCATTAATTTTAATATCCGAAGCCATGTGGGAGTAATTTTTAAATTCGATTCCTCCACCATTATTTATTAATATAATTCTAAGGTTATTCGGTAAATGTCTATTAGCTAAAGAATTAATATCATAAAAAAAAGATAAATCTCCAATTATTAAAAAATGTAAAATATCTCTTTCTGATAAGGCTCCTCCAATTGCTGAACTCATACAACCATCAATTCCAAAACCGCCAACATTTGAAAATGCTCTGATTGAAGAATTTAATTTAAAAAAATTCCAAGATCTCAAAGTGTTTAAAATTGCAAAATTAACAATGGAGTTTTTTGGTATTTTATTTTTTAGTTTGTGTGCAATCCAAACATTTGAAAATGGTAAGTCTAACTTTTCTAAACTCACTCTTAATTCATTATCAATCTTATCCCATTTTTCAAAAAATGATTGTTGAGGTTTTTTGAATTCTAAACTTAGATTTAATAAGAAAGTGGGTAAGTTTCCGTGATATAACAAATCAAGTTTTTTAGTTAAATCTCTTATTTCACCATCAATTGATATTCTCCAAACTCTTTTAGCTTCCATTAATACCCTAATCCCTGAGTAATCTCCTGAAACCTCTCCTAAATGGAAAATTAAATC
>MDTB01185617.1_pt1 | contig 10619 bp, 9 predicted proteins | sample 811161 | NCBI WGS metagenome assembly MDTB01 (sample SAMN05326650, study PRJNA326480) | marine metagenome | isolation source: seawater | place: Mediterranean Sea | collected 2009
AAAATTAATGTTCCTATTAGTATATTTAAAGGCGACTTTGTTTGGTTTTTTGTTTGGGGCGCATTGTTAAGTATCTTTTTATTAATGCTGATGTATTTTGATTTAAAGCATTTTTTATCGCGTTTAAATATACTAATAGGAACATTAATTTTTAATGCATCATTAAGAATTGTTAAGACGCGATTGGTAAAAAAGTAAAATGAAAAGTAAAACGCAACAAATATCAACAACGACATCATCACATACTTCCAAATTAATGGAATACGATCAAACAACTGCCTCATTCTTGTTCATCCCCAAGTTTAATAAATGTTTCAATATGTTCATCTGTACCCAAAATTACCAACACATCCGATTCTTGTAAGGGCTCCTCTGGATCTGGAATATCCGTCATACGTACTTCATATTGAACATCGCCTTGGTCATCAACGTGTGGAATCAAGCGTTTAATACCAACCACATTAATTTTATAATGACGTCGAATATCCAACGCCTTTAATGTTTTATTAACAAAAACACTGGGAACACGAATTTCCATTAACGAATGCCGTTCAGAGATTTGGATATAACGCCCAATTTTTCCGGAAGCCAAACTCGACGATAATTGCTCACCCATTTCTTCTTCAATATTAATGATTCGGTTTACAGGAATTCCCATGGACAGCAAAATACTTTCTTGCAATTGGTTAATACTACGAACGTAAATATCCGCAACACCCAATTTTTGCAACAACGCCGTTGTTAACAAGCTGGACTGAACATTGGTTCCCATGGAAACAACAGCAATATCAACAGTATCAACATTCACCGATCGCATGGCCTTTTCATCGGTGGCATCCAATACAACAGCAAAATTAACCAATTCTTTAATATCATCTACGCGTTCAGGGCTATGATCAATGGCAATCACATCGTATCCCTTTTGACTCAAACTAATCGCCAATTGGATCCCAAATTTACCTAAACTTACCACAACAACAGACTTTTTCATGAATTTAATAATACCATAACTTCAAAAAGACTCGATAGCAACGGCTAGCCCAACAAAATCGTTTCGTTTGGCAATTTATAATTCAATACCTTCGGACGTTTAGTTAGTGCAACCGCCAACGTCAAAGGGCCAATCCGCCCAAACAACATTAAAAACACCATCACCAGCTTCCCCACATTCGATAAATCCGCGGTCACACCCATCGAATAACCAACGGTTGCAAATGCGGATACCACTTCAAAAAGTAAGGGAAAAAATGGAATGGACTCTGTCATCAATAAAATAAAGAAAGCCACAAAAATAATTAAAAAGGACATGGTAAGAATGGCCAAGGCTTTTAATACAATACTTAATTTAACATGACGATCAAAAACATGAATTTTTTCTCGGCCTCGAATCGTATTATAAAGTGCAATAAATAGCAATCCAAATGTGGTTGTCTTGATCCCACCACCCGTTGAACCTGGTGACGCCCCAATAACCATAAGGAGCAGCATAAACCATAATGACGACATTGAGTACGTGGCAATATTTCCGACGGTAAAGCCAGCCGTTCGAGCGGATACCGAATGAAAAATAGCCTCAGACAATGGTACCGTTAAACCTAAAAGGGCTTGAAAATAAAAAACAACAATCCCCAATATTGTTAAAAATAAACTAATATACAATACCATCTTTGTTTGTAGTTTTAGCCGTTGGCGATCGTTTAAATAAAACCGATGATAAATTTCAAAAATAACCGGAAACCCAATCCCACCCAAAATAATTAATAATGAAAATACAGAAATCACCAACGGCTGTCCGGAAAAAACAGCCAAACTGTTACTAAACAAAGAAAACCCGGCATTACAGAATGCTGACACAGAATGAAACACAGAATAAAACAATTTCAACTTTAGACTGGTCACGGAATCTGGCATTGCAAAAAACAAACAACACGCACCCAATAGTTCAACAAAAAAAGTAACAAAAAATATTGAACGAATAATGCCAAATGTTTCTTTCACATTATCTGTAGACCACCCCCGTTGCAACACTTGCGATTCACGACTCAAAAAACGATTATTAAGTGAAATGGTAACCAAGGCATAAAAGGTCATAATTCCCAAGCCCCCCACCTGAATTAACACAAGTAAAATACACTGCCCCACAGTTGAAAAGTGAGTACCCACATCAAAAATATTTAAACCAGTAACACAAACGGCCGACGCCGCCGTAAACAAGGCATCAATAAACGAAATGGGTTGATGATGGGCCATGGGCAATAACAAAAAAAGAGCACCCAGCAAAATAAATAAAACAAAGCCACCAACAAATGACTGGGTTGGGTTTGAACGTAACGGCTCAAATAAAAAGGACAGATGTTGAATTCTCGAGATGGCAATAACAAATAGAATGATTTGTTGAACACCAAAATTAATTTCAATAGGTAGAAGTTGAATCCCGTTATAATTTAAAATCGGTAAAATAGACAACAACCCCAACATCAACCGCCGGTAGCCAAATGCTTTTGAAGGGCGAATAATAAGACGAATTATCGAATCAAAAAAAAGCAATAAGAAGATATAATAATGAACATCTAAAAATAACCGAAACGATGCCATATTCAACATAAAAATAAGTTCGATAACCAATGTAACATAGACAAGGATAGAAATAATCCCCGAACCAACATTTAAAAATGTACGTAACCAAGTTATCATTGAGATCGAATGTCAGCCCCAAGTTGACGCAATTTTTGAGGTAAATCGTGGTAACCACGCCGCAAGTGATTTAACCCATAAACCGATGTTTCGCCTTGGGCAACCAAGCCGGCAATAATTAATGCCGCACCGGCCCTTAAATCGGTAATTTTAACTTCTGCACCAAAGAGTTTATCGACCCCTTCAATAATAGCCTGGCGTTGATCCACACGAATATTGGCCCCCATTCGCATCAATTCATTCACATGCATAAAGCGATTTTCAAAAATAGTTTCGGTGACAACACTGGTTCCTTTCGCAATGCAAAGCAACGACATAAACTGTGCTTGCATATCCGTTGGAAAACCAGGAAACGGCATGGTTTCAATATCAACTGAATTTAGATTACCATTTCCAACAATACGAATGCCATTGGGCTTGATATCAATATCCGTACCGGATTCTTTTAATTTACGAATTAATGGTTCGATATGATCAGGCAATGCATCTTCAATAAAAACATCCCCCTGAGTGACTGCGGCTGCAATCATTAATGTCCCAACTTCAACCCGATCAGGGATAATCTTATAATCACGTCCGGTTAAAACGGAAACCCCTTCAATGGTAATGGTCGATGTCCCAGCACCCTCAATTTTTGCACCAGAGTTATTTAAAAAATTAGCCAAATCAACAATTTCGGGTTCCTGTGCAGCATTTTCAATCAATGTGGTACCTTCAGCGAGTGTCGCCGCCATCATAATATTTTCAGTCGCACCCACACTAGGAAAATCCAAATAAATACGATTCCCCTTTAATGAGTCCGTCATCATCTGAACAAACCCATGTTCGATACTGACATCAACGCCCATCGATTTAAATCCCTTTAAGTGAATATCAAGCGGGCGAGTACCAATTGCACAGCCACCGGGTAGTGGCACCTTGGCAAACCCTGTCCGAGCCAAAATGGGCCCAGCAACAAAAAAAGAAGCCCGCATGGCTGTAACCAACTCATAGGGTGCAATGTGACGAATTTTACGATTATTAGAAATACTAACGTGATGGCCCGCCGATAACTCGGCATGCAATCCCAAAGCATTAAGCATTTTCAACATAATAGAAACATCCATTAAGGGGGGAATATTTTTGATAACAAAATTACCTTGGGTTAAGATACAAGCCGCTAAAATTGGCAATGCCGCATTTTTTGCACCCGAGGATTGGACCGCCCCCTGGAGTGGCTGTCCGCCATTAATAAATAATCGAGTTTCATTTAACATGAGAAGTATCACCAAACGTGGAGAGCAGATGATCAATTTGTTTAAACAAATCATCCATCCCTTGATCATTTTTTATGCGAACATCACATAAATCCAAGCAATCCAATATTCGCTGGCCCTGACTCTGACCAGACATTTCATAATCGTCCTGCGCTTTAAATTCTTCAAAAGAAACAAAATCCGTTCCTTTTCCTCGCAACTTAATTCGATCGTAACAAGCACTTAAATCAGCATCAATGCCAATCAACTTGACTTGGTTATGTTTCAGTAATGCCACTTCATCCGGGTGGCGGATACTATCAAATACAACACGCGTATGTTGACTCGCATAAATCAAAGACGCTTGGGCAAAATAATCCAACCCCCGATCGGCTTTGAGATCATTTGCCAATTGAGTAAGGGTTATACGGTCATCGTTCAATTGGCGCTTTTTAGCGTGATAACGAACCACATCAGACAGCGACACAACAAAAAAACCACAGGATTGCAAATAGTCACAAACCGATGATTTTCCTGACCCATTGCGACCAACAATACCCAAACGTAAATGTTCCATGATGACATTGTACCTAATAATAGGTAAACTAGTCACTATGAGAATCATTGGGATCGACCCAGGCATTGCAATAGTAGGATTTGGGGTTATCGATTGCAAGGGAAATAAACAGCACGCTGTTAGTTATGGTGCGATTACAACCCCTCCGGATATGCCAATGGGAAAGCGCTTATTAACCATTCAAGAAAATTTAGAAACGGTTATTAAAAACCATCAACCGGAAAGTTGCGGAATTGAAACCTTATATTTTAGTAAAAATGTAAAAACCGCGATGGCCGTTAGCCAAGCTCGAGGGGTCATCTTATGCACCCTAGAAATGCATAAAATCCCCGTATTTCATTATTCCCCAACCGAAGTAAAGAGTGCCATCCTTGGTTATGGCGGTGCAGAAAAAAAACAAATTCAATTTATGACCAAAGAACTACTTAAATTGGCTAAACTACCAAAACCCGATGATGTGGCGGATGCATTGGCAATTGCAATTTGCCATCATCACTCCAATTCGCTAAAATATGTAAGATGATTTACTCGCTTACAGGCAAAATTTCAGAAACATTACCAACCGCAATTGTGTTGGATGTGAATGGCGTTGGCTACATGGTCTTTTGTACTCAACACAAACTAGCAAAATCAACCATTGGTGATGAGCAGCAAATAATTATTTATCATCACATCCGAGAAGATGCACAGGTACTGTATGGATTTGAGTCCACAACGGAACGTCAGTTATTTGAAACCTTAATTTCGGTATCTGGAATTGGTCCCAAAGTGGCCATGGGAATTTTATCAAGTGTCAAATTAACAGATTTTATCCAAGCAATCCAAACTGAAAACATTATGGTAATTACCCAAATCCCAGGCATTGGTAAAAAAACAGCTGAGCGAATGGTCATTGAATTAAAAGATAAAATACAAGGATTATTTCCAAGCGCACCGCAACCAATAACAGTAGAAAACCATCACACGCACACCTCACATGATTCGGATGATATTGTATTGGCTTTAAGGCAATTGGGGTATCAAAAAGAAGAAATTAAGCGCGCATTCATGAAACATGCTGGCGAACTTTCTCAATCCGAAGCCATCGAAGATCAAATTAAAATCTTATTAAAATATTTGTAATATCGTTATTGGATCAGGCGATTAACGTGACCAACCAAATCGTCCATATCAAAGGGCTTTTCGACAATGGCGTTCACGTTATAACCACGTAATCGTTCAGAAACCCCAGGGGTAATATTGGCCGAAAGAATCATAACCGGCGTATCTTTCATTTTTCCTGATGTTTTCAATTCATCCAAAACACCAAACCCATCCAAAACGGGCATTCTTAAATCAAGGATAATAATATCAATAATATCCAAGGAGTCGATAAGTCGTAACGCATGCTGACCCTGAGAAGCGGTAATGGTTCGAAACCCATCACTATGAAAAAGAACTTCCAAAGTTTGTGTATTATACTCGTCATCATCAACAATCAATACCGTCTTTTTCTGCACATTTTTTACCGGTTGATACAATTTTTGAGAATTAATAACAATGGGTTGCTCCGGAACTCGAACTTCCATATAAATACGACACTTCCAAGCAGTTGCATTGGATGTAAAGCTGATATCAAGGCTACTGCCAACAAAAGCAAATTGAAACAACATGGCTTCAAATGCGGAAAAGGAAGGGCCTGAATCGGTAGTCAGCGAAATTTCAACCACATGATTGGCATCCAATAGGTGCGCATTATGCGATTCAACAATGGCCGGTTCATCAATTTTAATTTTTACGGAATAATCATTTAAGTTAAAATAATTAATCAAGTATGGAAATACGGATAATACCCATTGCGCATAAGGAATTCGAACCCGTTCATCGATATCCTTTTTAATTTCAACCCGATCCAAATGTTGATTAATAACATCATCACATTGACGCCAAAAATCTGAAAATTCAAACGCTTGATTTGATAAGCGAGACAACCCGGCTAAATATTGCAACAGTCCTTTATAAGCAGACATATCATCAATTCCAGTTAAGAATTGAATCATTTGAGAAGATTGATTCGCCAATAATTGTTCATGAGATTGAATCAATAGTGAACTGGATTCCGTGGGAAGTTTTTCGCCAATTAAAATTAAAAAACCTCGCCAGAGTAAGGGATCCAGATTAGATTGGGCAGCCAATAATTGATAATGGTAATTTGAAAATGGAAATTTTATTGAAATGTTTAAATTATTTTTATAATCATGTTGACCAAATAATTCGGTTAAATGTTTTCGAAGTTCATCAATAAATTTTTCAACGTCATCTTTTAATTGGTGATGATGAAAAGACGATGTTGTAATTTCACAATCATGATCGGAATGAACAATCCATTCAATAGGTAAAACGGGAAGATCATGAAGCCATTCACTATCAAACCAATGAAGCTTGTATTGATCCGATACATAGGTACGACCATTATCACGACAAAAACCAATAATTCGAGTGAGTTGATCGTCCTCATAAACGGGGTCAAACAGCATTTGAATGTGTTGGAAAGTCTTTTGATCCAACTGGGGGCATTTAAATTCTTCAAACACTTGATAACGAGTTTGAACCACTTTATCAATACATTCCTTAAAGCGTGTCGTATTTTCTTGGCCAATCAAATGATACAAATCCGAAATCACATAACAGTCTTTAATTTTGGCGTGATCAAAAAAAGCAATAAATGCATTGGAAATCACACAGTCATTGGTTTCAATATCCCATTCCCATTCCGCAATCGAGTAAAGTGTTTGCAACGCTGCATATTTACGCTCAGAGCGCATATCCACTTTAATGGGTGGCTCTGTTGAGTGAAACATAAATGGATAATCAAACCAAATAGAGACACTGCGTGAGAATGTTTTAAGCGAAGAAATATCGGTTGAAAGCGGATGTTTATCTGCAAAAAACACCCCCCAAGTAAACGGTTGAAACGGAACCGCCACAACAGAAAAGTCATTAAAATTTCCGATGTAAGGGCCTTCTTCAGCGTTCCAGCTATAGAGTTCATTGTTTAAATAATCAAAAACAGCAGGTTCAGTGATTGAATCATCATGTTTAATAAAATCAGATAAGAAGAGGGTATCATAGTCAACAACATTAATATATACCGCCGCCTTAAAATCAAAAACATCAATGACTTCTTGTAATATTTTTCGTTGAAATGTATCACGATCAAACAACGCGATTTTAGTAGTAAACTGAAACAATCGATCTGAAATTGATAGTTTTGACATCTTCCCAACAACAGCATAACCCAGAAACTAAAAATCGAGAACTAAATTTTACATTTAGAAATTTGAACTACCTGATCAGGCACATCTTGAATGAATTGGTATTTAGAAAAAACACCGGTGGTCGTAACCACAACACCTTCACAGGCTAAATCTGTTGAAACTCGAACAACATTAAAGGGATTATCATCGCAAAAAACAAGCTGCTTAGGGTCAAACCCTAATGAATTGAAACGGGCGCGTGTTAAGTCTGAAAATAACGAAGAAGGTTTCCCCATCCAAATAAAATCAGATCGATTTAACTGAGCTGCCATTTGCTGGGCATAAAAACCCATAACAGAAAGAAAGCCATTGGCGTAGCGAACATAATGATCGGGGTTAATGCAGATAACGGGGATGGTTGGATTTTGTTTCAGTGCTAAAAAAACGTTACGATAGGTAAAATGGTTTTGACCAGTAATTGATGCGGCCATAACAATAACCTCAGCGTTAGCTGGGTCATCAACACAAACACCACCGGCATCAATCACATATTGCCGAGAGGATTCGTAACCGTACACAAAAACACGTTTATTTTTAACCTTTGCATTTAGATTAGGTAAATCAATCAAACCACATCCGGATGAAATAATATTGGGTTTTGGTAAAGTTAGATTTACTTTAGCCATTTTATGATAAATAACATCAATGGATTGGGTGGCATTGTTGGTCATCATAACAATTGGAATCCCTTGCTGATGGCAATAATCAAACACAGCTGGAATGGTATCAAAAATCCCACAATCATTATAAATAACACCATACGCATCCAAACCAAGAATGGGTGAAGTTTTTGATTCTAAACGTGATTTTAGAGATGTTATTTCGACCATTTTAGTAACCCAATATCGAATTATTTGTTGCGTAATGAGGTAATAATTTGAGGCAATGCAGTTACGGTCGCCGGCCCATTATGCATTAGCACAATACTACCAGGCTTAACCTTTCGCAAAACACGTTGCGCGATTTTTCTCGGATCGGGCAGCGACCCATCCGGTCGTTTATAATCCGCCGCATTGACATCCCACATCACGAGAGTGAGTTGTTGTTTTTTAGCGGCATGAACAACATAATTATTAAAACGCCCCCCTGGAGGGCGCACATAAGGCATCATGGGTTGATTTAATTGGGCAATGGCTTGGGTTGTACTAGCAATTTGCAAGTTAACTTGATCCTGGCCCATTTCATCCAAACGATAATGTGCCCATGTATGATTAGCGATATGGTGACCATCTTGAATAATTTGATTAACCACATGCGGTGCTTTAGCGATCATGTGACCAACCAAAAAAAACGTTGCCTTAACATTATACTTACGTAAAACGGCCAAGAGTTGAGGGGTAACAAGCTCATCAGGACCATCGTCAAATGTTAACGAAACGTAGCGCTGATGACGTGGCATATGCCAAACCACCGTTGATGATGGCCGGTTGGTTTGAATATTAATCGCCTCTGTATCGGTGGAGAGGGATGCAAAAACAACCCTTTGTTGGCACAAACCAAAGTTAAATAAGAGCAAAAAAAGAACAGCTAAATAAGTCATCTGATGTAAATACATGATCATTGATTGTTACACAAAACCCTATTTTAAAAAAGAAAGAGGGCATTAATATGCCCTCTCATTTAAATTAAAATTAATTTAAGCCAGGTTTAGTCAACAACGTAAAGGGAACCGTCACTACCTGAAACAATGGCCATTCGGTTACCACCAGCAATCGCATATGCAGCAAGCGAAGAGGAAGAAAACAACTTGGTATTAACACCACTAGAGTTACCAAGGATAACCCGAGAATTGTAAGTATTAAGAACATCAGCACCGTTAATATTAACTGTCATCGCCGCATCCGTATACAACGTTTGAGATACTGTTGCCCAGTCATAACCTGTACGATCACTATCAGCAGTTACGATTGAAGTAGCTGAATAAGAACCATAGGTTTCTTGAATGGTATTACCGTAAATATCCGAATCCTGATGAAATTCTTCAGGTACATTTGCGATAGATAAAACCGTTGAATCAGAACCCACCAATACAAATCGAGTAACATAATAGAATGACGTGTAAGAAAAATAATTTGGGCTTTCAAATTTATAAAACCCAATCAACTGGTTATTTGTAGGAAAAACAGCCGCCAACTCAGAAGTGGTAACGCGAACTAGACCCGCAGTAAGACCAACTTCCTCACTTTCATACTCCCCCCATTCAAATGGGGAGTTTTGATAGGATAAAAAGTCTGAACCAGTATCTTTAACTTGTTTAGATAAATAATTATCAGATCCAAACGTCGGTAAGTAAATTTGGCTACTTCCCATGTCAACAGCTAGCGCTTTAAAAGAAACATCACCAGAAAAAAGTTGCCCAGAGTTTGGTGCACTAACCATTTTATTATTTAAATGATAAGGCGTTGTGAACGACGTATCATCATATGATTTAACAAAAATTCGTGATGCTCTACGGTAATTACTGTCAACAGTTTGTGCTGCCATAGTGTGAAAATCAAGCATATGTAAGATATAAACTATACGATCACCATAAGACGAAGCATTCGCAACAACAGCTGAACCAACCGATTGACTTGTTTTTGATTGAAAATCTGATGCAACCTTATAAACACTCGATTCATCTTGAAAAAAGTAAACATCACCATTTACGATAATGGGTAATTGACGCTTGGGTGCATAGTTTGCATCTAAAGCAATGGTTGTAAAGGTATCCAGTGATGTATTGGCTTTAACAGCAGATGTTGGGGTTTGAAAGTAAATATCAGAACCATTAGCAAGAACACGAAAAACACCATTCTCATGAGCAAATGACGCATC
>MDTB01057454.1_pt1 | contig 10618 bp, 8 predicted proteins | sample 811161 | NCBI WGS metagenome assembly MDTB01 (sample SAMN05326650, study PRJNA326480) | marine metagenome | isolation source: seawater | place: Mediterranean Sea | collected 2009
CTGATGATACATCCAACAAACCAAAATGCTATTATTTGTGCAAACCTTTCTCATGATCCACGTATTTTTAATGATCCTTTTGGGGAATTACAACATCGGGCTTTTAAATGTAACTCAGCGCGTATAGAAAATATTGATTCACCGTCACTTTTGAGCGTGCATTTAAATAGATCCCCGATGGCAGCAACTCCTAGATTAATTGATAGTCAAATTACGAGAAGGCTTTATATTGACTTAGATAAATGTCGGGCCACTTGACATTCTCTAAAAACTGTGGAGCTCAAGGATAAATTGCGTCGACTTTATTTAGTTAGAGAGCACACGCGAAACGATTTTGTTGAACAGCAACTTCATGATGGCTTCCCAACAAACTTTGATAAACCTATGTTGGAGGATATTCGCGCCGATGCTGCGAATTGTATTGCTCCTGCTATTGTCAAATTCTCGGATCCAGGTTACAAACAACTTCTAATTAACTATCACGCAGTTTTTTTTCAACGTCATTATCTAATCATGAGATGCTAACATGGCATGAAGATTGTATTTTTAGACTGACAAGTAAAAGTTCCCGATATCTCACAATGCAGCAATTTAATAGCGAAATAATTGCGTTATTGAATAATGACAATTGCACCAAAGAAAAAAAACTGAATTACTGTCCGACCTAATAGATCGGGGAAAGAAAGTACCCACTAAGTTTACTTTGCTATCTTAATTTTTCTTCGCAGATAAAGTAAAGTCTTCGTATAAATCATCAAAGCGCCCTCGGCTAGAAATTTTGGAGACAGAGAGTGAAGTTTACAGGATCTCATATAGTATCCATTGACCAGTTCCAGAGAGATGATGTGGACCTGGTTTTCCAGGTTGCTGATAATATGGAACCATACGCTCTCCGAAAACGTGTAACTAGAGTTTTGGAAGGAGCCATTTTGGGGAATATGTTTTTTGAGGCCAGTACTCGTACTCGTGTAAGTTTCGGATCTGCCTTTAACTTATTGGGCGGACAAGTGCGGGAGACAGCTGGTTTTGCCAGTTCAGCACTGGTGAAGGGTGAGTCCCTTCAGGATACTGCTCGAGTGCTCTCTGGCTTCAGTGACGTGATATGTATGCGACATCCTGCCGCGGGATCCGTGGCTAAATTTGCTTCGGCTAGTCGCGTGCCTGTTATAAGTGGAGGTGATGGTGATAATGAGCATCCCACGCAGGCCTTGCTTGATTTGTATACAATTCGTAAAGAAATGAAGGATAAGGGCAGACCAATTGACGGATTAAAAATCGCAATGATTGGCGATCTACGATATGGAAGAACAGTACACTCATTATCCAAGTTGCTCGGTTTATACAAAGACGTGGAATTTGTGTTGATCTCTCCTCAAGAACTATCATTACCAAAAAATATATTAGAGTTAGTTCGCAGTTTAGGATTAAAAGTGTCGTGTTCAGATCACTTAACTGAAAGTATCGCAGATGTTGATATAGTCTACTCCACTCGCATTCAAGAAGAGCGATTTCCAAGTAAGCAGCAAGCTGATTTTTACAGGGGCAGATTTCGATTGAATCAGGCAATCTATACGGAATTTTGTCAGCCAAATACCGTGATTATGCACCCGTTGCCACGTGATTCCAGGAGTGATGCTAATGAGTTAGATAGCGACTTAGATGATAATCCCAATCTCGCAATTTTTCGTCAAACAGATAATGGCTTGTTAGTGCGTATGGCTCTTTTCGCTCTGGTTTTAGATGTTGTTGATAAAGTAGAAGGGTATTCATATGCTGCGCGTTGGTACAATGAGCGTCAGAACTAGAGTAAGTCGCGGAGTAGAAGAATGCATGACTTTGAAGATATCCGTCCTTATCGGGATGAGGAAGTGTCAGTTGTCTTAAGACGTCTAGTAGCGGATAAGGAGTTTCAGGATGTGATCATAGAGCGACAGTTTCCGCGATTACTCGATTTTTTCCCAAAAACAATGCGTTTACTTTTTAGATTGGGAATGACCTGGTCGGTGAGAAACATCAAAACAGTTTATGATTTTCAAAGATATATCTCTTTTAAACTCAAAAAAATATTGTCTGAAACAACAGACCAATACACTTTTAGTGGCATTGATGGGTTGAAAGCCAGCAAGGCATATTTGTTCATGAGTAATCATCGTGATATAGCTCTTGACCCTGCCATTATTATTCTTGGTTTAGTGCAGTCTGGGAGAGATTCTCTCAGAATAGCAATAGGGGATAATCTGCTCACTAAACAATTTGCTTCTGATCTAATGCGGCTCAATCGCAGCTTTATCGTAAAAAGATCACTATCCGCTCTAAAAGAGAAGATGTTTGCGTTGAGGCAGCTCTCAAGCTATATACGAAACTCGATCTATCACGAAAATGTTTCTGTCTGGATAGCGCAGGCCGAGGGCCGCGCTAAAGATGGGCACGACAGGACTGAAACTGCCTTGCTAAAAATGTTAGCGCTGAGTAGATCGAATAAGCAAACATTTGGAGAATCGATTAAAGATCTTTGTGTAGTACCCGTTGCCATCGCATATGAATATGATCCTTGCGCCTTCGACAAGGCTAAACAGCTCAGAGAGGAGCGGTTGGGCAATACTTATGTTAAGGGTGATTACGAGGACTTGGAATCGATCAAAAAAGGATTTATCGGATACAAGGGAAGAGTGCACGTTAGTTTTGGCAATGTAATTGATATCGAGGTTGCAAATCCAGAAGAGCTATCCAATGAGATTGATCGCCAGATTATTTCTCTTTTCCAATTATTTCCCTCTCATATCATAGCCTGGCAGCTTTTAAACCCAGATAAAGAAGAAAAGTGTCTGCAAAATATTTGGCCTGACGAAGATTGGGAAGCTGCGCGCAGAAAATTTGCTCGACACGTTGCTCAATTTCCCCTTGAGTATAGAGATATCGTCCTCAAAAGTTATGCAGCCCCTGTTTTTGACCAACTGGCCTCTGGTGACGTATTGGCATGAATTCATTGTTAGATTCAAAAGTAAAAGCCACAATTCAAGATGGATATACAAAGTTTTTGTTAGCCCGTGGCCTTAAGCCGCGGGCGTCTCAGAAGAAGATGATCGCTACAGTCGCAAAGACTCTCGGATCAAAAGATCCGGGGTCTCGCATCGGCGTTATTGAGGCAGCTACGGGTAGTGGTAAGACAGTTGCATATCTGTTGGCGGCTTTGCCTATTGCAAGGGAACTCAAAAAGACCTTGGTTATATCCACTGGGACAATTGCGCTGCAAGAGCAGCTTATCAACGAGGATATACCAGAGTTATTAGCCGCTTGTGATTGGGATTACAAATTTTCGTTGGTGAAGGGTAGAGGGCGCTATGCGTGTAATTTGCGTTTGCATCAACATACAAAAATAGAGGATGGAGATGATTTATCATCAAATTTTTTATTTAATGGAATTATTGATCAAGGTTCTAATGTTAATGAGAGCCTTTATAGGGAATTGTTGGATGCGCTCTTGAAAGGGACTTGGAATGGTGACCGCGACTCTTGGGGCACTCATATATCTGATAGAGACTGGAATCCTTTGACGGTAGACAGACGTCAGTGCACAGGGCGTTACTGTAAGTTTATCAAAGAGTGTGCATTCTTCACCGCAAGAAATAATGTAGAAGAGAGTGATTGTTTTGTGGTTAATCACGATTTAGTTATTGCTGATCTTGTTTTGGGCGGCGGAGTAATTCTGCCCAGGTTGGAAAATGCTGTTTTTATTTTTGATGAAGGTCATCGGTTGGCAGAATGCGCTATCCGACATTTTAAGACTGAGTGCAAGTTAAATTCTAGTATTATTTGGTTGGAGAGTATTGTAAAGCAATGCTCCTCTCAGGTTACAAAGTTTGGTGACGACGCATCTTTCTGTGAGGCGCTTATTGGCATAAGAACGCGTACAGAACAACTTTCTTCACTATTTTCGTTGGCACTGCCAATGTTTCAAAAATATGAAAGCTTAAAATCGGCTGATGACAAAAAGTACCGGTTTCCCCTCGGAAATCTCGGCGATATCGAGAGGGATGTTGCAAAGCAAATTTCTGACACGCTCCGAGTTTGGATCTGCGGTAAAAATGAACTTAAAGATAAGTTAAGTGAAAAGTTTGGAAGTAATGAGCACAAATTGCGGTCTGCCGATTTGGAGTATTTTTTCCAGATGATTGGAGCTTGGCAATCGCGGGCTGAAAAGCTGTTGTCACTTTGGGATCGCCTCAAAACCAAGATCTCTATTGATGAGACACCTCCTGCATGTTGGCTGAGTTTTGATGACCTCTCACAAAACGTTGAGATATGTATCAACTCAAGTCCGATAAGTGCGAAAGTACTGCTTGCTGAGGGTTTGTGGAGCAATGTTGCAGGAGCAATACTTACTTCTGCCACGCTGCGCTCACTTGGGAGTTTCAATAGTCTTAAATCTGAAGCGGGACTGCCAAGCGCTTCAAAATTTCTGGCTTTAGAGGGACCCTTTAATTACGCAAAATCGGTTAAACTTCGAGTTCCAAAAGACGCTATAGAGGGTAATTTAGTTGAAGCACATAACCTTTATGTTATTAAAAAAATTAGACTCACTTTTGATGAGCGTTTGGGAACTTTGGCGTTATTTTCTTCAAGAGGACAAATGCTTGAGGTTTTTGATGGCTTGTCAAAGCAAGATAGAAAGCTTGTGTTAATGCAGGGTCAATATTCCAATGGAGAACTCCTAAGATTGCACAGAAGACGGATTGATCGAGGAGATGGCAGTGTGATTTTTGGACTTTCTAGTTTTGCTGAGGGTATCGATTTGCCGGGAGACTATTGTCGTCACGTTGTTGTGGTCAAATTACCCTTTGCAGTGCCCGAGGACCCATTGATGGAAGCTCGAAGCGAGTGGATAGAGGCGATGGGGGGAAATGCGTTTTTTGATATTGTATTACCTTCTGCATCTTTGCGACTAAATCAGGCATGTGGAAGACTGCTAAGAAAGGAAACTGACTCCGGCGTAGTGACGATCTTAGATCGTCGTATCATTAGTAAGAGTTATGGCTCTAAGCTATTAGCCGCATTGCCGCCGTTTTCTATGGATTTGTGTTTCTAGTGGATGATATAACTTTTTTGGATTAGGTATTATTATGAGCTAATCAGGCTAATTTTTAGCTCTTTTTGCCGGATTTTTACTTTGCGAAGGTGCGTGAATAGCTGACGAGGCATCCCTTCTGGAAGGTGCACTGTGCTGAAGGTTTTTAGAAGTTTTATTTGGCCAATGTAGTGGCTTTGTATTCCGGCTTCGTTTGCAATAGCCCCGACAATATTTGCGGCCGTTATTCCATCATCACGCCCTAATTCGATGCGGTACTTCAGCATTTTGATGTCAGAAGACACATTATTTGGAACAAAATCTTTTTTTTTCGATTGATTTTTAGTGACTTTTTGTTTGGAAGGATACTTCGATCCACATGAGCCACTCGGACGGCTGGCACTATTCGCCGAAGTGGACTTATTACGTTGTTTCAATTTTTGTATCAAAGGTGTATCACTGTGCTTGATTTCGCAATTGCTGTTCGTTGGAAAAATTGGTCGATCTTTTTGTCCCTCATAAATAAGTATTGCCGCGATTTCAGTCGCATCTATGCCATTTTGCGCACTAATAGAGTCGACCAAAGCTCTAAATTTAGTTAATTCTAGTTTTTTTGAAGTTCTGACGAGTCGTTCAGTTATCTGCTGTATGCGAAGGTCACTAACTTCAGAACTACTAGGTAACTTAAATGGGACGATTTTCTGTCGGGTGGATTTTTCTATTGATCGCAGAAGTCGACTTTCTTTTTGTGTCACAAATATAATTGCTCTGCCCTCTCGACCAGCTCGTCCAGTTCGACCTATCCTGTGCACATATGATTCATTGTCATATGGAACATCATAATTAATTACATGGCTGATACGCTTTACATCAAGTCCTCTAGCGGCGACATCAGTTGCAACGACGATATCCAATGAACCTTGTTTTAGTCTTTTTAACGTCCCTTCGCGCGCGCTCTGACTGAGATCACCATTAAGAGCAGCAGATGTATAACCTCTCGCCTCCAGTTTCTCGGCTATCTCGAGTGTCGCAGACTTGGTACGGACAAAAATAAGCATACCATCAAAAGGCTCTACTTCAAGAATACGAGTCAATGCGTCGAGCTTCTGATGACTCCTGAGCGTTAAATAACTTTGTTTTATTTGCGCTACAGTCCTTGTTTTTGCGGCAATACTGACATTCTGTGCGTCTCCCAAATAAGTATTTGCGATATTTTTTATTCTTGCGGGCATGGTTGCTGAAAAAAGAGCCCGCTGACACTCGATAGAAGTTTGTGAGAGAATTTTTTCAACGTCATCGATGAAGCCCATACGAAGCATTTCATCCGCTTCATCTAATACAAGGGTTTTGATTTGGGATAAGTTGAGGCTTCGGCGGCGTAAATGATCAAGAATTCTACCTGGTGTCCCAACAACCACCTGAGTACTTCTTTTTAGACCTCGGAGCTGGACACTTATATCTGCTCCACCGTATATGGGCAAAACTTGAAATCCACTCATATTTCGGGCATAACTCTGAAAGGCCTCTGCCACCTGGATAGCTAATTCTCGAGTTGGAGTTAGAACCAAAATTTGAGGCGTTTCTTGCTTGTCATCGAGTTGGCTGAGTAGTGGTAATGCAAATGCAGCAGTCTTACCGGTTCCTGTTTGCGCGGTACCTAACAGATTTTTACCACTCAACAAAATTGGTATGCACATGGCCTGTATAGGCGTTGGTGCTTCATAACCAAGATTTTGGATTGCTTTTAAGATCGCCGGTTTTATTCCGAGTGATGAGAACTTGGATAGTGTCATAGATTCCTTTCAACTATAGTAGGGCTGAAACTCGAAGAGATCGCGATTATACGGCTATGCTTTGAACTATAAAAGTGACTTTGTAAGATATATTTTTTCTGTATAAGCAGGACTTGACAAAAGTGACAGTCTAGAGAGGATATGGGAATTTTTATCTTTATGGGGTGTCCGTGCGTATTGATTGGGTAATTAATATTTGGACTGGGTCCCTAACCAAATGGGCATCATAGTATTATTCGAGTAATATTAACTATACACTTCATTTCACCGCAAAAACAGAGGAAAGCTTTGAATTGAGCGAGTTATTTTTAGTACGCCATGCTCAGGCATCTTTTGGATCCTCAAATTACGATCAACTTTCTGAGCTAGGAATGCGTCAGTCAGAATGGCTTGGAGCTCATTTCGCTTCAATGAGGATTCACTTTGATACGTTGATTTGTGGTGATATGGAGCGTCATCGACAAACATTATTTGGCATCTGCAAAAATATGAGTTTATCGGCTGATGACAGGGTAGAGTTATGTGGGTTAAATGAATACAATTTTTCTGACTTGATAGCAGCGTTTTCTGACCAGTTTCCTCAGAATTCGCGTTTGCTTGAAAGCCAAGCAGATAGATCAAATAAAGAAAAACATTATCGATTACTAAGAGATATACTCTCTGCTTGGGGGCGTGATGAAATAGCTGATGTAAGAGAAACTTGGCAGGTCTTCAGCGACAGAGTACTTGGGGCAAGAAAACAAATTCAAGCTCTTGCTAGGGCAGGAGAGAAGGTGCTAGCAGTTGGCTCAGGGGGTTCAAACAGCACATTTATGGGACAGGTTTTGAAGGCTCCTACTGAAACAATTTTTGATTTGAACTTGCAATCAAAGAATACAGGAATCAATCGCTATTTTTACAATCAAACAAAGATTACGCTGGTCGGATTCAATGGTGTTCCTCATCTTGAGACGCCAGAAAGGCTTAAATATGTCACTTATGGTTAGATTACTAAGTAAAAATAAGAAGTATTTTAAAAAAAGTTACTGGAGTAGTTCGTTGTGACACTCAGTGACCTAATGGTTGTTTAGGTACTCAGAGTAAACGGTATTTAAACTTTTTTAACCCAAAACGCGAGTTAAAGAATCCATCCGATTTTGATGTATAAAAATTTTGGAGAGATTTAGCATGGCTATAAAAGATAGTCGCAGGGAATATAAATTTGCAACAATGAGACGGTCTTCAATGCGGGATGATCCGATAGATCAATTCCGCATGTGGTTAGACGCTGCATTGGCCGCTGATCTGCCGGATCCAACAGCAATGTGCCTCGCCACCGTTGACAACAGTGGTCGTCCGTCTCAAAGAATGGTGCTGCTGAAAGACTTCGGAGACGATGGTTTTGTATTTTTTACCAATCTTAAGAGTCGTAAGGCATCTGAAATTATTTGTAATAATTCGGTTTGCTTACATTTCTCGTGGCTTTCTCTCGAGCGTCAAGTGATTATTCGAGGAAAGGCTGAGTTATTATCAAGAGAAAAAGTTGACAATTATTTTCACGGAAGACCAAGAACTAGTCAAATTGGCGCATGGGCTTCTCGACAGAGTAAAGTTATCACAAATAGAGCTGTTTTAGAGGAACGGTATGCACGAATTGAAAAGCAGTTTGCGCAGTTTGAGATACCGACTCCAGAATTTTGGGGTGGATACAGAGTTTCCTTAGAAAGAGTAGAATTTTGGCAAGGGGGTAAACAACGACTGCATGATAGATTTTGCTACACGTTAGACAGGATGAACGAGACAAATTCAAAGTGGAAAATCGAACGGTTGGCTCCTTAATTTTTTGGTAATTTAGTTTTTCATCGCTAATAGCGAATATTTAAAATGGTTAATTCTCTTTTGCCATTGGGGGTATCAGTTTTTATCACATCATTTGCTCTTTTTCCTAAAAGGGCTCGAGCGACCGGCGAATCGATACTTATCCAGTTCTTTTTAGCATTAATTTCATCTGCGCCAACTAGTCGGTATTCGAATTTCTCTCTTGCTTGACTTTCCAGTGTTACAAACGCTGCAAAAAACACTCGACTAGGATCGTTTGGCAGTGTTTTGACGATGGTTACTGTCTCAATACGTTTCGTAAGATAACGTACTCGCCGATCGATCTCACGAAGACGGCGCTTACCATAGACGTAATCACCATTTTCAGATCTGTCGCCATTCTTTGCGGCTTCATGAATAATTTGAGTAACCTTTGGACGCTCAATTTTCCATAGTTGATGCAATTCTGACCTGAGATTTTTGGCGCCATCCGCCGTGATGTAAGGGGAGCTCTTTGGAGTTGCCGGCCGAAAAGAAGACATGTTAGGTATGAGTATGTTGATCGAAAACTTGAAGGTAAAATGAGAGCTCAGTTTCCAGAGCATCAATGATGTTAGCCGCTTTTCGGAATCCATGGCCCTCGTCTTTATATTCTATATGCTTGTAAAATATGTCTTTCTTTTCTAATGCCTTAACCATTTTTTGTGCTTGATTAGGCGGTACTACTTTGTCCTGCAAACCTTGGAAAAACACCACAGGACAATTCAATTGGTTTACATAATTAATAGGAGAACGTTTTATGTACTTTTCGCACTCAAGTGGGTAAGGGCCTATAAGGTTATCTAGGTAATGTGACTCAAACTTGTGTGTGTCCTTAGTTAATGCCACTAAATCACTAATCCCATAGTAGCATGCGCCTGCGTTAAAAGTGTCAGTGAAGGTTAACGCAGCCAGCACCGTGAAGCCCCCTGCGCTGCTGCCTCTGATTATGCATTGGTTGCTGTTAATTAAACCTGATTTAGTTAGATGTAATGCTGCGAATTGTGCATCATGAACATCGGAGACTCCCCAAGCTCCACTGAGACTCTGTCGGTATTTTCTCCCGAAACCGCTGCTTCCGCGATAGTTGATGTCAAAGACGGAAAACCCTCTACTGGTCCAAAATTGAATTTTTAGATTTAATGATGTACTGGTTGCTCCGGTAGGGCCACCATGACACATGATTATCACAGGTGGTAACGTATCTTTTGGGATTCTGTATTTTACGTTTAAGGGAGAATACAGAAAGCCATGGATGAGAGCTTTGTCGATACTTTCGAACCAAATTGATTTCGGTTTTGAGAAATCCTCATAAGTAAGATGCTTTGTTGGTGCAGCTGCTTGGTCCCCTCCCCCGGAGGGAATATATAGTTCTGAAATACCCTCCGGGATGTTTTTAATCTTAATAGTTAAAATCCGTGGACCACATGAAGAATTTGAGGCTACGCAAGCAAGTCGCCCATCATGCACGCAAATGCTATGCAGATTATCAAACTCTGTTTTTATTTCTTTTATTTCTTTGCTCACAGTGTCTAGTAACGCCAAGTGCCAATGACCACTTTGTGTAAAAAGACAGGCAATGGTGTTGGCATCAATAAAATCGAAGTAAGTTGCTCCTAATTGCCAGAGTGGCGCACAGAATTCTGCATCAAGTTTTACAAGCGGTCGAAGACTATATTGTTCGCCAAAATTTATGATTTCTGCTTGATATATATTCCACCAGTCAGAGCGGTCGGATATGACATACAGGTCTCCATTATGTGCCCAGTGCGGCTGCATCAATGATTCATTTGGGTTACTTATAATTTTGCGCACATTAGTTACTTTACCATTGGTAACGCTCGCTAACATGAGCTCACTTTGGTCCCACGGCATATTGGGATGTTGCCATTGAATCCAGCACAGCTCATTACCAGTAGGGTTC
>MDTB01036049.1_pt1 | contig 10617 bp, 13 predicted proteins | sample 811161 | NCBI WGS metagenome assembly MDTB01 (sample SAMN05326650, study PRJNA326480) | marine metagenome | isolation source: seawater | place: Mediterranean Sea | collected 2009
AACTAGCCCTTTTTTATTTTGAAGATATTGTTGCATATTAAATAAATTTTTATGATTATTAATATAGTGTGAAATGCCAGAATTACCAGAAGTAGAAATAGTTAAGCAATCGCTTGATAAAAAGATTAAATTAAAAAAAATTCAAAGAGTAGTAGTAAGAAACAGAAATCTTAGGTTCAAAATAACTTCAGAATTTGAAAAAGAACTCCTTAAAAAAGTAATAAAAAAAATATCTAGATTTTCAAAATATTTAATAATTAATTTTAAGGATAGTACCTTTTGTATAATACATTTAGGTATGACAGGGACGATTCATTTAATAGAAAAAAATAAAAAAAAAGAGTATACGAATACTAGTTTTTACCAATCCCAAATACTTCCGAAGAAACATAATCATATTGAAATTCACTTCAATGAATTTAAAATTATTTATAATGATCCAAGGAGATTTGGTTTTTTTAAGTTAGTAAAAAATAGAAATGAATTATTCAAAATATTTAAAAATTTTGGACCAGAACCTTTTAGTAAAAAATTCAATTTAAAATATATAAGAAAATATTTCAAAGGTAAAAACAAGAATATTAAAAATTTTTTAATTGATCAAAAATTCGTATCGGGAATTGGTAATATATATGCAAGTGAAATATTATATCTTTGTAAAATAAAACCTTTTAAAAAAGGAAAAATACTATCTATCGAAGAGTGCAAAAAAATTATTTATTTTTCTAAATATGTTCTTAAAAAATCTATTCAAAAAGGTGGATCAAGTATTAGAGATTTTAAAAATATTTTAGGCTATATGGGCGGATTTCAGAAAGAATTCAAAGTTTATCAAAGAGAAAACTTGAAGTGCTATAGTAAAGATTGCAAAAGATTAATAAAAAAAAAATATATATCTAATAGATCAACTTTTTTTTGTAGCGCTTGTCAAAAATAATTTATTATTTTATTGACCATATTTAATTCTCAGGATATACCACAGCGCGTATGGCAAATACAAAATCAGCTATTAAGAGAATAAGAAGAATTGCTCGACAGACAACGGTAAATAGAGCTCGTAAAAGTAAATTTAAGAACGCTATAAAAAAAATGAACCTTTTAATTGATTCAAAAAAGAAGCAAGAAGCTTTAAAATTCTTACCTAAGTTGAATTCGGAGCTAATGAGAGTTGCTAAAACAGGTCTTGTTAAGAGAAAAAATGCGTCAAGAAACGTTTAAAGGATCACGAAAAAAATATCTGCTTTGTAAACTTATCCACTTATAGTTGATTTAAAAAAAACAACTACTCAACCAAAAGTATTTATACCAAATATAAAATTATTTTTTAAACTTGTTACTATATGTTGATGTCAAGTTTTTTTAAATTATTTTATTTAAAATTTTTATTTACCACTCCAGATTTCATTTTTTATTTAAAAATTTTTTACATCAATAGGTTGAGACAAAAATGAATGCACTTATAGATTTTATTTTATTTTAAAATTTAAAAATATTTTATTGCATAATTTTGTTTTTAGCCTTAACTGAAGTTATTCCAAAAAAATTAATGAACAAAAATTTATCAAAAAACACAGCAGATATTTCTCAAGAAAAAATTGATTGGAGAGAAGTACAGGTTCGTATGAAACGTACTTTTGGTAATGATATTTTCGAAAGCTGGTTAAAAAAAATAAATTTCGTAGAAGAATTTAAAAATTATATTTTACTGTCTGTTTCAACGAGATTTATTAGGGATTGGATTACTTCAAGATATTTAGATGAAATTTTGAGGGTTATTAGAGAATTAAATAAAAATATTAATAGAATTGAGCTTAAAATTGATGAAATAAATCTTGAAAATTCTAAAGAAAATAAAAGCTCTGAAGTAGAAAAAAAAAATATATCATTTATTAAGGATAGTTTTTTACAATACAACAGAATAGATCAGAATAAAAATTTTGATAACTTTGTAATTGGCCAAAGTAATAAATTGGCGTTCGAAGCATCAAAAAAAGTAACAGAGAATTTGGCGCACTATAATCCACTTTATATCTATGGTGGAGTTGGAATGGGTAAAACTCATTTGTTAAATGCAATGGGTTTTATTTTAAAAAACAATAACAAAATAATGTTTATTTCAGCTGAGAGATTTATGTACCAATTTGTTAAGTCTATAAAATCAAATGAAATGGTAAAATTTAAAGATTATTTTAGAAATACCGATGTATTAATAGTTGATGACATTCAATTTATGAATGGTAAAGAAGCTATGCAAGAGGAGTTTTTTCATACATTTAATGCGTTAATAGAAAAAGGTTCTCAAGTTATAGTTTCTGCAGATAGGGCACCAAATAAACTATCTAGAATTCAGGAAAGAATTAAATCTAGATTTTCAGGAGGATTAGTTATTGATATTCAGAAACCTGATTTTGAATTGAGATATAAAATTGTACAAACTAAGATAGAGGAGCTAAGCACTTTAAATTATATCCAAATTAATATACCAGAAGAGGTTAAAAAATTTATAAGTACTGAAGTTAAAACAAGTATAAGAGAAATTGTTGGTGCAATAAATAGAGTTGTTTCATTTTCAAGAATTTACAACAAAGAGCCAAATTTATCAGAAACAAAAATTATACTAAAAGATTTACTAAATTTATCCGAAAACAATGTTACGATCGATCAAATTCAGTCACTAGTATGTAAGTTTTTTAAAATAAGTAAAAATGAAATGTTATCTTCTAGAAGATCTAGGTATTTGGTAAGACCGAGGCAAACAGCAATTTACCTAACTAAAATTCTTACCTCAAAATCATTACCGGAGATAGGTAGAGAATTTTCAAATAGAGATCATACAACTATTATACATTCAGTTAAAACAATTGAAAAATTGAAAAAAAGTGATTTAGAACTTTGTGCCAATATTGACACTTTGAAAAATAAAATTTTATATAACAAAAATAATGAAATTTAATGTTAACCAACAAGACTTACAAAAATCTCTAAATTACTGTCAGGGAGTAATAGAAAAAAGAAGTACTCTACCGATTTTATCAAATATTTTGTTAGAAGTTGGTAACTCAAAACTTACAATTACCGCAACTGATTTGGATTTAATTTTTATTCACCAAATCAATGATGTTGAAATTCTCGAAGAGGGAAAAACCACAACAACAGCGTCAATAATGTATGATATTGTAAGAAAATTTTCTTCTGGCAAAAAGATTAATTTGTCATTAAGTGGGGAAAACAGATTACATGTTGAGTCAGAAAAATCAGTTTTTAATCTTAATTGTATTGGACCTTCAGAATTTCCAGTAACTGAAGAAAATTTTAATCAAAATGAATTTTCTATAAATTCAAAACAATTTTTAAAACTATTAAATAAATGTAAATTTTCAGTTTCCAATGATGAAACTAGACATTATTTAAGTGGAATTTATTTGCATCAAACACAGTTAGAGGAAAAAGTTTTTTTGACTGCTGCAGCAACTGACAGTCATAGAATGTCGATATCAAAACTTCGACTACCTGAAAAAGTTAATTTTGATCCAATTATTTTGCCAAAAAAAACAATTTTTCAACTATGTTCGCTACTTGAAGAATATGATGGTGCGGTTAAAATATCTAATATTAAGTCAAAGATTAAGTTTGAATTAAAAGATAGCATGTTAATTTCAAAACTTATTGATGGAAAATTCCCTAATTATGTTCAAGTCATACCAAAAAATAATCAAAAAAAATTAGAAGTTGATCTAAAATTATTTTTGGACTCAGTTGACAGAGTCGCGTCTGTTTCTTTAGATAAAAAAGATGGTGTTAAATTTAATTTAGAAAAAGATGTGCTAAATTTATCTGTAAACAACACTAATAGTGGCGATGGAAAAGAGAGTTTAAGTGTGAAATTTGATCATGATTTGAATATAAGTTTTAACTCAAGGTATCTAATTGATGTTGCTTCCCAGCTAGATGGAGAAAAAATAGAAATTTTTTTTAACGATACTGGTTCACCAGCTTTAATTAAAGATCCATCTGATTTCGATAGCATATATGTAGTTATGCCTATGAAAGGTTAATTTAAAATATTTAATTCAGCATAAATTTTATTTTGTAACATTTCTAAAAATTTTTCTTTATCCATTCCAGCTTCAATTGGTTTTAAAATTGAAATTGTTATGGTTAAATTTGGTTTTAATTTTTGTTTTTTTGGCCATGTATTTCCAGAGTTAATTGCAACTGGTTGACATTTTATTTTAAGTTCGTCGTATATTCTGCTCACACCTTTTTTGAATTGTGATCTATCATTAGGTGCTAATCTTGTACCTTGTGGAAAAATTATTAAAGGTCTACTTGATTTATTTATTAAGTTAGAAATTTTTTCAAAAAAATTAAGATTTTCTTTTGTCGTTTTGCCACGATCAATAGAAATTGAGCCAATTTTTATTAAATACCAACCAAATATAGGAATTTTTAATAATTCTTTTTTCAAAATAAAAATTGGAGAATTAAAAATTGTTTGCAAGAAAAAGGTTTCAAACATTGACTGATGAGATGAAGCAATGAAAAATTTTTCATTATTAATTAAATTTTCTTTGCCTTTTATTATTATTTTTGTTGATAAAAAAAACTTTAAACATATTTCTGCCCAGTATCCCATCAGTTTACCACCAAACAAAACTATTTTTTTTGGTAGAAAAAAAGAAGGTAAAAATACAATAGAAATAAAAAAAATTCCTAAATAAAAAAAAATTGAAAATAAAAAATTTCTTATCATTTAAATCAAAAACTAAATCAAATCTTCTAGCTTTTGTCTTTTTTTAATTATATTAATCTTACGTCCTTTAATTAAGATTTCTGCAGGTTTTAATCTTACGTTATAATTTGAGCTTAAGGACATTCCATAGGCACCAACATCAGAAATTATAATTAAATCTTTTTCATTTAATTTTTGAAATTTCTTAACCGTTAAGAAACTATCTGTACTTTCACAAATCGGACCGACAAATTCATAAGTTTTTTTTGATAATGTTTTAATTTTATTTTCTGGAAGAATTTGATGTTTGGCACCATATAAAGCAGGTCTCATTAAATCATTCATTGCTGCATCTAAAATTATAAAATTCTTATTAGATCCTTGTTTAATATAAATTACCTTTGAAACTAGTATTGCGGTATTTCCAACAATTGATCTGCCTGGTTCAAAAATAATTTTTGCAGTATGTTTTTTTAAAATTTTTTTAATAGCAGCTAAATATTTTTTATAGTTTAAGTTTTTAACCCTTTTACTATAAGAGATTCCCATACCTCCACCTAAGTCGATAAATTCAAATTTGTAATTTGATTTTTTTATAATTCCATCAACAACTTTCAACATTTTTTCAAATGGTTGGTGATTTAAAATTTGGCTTCCAATGTGAACGCTTATACATTTTAGTTTTATAAATTGAGAATTTTTTACGTATTTTACCAACTCTAAAAAATATTTTTCAGATACACCAAATTTATCTTGTTTTTTTCCTGTTGATATTTGACTTAATGTTTTTGCATCAGTATTTGGATTTAATCTTATTCCAATATTGACGCTCCTCCTTTTTCCCCTTGCAATTTTTTCAATTTCTAAAATTTCACTTTTTGACTCAGCATTAATCAAAAGTATTTTCTTATCAATTGCAAATCTCAACTCTTCTGATGTTTTGCCGACACCAGAAAAAACAATTTTTTTTGGATTAATACCTGCTTTTAAAGCCTTTGTTAATTCACCTAATGATACTACATCAGCACCTAAACCAAATTTTTTTATTTCTTTTAAGAGTTTTAAATTAGCATTCGCTTTAACTGCAAAACATACCAATGGATTTAAACTTTTAAAGTTTTTTTTAAAATTATTAATATTTTCTTTTAGTTTTTTATAAGAATAACAATAAATGGGTGTTTTAAAATTTTTTGCTAAATTTCTAACTTTGACACCTTCAATAAAAAAACTTTTACTTATATATTTCATTATATTTCTAATCTAATAGAACTAGTTATTTTTGCATTGTATTCCGGATCACCTTTTTTGCCACAAGAGAACAAAAAAAGTAAGCATAAAAAAATTAACATTATTTTTTTTTTCATTTTAGTTTTTTTTATATTTAGTTATCATTTTTTTAATATTAGCAAAAGAAGTTCCGCCAAATGATTTTTTTGAGTTTACTGAGTATTTTAGGTCAAAAACTTTTATTACATCTGATGTAAGTGTTGGTTCTATTTTTTTTAATTCATTTAAATCTAATTGATGTAGTTTTTTTTTCTTTTTTTCAGCAAAGTTAACTACCATAGCCGTAACTTGATATGCTTTTCTAAAAGACATATTATGATTTTTAACAAGGTAATCTGCTAAATCAGTCGCAGTAATGTAACCTGTTTCAGCAAGTTCTAACATTCTTTTTTTATTGGGACTAAAGTTATTTAAAACTTCATTAAGAATAGAAATGCAGTTTTTAAGGATTTCATTGGTCTCGAAAACTAATTCTTTATCATCTTGTAAATCTTTAAAATATGAAAGAGGTAATCCTTTTAAAATAGTTAGCATAGCAAATAGATTTCCAAAAGAATTTCCAGATTTTCCTCTAAGATATTCCAATAAATCAGGATTCTTTTTTTGAGGCATTATAGATGATCCAGTAACAACTTTATCAGAAAGATTTATTAAACCAAAACCATCTGAATTCCATATTATTAGTTCTTCAGCAATTCTTGATATATGTAAAGAACATACTGCAGAAGCAAATAAAAAATCTAAAACAAAATCTCTATCAGCAACAGTATCTATAGAATTATTTGTGGGCTTTTTAAAACCTAATTTTTTTGTCGTAAAATTTCTATCAATATTAAAAGATGTTCCAGTTAATGCTGCAGCACCTAAAGGATTTTCAGCTAAATTTTCTAAATTATTCTTAAATCTTGATTTGTCTCTTTTAAACATTTCAACATAAGCCATCATGTAGTGAGCAAAAGAAACAGGTTGAGCATTTTTTAAATGGGTGAAGCCAGGCATAATTGTTTGAACATTTTTTTCTGCAATTTTCAGTATAGTTTTAGTTAGATTATCTAATTTTTTACTTATTTCATTAGTTGTTGATCTTGTCCAAATTTTAAAATCTGTTATCACTTGATCATTTCTTGATCTTGCTGTGTGAATATAGCCAGCGTCATCTCCAATAATTTCAAATAATCTTTTTTCAATATTTATATGAATATCTTCATATTTATGATTAAAAATAAATTTTTTTTTCTTAATTTCATTTTCGATTTTATTTAGACCATAAATTATTTTATTTTTAATTTTAAAAGATATTATTTTTTGTCTAAAAAGCATTTCAACATGAGCCATCGATGCTTCAATATCTTGTTTGTAAAGATTTTTATCAATTTCTATTGAGCTACCAATCCTTTGAAATAAAGTTGAGCTTTTTTTTTGGATTCTAGTTTTCCAAATTGTTTGGTTGTTTTTATTTTTTGCCATGATATTTAACTATACTCATTTAGTATGAAATTTTTAGTATTAAAATTTTTAAAAAATATATAAATATTCTTATGCAGTTTTCTCTTAATACAATAGTAATAAAACCCGAAAAAAACCTTCCTATAACTAATGCGATAATTTTACTTCATGGATATGGAGGAGATGGAAAAGATATAAGCATGCTAACTTTGAATTGGAGAAGATTTTTACCCAATACGGTTTTCTTGTGTCCAGATGGGCATGAAATATGTTCAATAAATCCTACGGGCTTTCAGTGGTTTGATTTATCAAAGGAAGATCCTGATTATATATTAAATCAATCTATCAAAGCTGAAAAAAAAATATTAAAATTTATAGAAGAGGTAAAAAAAACTTTTAATTTAGATTGTTCAAATATTTGCCTTTCAGGTTTTAGCCAAGGAAGCATGTTATCTATAAATTTAGGTTTAACTAGCAATGAAAATTATTCTTGTATCGTTGGTTTTTCTGGAAAAATAATAAATAAAGAGGATCTATTAAAAAGAAAAAAATCGAATACAAAATTTCTTTTAATACATGGAGACATAGATGAAGTTGTTCCAGCTACTAGTTTATTAGAGGCAAAAGATTTTTTATTACGAAATAATGTTGATGTACAAACAAATTTAATTGAGGGTTGTGGACATAATATTCCTGTTGAAGCATCTAGTTTAGCGTTAAATTTTATTAGAAAAAATATATAAGAGTAACAAAAGTTTAATAAACATTTAGTTCTATTGAAAAATAAATTGAATTAAGTTACTCTAAGATTATAAATGACTTTTATTGATCAAAACGCTTCACTAGAAAAATGCCCAGCATTAGTTTTAAATGCCGATTACAGGCCTTTAAGTTATTATCCTTTATCTTTATGGAGCTGGCAAGACTCTATAAAATCAGTTTTTTTAGATAGAGTTACGATTGTAAGTAATTACGACAGAGTAATTAGGAGTCCTTCTCTTTATATGAAATTGCCAAGTGTTATTGCTTTAAAAAGTTATGTAAGTCCACAGTCAAATCCAAATTTTACTAGATTTAATGTTTTTTTAAGAGATAAATTTTCTTGTCAATATTGTGGTAGTAAAAATGAATTAACGTTTGATCACTTGTTGCCTAGATCAAAAGGAGGAAAAACCGACTGGGATAATGTTGTTACAGCATGTTCAAACTGTAATGTAAAAAAAGGTGGACGTTTGCTAATTCATTCAGGAATGAAACTTAACAATAAACCATTTCAACCTACTACTGAAGATTTACATAAAAATGGGAAAAATTTTCCACCAAATTTCTTGCATGAAAGTTGGATGGATTATTTATATTGGGATGTTGAGTTAGAACCTTAATTATATTTTTTCTGAAATACTAATTGCAATTTTTGAGCCAGTTTTAATAGCTCTATCTAATAAAAAATAAATACCTTTTTTTGTTGCTCCTTTTTCATATGCTATATTTTTATGATGGATTTCATCTTCTCTAAACTTTTTAATTTTTTCTTTTAGCTCTTTTTCATCTGCTTCCAATTGATTTAACTGATTTAAATAGTGTTTATCAATAACTTCCTCAACTGATGCTGTGCATAACATTGCTGCTTTTTTTCCAAGTATAGTAGACCCAAAACCCAGCCCGACTCCTAGAAGATCCCACAAAGGTAACATTTTAGTAGGTCTAATATTTCTTTTTTTAATCTCATTTTCAAAGTAATCACAATGCTCTTTTTCATGCACTTTCATTTCCTCTATTATTTTTTTTAAGTTTTCATCTTTAATAAAAGTGTTTAAAGCTAGTAACTGACCTTCATATATTTTAATTGCCCCACGTTCACCCGCATGGTCTACTCTTATAAATTCTTTAACTTTAATTGGATCTGTTTTTTTCATTTTTTATTAATTTAACAGTATATAGACTAATAAATATTGAAATAAATAAATTTATAGTCGCAAGAGAAAAGCCAAATATTCTAAAATTTATTTCTTTACAACTTGGCAGGTTGTTATTTAAAGATTTGATAATATCAGTCTTATCAATTAGGTCTATATTAGCATTTGAACATCCAGAAAATTCACTAAAAATATTATTTTCTATGCCTACGTGATATCCTGACAAAAATGAACTTAGAATAAATATTGTAGCCAAAAAATATAGCCAATTAATTTTTTTTTCCGAAGCAAATCCTAGGAAACAAATAAAAATAGCAATAATGTATGGCACTCTTTGATATAAGCAAAGCTTGCAGGGCTTTTGATTTAATGCAAATTCAATGTATATGGCACTTAGCAATGAAAATATACTTATAAAAAAAATAAATAAAAAATATTTTTTTAAACTAAAGTTTAGATCCATAATTTAACTAGTAAATTTTATCAGAAAATTATAAACGAAATAAGCAAATATTATTAAAATTATTGATATAATCACCGATACTAAAAGTAATTTTTTTTCAATAATTCTTTTCATTGCTGATCCAAAATTTCCTATCAAAAAGGCAATTATAAAAAATCTCGAACCTCTAGTTATAAAAGAGATAATAATAAAATATAAAAAATTAAAGTGTACGAATCCACTTGTAATTGTTAATAACTTAAAAGGTACTGGTGTAAATCCAGCAATTGCTAATAATGTCATCCAGGCAATAACTCCACCTTCGGTAGATACTTTGTTTTTTAAAAAAGATGTATTATCTACATTATAAAGTTCAAATATTTTAATTCCTATTTCGTTAAAAAAAACATAGCCTATAAAATAACCCAAGCATGCGCCTAGGACTGAACATACAGTTGCAATTAACGCAATTTTTAACCATTGCTTACGTTTTGCAATAGTCATAGGAATAATTAAGACATCTGGCGGGATTGGAAAAATAAAACTTTCTATAAATGAAATTAGACCTAAAAAAAACTTTGAACTTTTGTGTGCCGCCAATTTTAAAGATTTATAGTATAATTCTTTAAACATTTTTTGGTTTTAATACAAATTGAGTTCTTATACTATTTAAATTTATAATAATAATTTATGGAAATTAAGGGCGAATGGCGGAACTGGTAGACGCGCACGACTCAAAATCGTGTTTCGCAAGAAGTGAGAGTTCGATTCTCTCTTCGCCCACCAAATTATGA
>MDTB01018824.1_pt1 | contig 10616 bp, 9 predicted proteins | sample 811161 | NCBI WGS metagenome assembly MDTB01 (sample SAMN05326650, study PRJNA326480) | marine metagenome | isolation source: seawater | place: Mediterranean Sea | collected 2009
ATTTCTTTTAAAGTTAGTAAATTACAAAACTGTAGTATTAAAATAATGTTAAAATCAAATAAATAATTTTGCTTGGTTTCATGCAAATACATAAATTTGGATCCTTTATGATAAAATCTACATTTACAGCACTGCTTTTATTTACATATGTTTCTGTCTATTGTCTGAATATTCAAAATCCAACTAAGGATAAATTACTAATAGAAATTGTTTCTTATGTTTTAAATAAAGGGCATTATTCTCCTTCAAAAATTAACGATCAATTTTCCGAAGAGGTTTATAAAAATTTTCTCAACGGAGTCGATAGCCGACATTTATTTTTCATTCAAAGCGACATAGATTTTTTTGACTCATCTAAGTTTGAAATTGATGATCAAATTAAATCATCAAAAATTGAATTTTTTAATCTTTGTCATCAAAGGTACCTCCAGAGGTTAGATCAAGTAAAGTCATTCTATCCGTCATTATTGAATCAATCATTTGATTTCACCATAGATGAAAAAATAAACCTAGACTTTAAAAATCAATCTTATTCCAAATCATTATCGGAACTAAAAAAACAATGGAGAAAATTTTTAAAATTCAATGCGCTAGGAATTTATTCAAACTTAAAAGAAGAGGAAAATCGAAAAAAAGAAAATAATCCAGAATATAATTTAAAAGCTGACAAAGAGATAGAAATTGAAACTAGAAGTATTCTTAAAGATGATATGAAATATTTTTTTGAAGCAAGATATGATCTTAATAGAAATGATTATTTTTCTATTTACGTAAATTCAATTGCTCTTCAATACGATCCTCATACATCTTATTTTGCACCCAGTGCTAAAGATAGATTTGATCAAAATATTTCTGGTAAATTTGAGGGTATAGGTGCCAGACTAACAAAAAGAAATCAAGAAGTTGAAATTGTAGACATCATATCTGGAGGTCCTGTTTGGAGAGAAAACTCCTTAAGGCCTGGAGATAAAATACTTAAAGTTTCACAAATAAATGAAACTCCTGTTGATGTTGTTGGAATGCGTCTGGATGATGTTATTAAACTTATAAAGGGCCCTAAAGGCACTCAGGTAATTTTAACTGTAAAAAAAGTCGATGGATCCATACATGATGTAACTTTAACTAGGGACATCATTGAACTTGAGGAAGCTTTTGCAAAGTCTACAATTATTGAGAAAGATAATATTAAATATGGTCTAATTAATTTACCAAGGTTCTATGTTGATTTTCAAGATTACGGTAAAAGAAATGCAGCTACGGATGTCAAATATGAAATTCAAAAATTAAAAAAACAAGATGTTCAGGGAATTATAATTGATTTGAGAAATAACGGTGGAGGTTCTTTACAGACAGTTGTTGATATGGCTGGATATTTTATTGAAAAAGGTCCCATTGTCCAGGTTAAGTCAACGGGAGGTAATAAACAAATTTTATTTGACATGGATAATGGAATAGAATGGAATGGAGCCCTTGTTCTTATAGTCAATGAATTTTCTGCATCTGCATCTGAAATTTTAGCTGCTGCATTTCAAGATTACAGGAGGGGTATTGTTTTGGGTAGTAAGCAAACATATGGTAAAGGTACTGTTCAAAATATGATTGATTTAAACAAAATAATTTCCGGTAATACATATGGAGATTTGGGAGCAATGAAGTTAACCACAGACAAATTCTACAGGATAAATGGTGGTTCAACTCAATTAGAAGGCGTTAAAAGTGATGTCATTTTCCCAAATAGATATTCTTACATTGAGGTTGGCGAAAAGGACCAAGAAAACCCTTTAAAGTGGGATAAAATTACTCCAACTTCTTACGAAACATTTATAAATGAAGATAAATTTTTTACTGTAATTGAAAAAAGTAAAAAAAGACTTGAAATCAATCCATACGTAAAATTAATTGATGATCAAGCAAAACTAATTAAACAAAGACAAGAGAATTCTGAATTCACTTTGAATTATATGGATTTGATTAAACAGAAGGAGATAGAAGATTTTGAGTCTGAAAAATTTAAAAAATTGAATGAATTCAACAATAAATTATCTTTTTATCCAACCATTACAGATTCAGAAAAAATATCCAATGATTCTATTCTAATTAAGAAAAGAGAACGGTGGGAGGAATCTTTATCAAAAGATATTTACGTAGATGAAGCTATAAATATTTTAAATGATTTAAAAAAAGCTAAAGTTGATTTCAAGAAAGTTGCCCAAGCTACCAAATAGTAGCTCAAAGCCTAGTTTCGTTAAGTCTATTGCCATCAATATTTAGATATACAAAAACTAAAGTCGTAAAAGTATACATACTAGAACCACCATAACTTATGAAAGGTAATGGAATCCCGATTGTTGGTACCAAACCAATTGACATTCCAATATTGATAAAAAAATGAATAAAAATTAAACTGGCAGTACCGTAAGCATATGATCTGCCAAAAACATTTTTTTGCTGTTCAGCTCGAAATAATATTCTTAAAATAAGTGAGGTAAATAAAATTATTATAAGGGAGGTTCCATAAAACCCCCATTCCTCACCAATTGTACTAAAAATATAGTCCGTGTGTTGTCTAGGTACGAATCTACCTTTAGTTTGAGTTCCCTGCAAAAACCCTTTTCCAGAAACTCCTCCTGATCCAATTGCGATTATTGATTGATTCAAATTATAACCAACTCCCATAACGTCAGTTTCCTTTCCTAAAAAAATATCAATTCTATCTTTATGTCTTTGAGAGAGTAAATCTTTATAAACATAATTTATTGAGTAAACATAAATACAGCTTGAAACAAAAACTATGATTAGAGGGATTATTGAAACTTTTTTGTTTATTTTTTTTGACAAAAAATAAAAACAACCAAAAAAACCAGTTAAAAAAATTGATACATAAAAAAATGGTTTAATAAGAGCAAAAAATGCTAATATTAAAGATAGAGCTATGAACAGAAGGAAGTTCGGATTAAGCCCTTCTCTAAACAAAACAAATATAAAAGATAAAAAAATCAAAGCCGATCCAAAGTCGGGTTGAATCAAAGTTAATATTACTGGAATTAAAATAATTATAAACACCTGAGCTAGAGATTTTATTTTTTTTAAGTCAATTTGAATTTCACTCAATAATTTAGCGACTGCTAAATTAGTAGCAAATTTTGCTATCTCTGTTGGTTGAACGCTGACCCCAAAAAAAGTATACCATGATTTGTGTCCATAGACAGTGTTACCAAAGGCGAAAAGCCCTAACAATAATATAATAGAAAATAAATATATGAGACTTGAAAATCTTTGAAAGAATTTAGAAGGTGCAGCTAATATTAATATTCCTGAAATTAGCGAGAAAATAAAAAAAATAAATTGTTTGAAAGCAAGGTTGTCAAGACTAATGTAGCTAAAGCTATTAATATCGTAAGTAGAAGAAAATATATTAATAATTCCGGCACTAACTAATAAAAAATATATTATAATCGTTATCCAATCTATTCGAAATATTTTATTCATTTACTTTAAAATTTACTCCCGATAGTGGTTTTTTATATTCATTTTCAAGACTACCATTTAGCATTCTTTTTTCCAATCTTGGTCTAGTAATTGAATTATTTAGATATTTTTCAATCATTAAGCTTGAAATTGGAGCTGCCCATCTTGAACCCCAATATCCATTTTCAATAAATGTAGCAATTGCAATTTTGGGATTTTCTTTAGGAGCAAAGGCTATGAATATTGAGTGATCAGTAAGTTGTATTTTTTTCCCTTGGATAGTAGTATAATTTTCTACCGTTCCGGTCTTGCCGCATACATTTAATCCTTTTATTTTCGCAATTCTTGCACTACCTTCTTCAATTACTTTGTGCATGCCATCAATTATAATGTTAAAATAATTGCTATTTATTGCAGTTCTAATTTTTGCTAATTTAGTTTTCGTGTTTTCTCCGTCTATAGCTTTAACAAAATGAGGAGTTATATAATATCCCTTGTTAGCTATTGCACTTGCATAATTTGCAAGTTGTATAGGAGTCGCTAAAACCTCTCCTTGACCTATTCCATTTGAAATTATATTGGTTGCACTCCAATTTTCACCTATATATAAGTTGTTGTAAAACTCTGAATTTGGAATTAAACCTGGTCTTCCTATGGGAAGATCATATCCTAAAAAACTCCCTAGTCCAAAGCTCTCAAGATACTTCTTCCAATTTTCAACTCCATTAGCTGATGAAGTTGAATTGTTAATTAGATTAATATAGGTTTTTGAGAAAAAAGTGTTACATGACTTTTGAATACTTCCAATTAAGTTATTTTTAGTTCCGTAAATACAATTACAATCCATATGAGCATTTTTAGCATAATAAAACCCTTTATTACATTCATACTTGGTTTCTTTATCGATTACTTTTTCTTGTAACGCAATTAATGCGTTTAGGGGCTTTAATGTTGAGCCAGGGGAATATTGAGCAAGTAAAGCTCTATCAAACAAGGGCTTAGAAATTGTGTCATTTGCAAGAGTTTTATAATTATTTGATCGCTGTCTGCCTACTAAAATATTTGGGTCGTAGGATGGAGCTGAAATTAGTGCTAAAACTTCACCGGTTTCTGGTTCAATTGCAACAACACCCCCTCTTTTATTTATCATTAGTTTTTCTCCATAAGATTGTAATTCAATGTCAATTGTTAAGTTTATATTTTTTGCTTGTGAAGGTTTAACGTCATAGTCACCATTCTTATAAGGACCAATAATCCTGTTAAATCTGTCCTTTTGGAGAAACTTCTTTCCTTTTTTTCCCCGTAACTCTTTTTCGTAGGATTTTTCAATCCCTTGCCTTCCAATTAAATCCCCTTGTCTATAGTATTTATCTCTAATCAGATCTTCACTATTAACCTCACTCACATATCCAAGAACATTCGCTCCAAAATTGACTCTATAATCTCGTATTGATTTTTTTTGAATAAAAAAACCTTGAAATTTCCACATTTGTTCCTGAAGTTTTGCGTAGGTTTCATTTGATATTTGATTAACAACGACTGAAGGCAATCTCATGGAAAATTTTCTTGCACTTTCTAAATTTATTATCAATTCTTTTTTATCTATACCAGTTATCATGCAAAACGATAATGTGTCGAACGTAGACAAGTTTTCAGGAACAGTCATAATATCATAAGCGGGCTGATTCGAAACTAAAATTCTACCTTTTCTATCATAAATAAACCCACGTTCTGGATAATCCTCTATTTCAATAATTGCATTATTTTGAGATAACTTGTCATAGTCTTTGTTTAAAACTTGCATACCAAAAAGTTTGACAAAAAAAATTAGACCAATTACAATTGTCAATACATTTAAGAGGTAAATTCTGATCATTCTTTTGTGCTAAAGAGGTTTAAAATTGACATAATTATAATAAAAGTAAAGATTGAGTTTGCAATTGTCAATTTTAAAATTGTAAAAATATGTTTCCAGTTGAAGTACGAAAACGAATTTAAAATTAATTCATGAAGAAGAATGATTAAAAGACAGTATAAAATCCTATTAGAAATTAAAATTCCATTCGAAAAAGGACCGGAAAAATCATCATAGTTTGGACCGAGAGAAAACTTAATAATCAATGGCCTTAAAAATGAAACCGTGACACAAGAAAAGCTGTGGGATCCAGCAGATTGACCAAATATATCCATTATAAAACCTATTAAAAACCCAACTATTATAAAATTAAATTGATTCAAGTTAAATCTATGAATAATTAAGGCTATGATGTAAATACTTGGATTCATAAATCCAAAGAGCTTTATTCTATCAAATATTAAAAGTTGTAACAAAATCAAAAAACAGGAAAGTAAAAATACTCTTGGGTAATATTGATTCATTTTTTTATTTGTAAAGGGACTCTATTTCCGATTTGTTTTTGTTTTTTAAAAAATAAACATGACCAACAGTACTTATATTATTAATTAGTTTGACATTTATTTTATAATACCTCCCATCATTTTTAATCTCTACAACCTTTCCAATTGGAATACCTTCGGGAAAATATGCTGACATGCCTCCAGTAACTATTGTATCTCCAATATCAATTTTATTAATAATTGAAACATCAGAAAGGGTTACCTTATTGGGAACAATTCCTTCCCAAAACAAAGAACCAAAAGCATTTGTTTTTTTGTGTTTTGCATTGATTTTTATGTCTTTATGTAGAATTGAAAGAACAGATGAGAATTTTTCAGTTGTTTGATTTACTATACCAATAATTCCCTTACTGCTGATGACACCCATTTCTTCCTCAACCATATCAGATGAACCTTTATTAATTATCATAATATTTCTAGAACTTGTTATATCATTTTTCACAACATAACCTGGAATTAAAGAGAAGGGGGAATCATTATCTTTATCCTCGGAATTAGATTTGTAATTTTCATTTATGAGTAAAGACTTTAAATGTAGGTTTTGCTGAAAAAGTTCTTTATTAACTTTTTTAAGTCGAAAATAAGAAGTTAGATTTTTTACAGGCTCAGAAGCTATACCGTTAATGAAAATACTAGCTTTAAAAATCTTTGACTTATGATATTCGCTTTGATAATAAGAAAAAGAAAAGGTTACAAATACAAAAAAAAGGTATAAAAATGAATTTTTATATCTCAGTATAAAACTAAGTAACCACTGCATTTGAGTTATTTAAGAAGAATAGTTTTATATAAATCAATATTTTTAAGGGCAATTCCGGTTCCTCTAACTACAGCTTGGAGAGGATCTTCAGCTATATAAACTGGCAAATCTGTTTTAGTTGATATTCTCTTATCTAGACCTCTTAACATTGATCCTCCCCCAGCAAGATAAATTCCAGTGTTATATATATCTGCAGCTAGTTCTGGTGGTGTTTGAGAAAGAGCCTCCATTATTGCATCTTCAATTCTAAGTATTGATTTGTCTAAAGCCCTAGCAACTTCTTTATGGGAAACAATTACTTGTTTGGGTTTACCTGATAATAAATCCCTACCTTGAACTGACATCTCTTCTGGAGGATTTTCCAAATCTTCAGTGGCAGAACCAACATTAATTTTGATTTTTTCAGCTGTCCTTTCCCCAACATACAAATTGTGCTGTCTTCTCATGTAATAAACAATATCATTGGTAAAAACATCTCCCGCTATCTTGACTGATTTATCACAAACAATTCCAGACAGAGCAATAACAGCAATTTCGGTAGTACCACCACCAATATCTACAATCATGTTTCCTTTGGGTTGTTTAATGTCGATTCCGATTCCAATAGCAGCTGCCATAGGTTCGTGAATAAGATATACTTCTTTACCGTTTACTCTTTCTGCAGATTCTCTAACAGCTCTCATTTCAACCTCAGTTATACCTGAAGGAATGCAAATTACCATCTTTAAAGCTGGGGTAACAACTTTCTTTTTTAAGGTTGGAACGCTTTTAATAAGCATACTTATCATTTGTTCAGAAGCATTAAAATCGGCAATAACTCCATCTTTAAGTGGTCTGATCGTTTTAATATTCTCATGAGTTTTACCCTGCATCATACTAGCTTCGTGACCTATAGCAATAACTTTATTAGTTGTTCTATCAATAGCGACTATTGAAGGGCTGTCGACAACAACCTTATCCTTGTGGATAATTAGTGTGTTAGCTGTACCCAAATCTATTGCAATGTCTTCAGTAAGAAAATCAAAAAATCCCATGAAAATCTATTCTTTAAAAAAAGTAATGCAAATCTAAGAAATTAATGCTTAAAATGACGTATTCCAGTAAATACCATTTTCATTTTTTGTTTATTACAATAGTCAATTGATAAATTATCTTTGATTGAACCCCCTGGTTGGATGACACATTTTATGCCTTCCTTGTTTGCAATTTCAACACAATCTGGAAAAGGAAAGAAAGCATCACTTGCCATAACTGCATTTTTTAGGTTGAAGCCAAAGCCTTTAGCTTTTTTAATAGCGTTTTCTAATGCATTGACTCTCGAACTTTGCCCCATACCTGAACCCAAAAGTTGAAAATTTTTAACCAACACAATTGTATTAGATTTTGTGTGTTTACATATCTTTGATGCGAAAATTAAATCATCAATTTCCTTTTGATTTGGTATTTCCTGGGTCACAAATTTTAAATTTTTCTTTGAATCAGTCTTAAAATCATTTTGTTGAACTAAAATTCCATTTAAACATGACCTATAATTTAATTTTTCTTTTTTTGAAATTGTATTTTTTAAAATTATTAAGTTCCTTTTTTCTTTCAATATTTCTAGAGCGTTTTTGTTGAATTTAGGTGCTATCAAAACTTCAAAAAACAGTTTACTTAAAAGTTTTGCAGTTTTTAAATCAACTTCAGCGTTACAAATCAAAACTCCCCCAAATGCAGAAATAGGGTCGCTCATAAGAGCACTTTTGTATGCTGAAGAAAGATTTTTTTTTGTAGAAATACCGCAAGCATTGTTGTGTTTTAAAATTGCAAATGTTGGTTTTGCAGTTTTAAATTCTGAAATAAGATTAATGGCATTATCAATATCTAGTAGATTATTATATGACAATTGCTTACCATGAATCTGAGAAATAACTTTATTTAAATCTCCATAGAAATCCGCACTCTGATGAGGATTTTCACCATACCTAAGTGGTAAAGAACTAGTTGAACTTATTTTTAGTGAATTAATGATATTGTTTGAATTAAAGAAATTAAAGATTGCTGTATCATAATTCGATGATATGTCAAAGGCCTTTGCCGCAAACCTCTTTCTTGTCTCAATATTTGTCTTAGCTTCTTGGTTTTTTAAAAGATATAATAACTCACTATAATCGGATTTGTCGGATATACATAAAACGTCACTAAAGTTTTTTGCAGCCGCTCTAATAAGAGAAATACCACCAATATCAATTTTTTCTATAATTTCCCTTTCGTTTTTAGTAGTCCTAACTGTTTCTTCAAAGGGATACAAATCAACAATAACTAAATCAATCTGAGGGATTTCATAATCTAATAATTCCTTTTGATCTTCTTTTTTATTTTTTCTGTTTAATATTCCTCCGAAAACTTTTGGATGTAAGGTTTTTACCCTACCTCCTAAAATTGAGGGATAAGATGTAATATCTTCTATCGGGATAAATTTCACCCCTAATTTTTTAATATAATTTCCAGTTCCCCCAGTAGAATATATAATAATTTTTTTACGTTCAAATTCTTTAATTATAGGTTCAATGCCCTTCTTATCGAAAACAGAAACTAGCGCTGACCGGATTTTAATTTTGTAATTCATGTTATATCTAAAATAAGTTTTTTGATATTAAATCATTGATTTGTTTTAGAAAATTTTCATCGTTTTCATCAAATGCGTTCGACTTCTTTGAATCAACATCTATTTGACCAATGTTTTTGCTATCTACAAAAATGGGAACAACAATTTCTGATTTGACTTCAATGTCACACGAGATGTAGTTTTTTTCTTTTGAAACATCGTTAACAATTAGACTTTTAGAGGTTTTTGCAACCTGACCGCAAATTCCTTTACCAACTGGTATTTCTTTATGTTCGGTGGGTTTTCCTGCAAAGGACAAAAGAACAAGTCTTTTTTGGTCTTCATTTAAAAAATAAAATCCTACCCAATCATAAAAATCAATCTTTTCATTTAATAACCTACATATTTCTCCTAGAGCAAGGTTCTTATTTGATTGATATTTGTTTACTATCTCAATACAATTTTTAAATAAAGCAGAATAATTAATCAATGAAAATTTAAAATTACTATTATCCATTATTAAAGTATGGTGTTTAAAATCACTATCCAAAAAAAAATATTAATTTTATGGTATGTTATTGAGAGTTAAAATATTATTCATTCTTTTATTCTTCATTCAAAGTAGAATAGCTCAAGGTATTAATATTCACTATTGTGGGAATCATGTAGCAGATTTATCTTATTTATATGACGCTGAAGGTTGTGATATGCATAATTTTAAATCTGAAAAAGATCATCATATTTCTCAAAAAACTTGTTGTCTTGATAAGGTACTTGTTTATGATAAAAATCAAATCGAAAACGAATCCATATCATTCTCGCTTTTCAACTCTGTAAAAAAGGATCAATTTATTTTTGGAGATTTTCTTTTTGAAAACAAAAATATTTTATTGCCAATACCAGAATTTCCACCTCCCAAGTTACCGGCATTCAAAAAAAAATTGCTCTTTTATTTTCTATGGATAGTTAGCTAGTTTACGTTGCCACGAATCTAACTAATCTAATCTATAAAAAATGAAAATTATATTATCAATTTTAAACCTATTATTAATATCAAATATTCTCTTAGCCCAAGAGGAAATAAAAGGAGAAATCTATTCAAAACTCAATGAAGATTTAATACCTATTTCGGGCGTAAATGTTTACTGGCTTGATACTTCAATGGGAACTATTTCTAATAAAGATGGAAAATTTTCCATTCCAAAAAATAATAATACAAATAAACTTATTCTAAGTTTCATAGGATTTCAAACAGATACCCTGCTTGTTGAAAATCAGTCAAACATTTCACATGTAATGAAAGAAAGTAATCTCGGCGAACTAGATGAAATAGAAGTTACTGAGAGAAGAAAATCTCTTCAAAGATCATATTTAAGTGCTCAA
>MDTB01019228.1_pt1 | contig 10616 bp, 13 predicted proteins | sample 811161 | NCBI WGS metagenome assembly MDTB01 (sample SAMN05326650, study PRJNA326480) | marine metagenome | isolation source: seawater | place: Mediterranean Sea | collected 2009
AAAAAATCAAAAATAAAACAGTTGAATGGGATGATTTATTAGTTGATTATGAAGGTAATGATAGTGTATTAGAATATATTGATTCTAGAGAACAAAACAGTAGTTTAATTTATATACATTCACATAAAAGAAAAAGAGACGCAAATGTTCATTATAATTATACACATTGTGAGATTCATCCTTCAACTATATTTGGTATTTTGGCTAGTTGTATTCCTTTTCCTGAACATAATCAATCACCTAGAAACACTTATCAATGTGCTATGGGCAAACAAGCTATGGGCACTTATGCTACTAATTATAAATATCGTATGGATAAAACCGCTTATGTCCAAACATATACAATGAGACCATTAGTAGATACTAGATTAATGAATATAATAAATTTAAATAAATTACCTAGTGGTAGCATGTTAGTAGTGGCTATTATGAGTTACTCTGGATATAATCAGGAAGATAGTATTATATTTAATAAAGATAGTTTAGATCGTGGTTTATTTTCAGCAACAATTTATCATACAGAAAAGGATGAAGAAAAGAAAATTCACGGTGATGAAGAAATTAGGTGTAAAGCAGATAGGTCAAAAACAAAAGGTATGAAATTTGGTAATTATAATAAATTAAATCATATGGGTGTTATTCCAGAAAATACTTTAATTGAAGATAGAGATATTATAATGGGAAAAATTGCTCCTATTAAACAAAATAGAAATGATCATACAAAAGTAATTAAATATAAAGACCAGAGTAAAATATTCAGAACTTCTGAAGAAACATATATTGATAAAAATTATATTCATAGAAATGGTGATGGTTATACATTTGCTAAGATTAGAACTAGATGCTATCGTAAGCCTGTTATAGGAGATAAATTCTCGTCCAGGCACGGGCAAAAAGGGACTATAGGATTAGTTATGGAGGGCAAAGATATGCCAACGACAGCAGAAGGTATACGTCCAGATATTATTATAAATCCACATGCTATTCCATCACGCATGACTATTGCTCAGTTAAAAGAAACTTTGTTAGGAAAAGTATTGATTGAATTAGGATATTTTGGAGATGGAACAAGTTTTGGTGAATTTCATATTAGAGATATATGTAAAATATTACAAGGTTTGGGGTATGAACGTAACGGTAATGATATTTTGTATAACGGTATGACTGGAGAACAATTGGAAACTGAGATATTTATTGGACCAGTATTTTATCAAAGATTGAAACATATGGTATTAGATAAAGAACATAGTAGAAGCGTGGGTCCTATGGTAGTATTGACACGTCAACCCGCTGAAGGAAGAGCACGGGATGGAGGTTTAAGATTTGGAGAAATGGAACGTGATTGTATGGTAAGTCATGGTGCTGCTAGATTCACTAAAGATAGATTATATCATTCAAGTGATAGTTTTGAAGTTCATGTTTGTGGTAAATGTGGAATGATGGCTGTATTTAATGAAGAAAAGAAAATACATCATTGTAAAACGTGTAACGATCATATACATTTTAATCGTGTTCAAATTCCATATGCTTGTAAATTATTGTTTCAAGAATTAATAACAATGAATATAGCACCTAGAATAATTACTGATAAAAAATTATAATTTGTTATAAAAAAATTATAATTTTGAATATAAAAAATTTATTTTTTTACTTATAGTATCTAATTCCTTGTAACTACTTATAACAGGTATTATACCTCCTATCTGATATATTCTTATCAAATCTTTTTTTATTTCTTTATTGCAATCTAAGTGTTTTACTTTTTGATATCTTTTTTGTTCTTGATACCAATAAGGTAACCATGCCATATTCATTCCTCCTATTAATCCCATTTATTTATATATATATTTTTTTCTTTAAATTTTTTTACCAAATCATCTGGTATTTGTTCAAAATCTATAATTTTGGCATTCAAGAAAAATTGATTTTTCATTTTTTCATCATTTGCCATTTTCCGTATTAATAGCCAAGGTTCGTCGTAAAGTTTACTAGCAGTTTTTACACCACATTTTTTCATTATAGGTTCAATATTATCACTTTTATCTCCCATTATTATTTTACATGCTAAGTCTTTTTTAGGATCGTTAAAACTATTTTTACTATCTGTTAGCTTTTTATATTTTAAATTGTATAAATGAACGTTTGGCTTTGATAATTGTAAATAATCCATATCACTAGTTATTATATATATATTCGATTCTGGATATTTTTCTAGTATATGTTTTGTTGTTATAGCTATACAATCGTCTGCTTCTAATTCTGGACATGAAAATATCTTTTCAACACCGCCTTTTATAAATAAATCATCACTCCATACTTTTTTAAATATAGGACCTCCCAAAAATGTATCATCATAAACACGGTTTTCTTTATATTTACTATAATGTTTATTTCTCCAAATTTCCTTACGAGGACAATCTTTACCTACTATCATAATAGGATTTTCAATTTTTAATTTTTTAGCTATTTCTTTTATTTTTATATCAAACGTTTTAATAAATTTATCCATAAATATTTTATTATTTGTTATATCTTTCACATCATTTAATGGTGGTTCTTGTTTGCTACATTTATACCATTGAACTAAAGCATAATATCTATAAAATACAAAGTAACTACCGTCTATAAGTATGAAATTAGGCATAATATATTTGTAATAATATTAAAAAGAAGTTTATCAATTTAATTATATGAGTTCTTTAGTACAACAATTTGGGACAATACCATTAGCTTATTTTTACCATAAGTTAAACAGTGAATTTCAAACATTTCAAATAAAAAATATAGCTAGAAATTCTACTAGTTTTTTTCATGCTTTATCTACTATTATTTTAGGATTAAATTATTATTATACAAATAAATATTCTTATTTAATAGCTATTAATACAGGTGGTTTTTTTATATTTGACGCATTATACATTATTAAAAATGGTAAATTTGATACATTAAATGGTGTATTATTATATCATCATACTACTCTTTATCCATATTTGTTTTTATCTAGTAAATATTATTATTGGCCTCAAAGCATATTTTTTGGTGAATTGTCAAATATACCAAGCTATTTTGTATATTATAGTTTGAAAAATGATGAAAAAAAAAATTTATGGAAAGGGTATAAATCAGAAAAAACAAAACGTCTTTTACGTATTCAAATGTATTTTTATGGATTTTTCCGTATTTTTGTATTGGGATATTATTATTTTTTGGAATTAAAAAATCCTAGATTACCTAAATATGTACTAGTTAGTGGTTTAATGTATCCATTTGGAGTGATATGGTCTCTAGTAATGATAAAAAGAAATATATGTATTTAAAAAAAAAGTAATATTATAGTATATAATGGAGGAAAGTTTAAGAAGTTTGGGAAGCAGTATTGTTTATAATGTAAAGCAAAAAACAAATATGAAAAAAAACTCAGGTTTTAAAGTTAAACATTCTTTTGAAAAAAGAATTGAAGAATCTAGTAGAATTTTACAAAAATATCCAGAAAGAGTACCTGTTATATGTGAAAAAGGTATCGGTGCTGATTTACCAGATATAGATCGTAAAAAATATTTATGTCCAAATGATATTAGTATAGCAAATTTTATGTATATTATTAGAAAAAGAATTAAATTATCAGCAGAAAAAAGTTTATATTTATTTTGTGGTGATGATGGAGCCTCCTTATTACCCACAGCGTGTTTAATGTCTCAGGCGTATGAAGAACACAAGTCAGATGATGGATTTTTATATATTACATATAATGCGGAATCAACATTTGGTTAATTTTTATTCTTTTATTAATGTATAATAATGAACAAATATTTAGTAGAATTTTTAGGCACAATGTTGTTTTTGTATGTCATATTGGCCACTGGTTCACCAATCCCTATAGGTTTGGCACTTATGGCAGTAATTGTTTTAGGAGGTAAAATCTCAGGTGGACACTATAATCCTGCTGTATCAGCAATGATGGCTGTTGGAGGTAAAATGAGAATGAATGATTTGGCTCCATATGTTTTAGCGCAAGTGGCTGGAGGTGTTGCTGCTCTTGAATTGCACAAAAGAGTTAAATTTTAAATGAATTATAAAGTTAAATAAAAAAAATAACATATTATAATTAATATAATATGTTACGTATTATATTAACCTCATTGATGATGGTATCCTCTATATTTTGGGGTATATTTCCTGTTAATGATAATTCTCCTCATAATAAAATTCTTAATTATCTAAAAATTAAAATAAAACCAGATTGGAAATTTCATTTATTTGTAGGATTATTTTTTTATATTTTAGGTGTTTTAATAGCACAAACTAAATCAATACAAAAATTTTGGTTTTAATTTTTTTTAAACATTTTAAACAATAAATAAATCATTAAAATACCAAATCCTCCTGTATATAATTTCACAGCAGGATCACTACTCATTTTATGTTCCTTTCTATTCTCTTTTTCTTTATTAATATATTTATTCATAAGATCAAAACCTTGTTTGCAACCACTAACTCTACTTTTTGAAACGGGATTATAACCGCCCTGAAAATTACATCCTGACATATTTTTTAAATCCGTTTCAGAAATATAATGTGAAGCAGTGCCTCTTTTATTTTTAGCGTCTATCGTTGGTAATGTAACTTTATAACAAGGTGGCTTTGAACCTTCTACAAATCCTCCCATTATTTCAACAGGATTTAAAGCACCTAAATTACCAATAACACCCGGTATCATACCTCTGAAATCTCCAGCAACAGGTAAGAATGGTACTTTACCATCTGGTTGGTTATTTATATATAAGTATCTAGTAGTTTCATTACCCCCACCGGTTTTAACTAATTTACCATTACTCTTAATATAACCTTTTGGTTCACATTTGCCACCAGTAGCTAAAAAAAATTTATTTCCTAAAGGTTTACCTGTTTTAGAAGCTCTACCTTGTCCTGTAACTAATACATCTGTATAATTAACAATACCTGCCACATTACTTGCCAAAGCTCCCAAACTTCCTTTAGAACTCATACCTAATTCTCCGGGACTATTTATGTTCTTATGATATTCATAAGTTTCACCTAAATATTGTTTTTGAAGATTGTCTGCGCCACCAGATAATTTACTAAAAAATGACATATATATATAATAATACATTAAATGTCAGATGAAATATTTCAATGTAGGATATGTTTTGAAGAAGAAGATAATCATGCTCTTTTAATTGCTCCGTGTAGATGTAATGGTACTAGTAAATATGTTCATATAGACTGTCTTAAAATGTGGATAAGAACTTGTGAAAATGAAGACGCTAAAAAAAAATGTATGGAATGTAGATCAGCATATAAATATACAACTAGTTCTTTAGAAGAAGATGTAACCATGTACAATAATCACAATAGAACTATTTGGAAAACATTTGTAAAAAATCAAATGTTTATTTTTCCATCATCTTTATTTTTTAATTGTATAGATAATTATATATTTCACAACGCTGCTATAATGAAATTTATTTATAATCCTAAGACACAGATTGAATATTTTTTTGCTTACGGCGGTGATGAATTCTATGGATTTATATTTTATGTTTCTAATACTATGTTCATATTTAACACTAGGTTTTTAATTATATACTTATATAGGGTTTATAGAAGTATACATAGAAAATCTACATATTTAAAATCAATGACATTTAGTATTTTATCTCCTCTTATAGGAATAATATTTTTTTTAATTATAAATAAAATAATAATGTCTTATGATGATGTAGGCAATTTTATATCATTTAATTTTTTATATATTATAGTATCACAACTTCTTAATTATATATTGTTAAAACAACACAAAGATACTATACAATATATGAATTCTGATATTGAAATCAACATACTATCTTATGTTGATGATTTTGAAATAGATATTGAAACAAGAAGTCTTGAATTAGTAGAAAATTTATAATTTATCTAGTTTTTTCATTTCACTACCGGCTTTATTATTTATTTTATTTGAATTTGCTTTCAACTTAACAGTATTTGACTTCACTAAATCTTCATTTCGTTTTACACCTGTTTTTAGAATAGTTATACCACTTTTTATATTATTTATTTGACCAAATAATTTGTTTATTTTAGCTTCTTGTTTATAAACTAAATCGTTTTTATTTTTATCACAACTAGCTAAAGGTTCTGTTAATTTATTTGTTTTATCAAATAAATTATATATTAATAAAGTTAATAATGAAAAATTTAATAAAATGATTAATCTTTCATTCATTATATATATAATTAAATAATATATATATAATTAACACGATTCTGGATATTTATCACAAGCACCACTAACATCGACATCACCGCCACTAGCAGCAGTATTTAATTTGGTAATAGTATCTTTATTTTTTTTTATATTCGTTTTATTTAATTCATGCTTTTTCGCTTTTTGTTTTACTTTATTTAATAGATCTCCAAATGTTTTTTCTAAAATATTAATTCTTTCATTATTATTATTGATTGTTGTAGTTTGACACGCGTTATAATTTTTTTTACCTGCTTTCGGTTCTGGAACAATACACATCGGTTCTATCATATTAATCTGAATATTATAAATAAATAATCCAAACAGAAATATAATCAAAAAATAAATAACATTCTTCATTATATTATGTTTTTATTTTTTCTTTTTGATATATAAATAATGTCTCATAAAAATTCATATTATTATAATAGTTTTTCGTTAGGAATGAATAATCATTTATCAAGAAAAATAGTATTAGATGAAATTAAATCAAAGGATTTTAATAACAAGCCAATAATTAATAATATTCATTATAATGAATATTTTGAAATTTGGAGTGGTATGCCAACTGCAAATCCAGTAGAAATCAAGGCAAAAGCTGATTATAAATTGGCAGTTCTTGACCCGGCAAAAGCATTAGTAGATCAAGGAACGCCCGCATTTAGAAATAAACCAAATGCCATTAAAGGATATAGAAAAACTTTAGAATGTTGCGATAAAACTAAACCTAAAGATAAAAGAGTTACTGAAATTTATGAGGATACTTATACAAATTGTGATTGTGATGTTTCATTTAATGGTAGAAGTAAACAACCAATAATAAAACCCGGTATGCAGCATAAAAAATTACCTAAATATCTAAAAGAAGCAAAAAATATTAATGATTTCTCTAAGGCTATTAAAACAGCATCAGATGATGTAACAACAAAGAAAACTACCAGAGACGAGAGACAAAATACATTAGATACAACTACAGCAGCAGCTCTTATTCCCGCGGCACAAGCGGCTGTAGATACAGCACAAGCAGAATTGGATGCTGCAATAAAAAAAGAAAAAGAAGCTACCGACAAATATCATGAAATGTTAATGCCTGTAAAAGTGGATTATTCTTACAGTTACAGAGAATACTTAATAAATAAAAGAAAAACAGGAGAAAGTAAGATTATGAGTGGTGGTAAAAATTCTTGTAAAGATCAACAATGTATTCCAAAATATCCAGGTGGATTTCAGAATTATACTGGAAATGGTGCGGTTACATCTGGATTAAGAATTACAAATTTAAAATTAAATGCTATAAGAGGTGGTTCAAGATGTGCTGATGACCCAAAAAAATGTAATGGTGTTTACTTTGCTGGAAAACCACGTTGGACAGGTTGGATTTTTAACAAAAATCATCCTGAAATAAACTTTCCACAATTAAAAGCCAAACGTAGAACATATGCTTTATTTACAGGAAGTGGTGTTTTTGAAAGGAAAGTAAAAAAAAATACTAATGATGGTAGTTGTTGTGGTGGTAAAACTTTATTTGATATAACTGGATGTTGTCCATAAATATAATATTATTTTAATTTATAGTATTATGTTTAAATTAGGGTCATATGATTTATCAATCAATTTAATAGATGCTGAACCAATACAAATAAATGAAATAATAAATGATAATTATTTTAGTAGTAATAAAAACAAAAAAATTTATAGAAATGTAGTTGATATTAATGGTGTGCGTAAAAAAATTTTAGGTAAAAAATTATTAAAAAATATTCTTAAACAAAATGATGAATTTAGCACAAATCAAGATGGTATAGATATTTTAGATTTATTGAATTTATTTCATAGATAAAATTATATTGTTCATATATATAAATGGAATTAGTCATTAACGAGAAAGATGAACAAATGCCTGAATTATTTGATTTAGACAATGAACAAAAAAAATGGAAAGATGAAAATAAAGAAGAACAAAAACTCAACTTAGATTTGGTAGATAAAGTAGTCGAAGGATTTAAAGGATTAAAACAAGGTCTTGAAGAAAAAGAAGAAGAAATAGTTGAATTTAAAGAAAGTACTAGAAGCGCACTTCCTGCTAATGTTTTAGAAAATGAAATGAAAGTTATAGAGCAAGAAAAGAAAGATGTAACTGATGCTGAAACCACATTAGCCGCTAATAAAGCTAAAGGTGTTGCGGGTGGTGCTAATGAATTTGCTGACCAAGCTGCTAAGGATGCACAAATTAAATTAGATGAAGCGAAATTGGCAAGAGAAAAAGCCGATGTGAAAAGAGTAGATAATAATTTGAAACGTTGGACAAGAATGGATTTATTTCCAGGTATCACACGTGAAAATATTTATCCAAGAACAGCTCATCAAAGAACTATTCGTAAAGATTTTTTAGCAAAAGGTATGGGAAAAGTTTATCCATTCGGTAATAAAAGCCAATATCAAATGAGTGGATCTGGAGGTTCTTCAAGTGATGTAATCCGTTTAAGAAGATTGTATGGTAGATATAAAATAGCAAAAAATGATGGAACAGAAGAAGTTAAACCAAGAAAAATGGGAAGATTAAATCCATTAACCTAATATTAGTATATATTTCATTAATTATATAATAATAATATATATATGCCTTTTACTGTTAATATATTTGATAATAAGTTTGCAAAAAGACACCAAAACCCTTTGTATGATAGTAAACTTTTATTAAAAAATAATTTATTAAATACAGAAAGACAATCTAGAACTCCATTTAGAATGCCTTTATCCGCTACAAGAAAAACAATTGAATGTCGTCCTTGTAATACAAATGTAAAAGTTACAAAAAGTATGGATCTTGAAGATAGTTGTAGAGAATTATGTTATAAAGGTAATGCTGTTATAAAAAGAAGTAAAGACGGTATTATTACAAATAGTAATTTTCGTTTTACTAGTATGGAAGTATTGGATAGAAATAATAAATCATTCAAACAAAATGAATTTAATTTTACTAGACCTATTAAATCTGAAACTTTTTACACTGAAGCAAATGCTCCAAACCCTGATTTAATAGGTCTAAAAAGCGGAGAAATTTATACATATGATTATTTAACAAATAATTCAACTGCTAAAAAATTTATACAAAAACCAAATGGTGAAGTGGGTGAATTAATAGAAACAAATATAGGTTATGGTGAATTAATAGATCCGGGTAATAACGGAGGGTTAAAATGTGGTATATCTACATACAAATTTTCAAATCCAACATTTGTAGCAAATGGTGGTGTTTCTGCTAAAAATATTATAAATCTAAAAAAATATAACAACAAAATACTTAGCCAATTGGGTAATTGTAATAACGGCGAAGATTGTAATATTTATCAAACTATGAATTATAAAGATATTAATAATGAAACTTTTTGTATTCCTAGACGTTTAAATGGTAAAAAGCAAACTTGTCCTAATCCAGAAACGTTTTCAATACAAGAAACATTCACTGTTGAAGGTATGGATTTAGTTGAATTAAAAAACAATAAAGGTAAAATTATTAATCTTTTTTTACAAAAATTGAATATTTCAGAACCTGATTTTTTAATAAATATAACAGATAATAAGTTTAGATTAAGAGCTTTAAAACAAAGTATAATATCATTCCAATTCAACACACCAAACGTAACAGAATCATTAAATATGATACAACAATTCAATTCAACCAAAATTATGGAAGCAATGAATAATATACCAGGTTTCACTATTAAAAATGTAAATATTAATTCTATACAAGAAACACGTATAGATGAAACAATAATACAAAATAAAGAAGTTACAAAAATTCCAGTTTTCAAATCAAATCAAACTACACGTTTCAATACATTAAAATTTTCTATAGAAGCCCATACAATATTAGATTCAAACGTCTATGTATATTTAAATGGGTTTTCTTATGGAGATATTTTAAACGGTTCTTCTACTTTAAAAATAAATTTTGATGTGAATGAACAATTTATGAATAAAACAATCCAAATACGTTTGACTCAAAAAAAAAATCATTTATTAATGAGTCCATATAGTTCCACATTATTAGTAACATTAGACAGTAAAGTCAGTTTACCTAAAAATTTTATTGTTGAATCTAGTAATCCACCAATAAAAAAAAAAGTACTAACACAAGAGGAACAAAATGCTTTATCAGAGTCAATTGGTGGAGATGAGGTTCAAGAAATAACTCAGACGGGCACTGATGCAGTTGTTGTTGGTGTAGGTGATGGTAGTATTAATAATCCTGACGCAATTCAAGAGTTGATAGATGAAACAAAACCTAAAATACATAATACTTTATTTTTAAAATGGGATAAATGCTTAGATAAGGATATATCTG
>MDTB01036796.1_pt1 | contig 10616 bp, 13 predicted proteins | sample 811161 | NCBI WGS metagenome assembly MDTB01 (sample SAMN05326650, study PRJNA326480) | marine metagenome | isolation source: seawater | place: Mediterranean Sea | collected 2009
CAACGTCAGCGTGTTGCTATTGGTAGAGCGATCGTAAGAGACCCTGATGTATTCTTATTTGATGAACCTTTATCGAATTTGGACGCTGCGCTTCGGCACGATACACGAGTTGAAATTGCTAAGTTACACAAGCAGTTAGATGCAACAACTATTTACGTGACCCATGATCAGGTTGAGGCTATGACACTAGCTGATAAAATTGTCGTTTTAAGAGACGGTGAAGTTATGCAGGTGGGATCACCCATGGATTTATTCAATTTACCCGATAATGAATTTGTGGCGGGCTTTTTAGGATCTCCGCAAATGAATTTCTTCGAGGGTAGTTTGTCAAAAGTTACGAAAAATGGTTCCTCAGGATCTTTCAAGGGTCAAGGATTTGAAGCTAGTGGCATACGGCTTACTTCCCAGGAAAAGAAACCCAATGACACTGTGCGCTTAGGTATTCGTCCACAGCACCTGAAGATCCACGAAAAAGGCAATCTGATAGGTCAAGTGACCTTAGTTGAAAAACTGGGAACAGAAACTGTAGTTGAATTAGCTACTGAAAATGGAACCCCTTTTAGATATGCAGCAGCGGAAACACCCTACATAGCTGTGGGAAATAGCTTAAAATTTAAGTTTGAAAGTAGTAAGGCGCACTTGTTCTGATCTGAAGTTAGTATATTCAGATCACTGCTCAACTCAACCAGCTCGGTTTAGTCTTGCTGAAAAAGGCTTCTATTCCATGACGAGCTTCCTCACCTTCCCATATATCAGCCAATTGCTCAATTGTTCGCTCGATAACTTTGTCATCTATGGTAGTCCCTAGAGACCTTACCAAAGCTTTTGCTTCACCAACCGCTTTAGGCGCAGTTTTTAAATATAAAAGAATATGGTCTTCGACAGATTGATCCAAATCATCCGAAATCTCAGACACTATATTTAGCCTTTTTGCATCCAACTCATTAAAAATCTTAGCGGACATAAATACTTCTCGAGCCTTGGCTTCACCCATTTTTCCAACTACGTAGGGGCCAATAGTGGACGGTATCAGGCCCAAACGTGTTTCAGTAAAGCCAAACTTTACATTTGAGCTTGATATAACGAAGTCACATACACAGGCTAAGCCAACTCCCCCGCCATAAGCAGCGCCATGCACTTTTGCAATTAGAGGGACGGGAATTTCATTTAGGGCTTTTAACATTAAAGCCAGTTTTCTGGCTTCGGCAATTCTTGTTTTCCTATCCGCACTAATTTGGGCATTCATCCAATCTAAATCACCCCCAGCGCAAAATAACTGACCAGCGCCTTGGATTACAACTGCACGAATGTCAGGTGTTAATGAAGAAGTGAACCTTGTTAGTTCATCTATCATTCTTGCAGATAGGGCATTTCTTTTTTCGGGTCTATTTAAAGTTAGTGAAACAACACCTCTTTTATCTTGGTCGATTAATAAGGTTTCAAAATTCATCGCCTAAGGCTCCTTGCAAACTCAGCTGCTTCTTTTATTTTTTCTTTTTCAACGCCAGTACGCAAGCCTTTGCTTTCTAAGAACTCAATAACTGCTTCAGTTGAAACATTCCCTTTAGCTCCAGGTGCATAAGGGCAGCCACCCAAGCCAGCAATCGAAGAGTCAAAAGTTGAAATTCCAAAATCTAATGAGACATTGATATTTTCAATGGCTTTGCCTTGTGTGTCGTGGAAGTGAACAGCTAAATCTTTTGTCTCAAATACGGATAATAGTTCAGACAATAATTTTTCTGTTCTGTCTGGATTAGCTGATCCCAAAGTATCACCTAAAGATATCTCATAGCACCCCATATCAAGCAATTCTTCAGCAACTTTAATAACTTCAGCAGGGTTTGTTGGACCATCATAAGGACAATCTGTTATACAAGAAATATATCCTCTTACCGGCATGGGTGCAGCTTCAACGATCGGTCTAAATATCTGCAAACTCTCTTTTACACTTTTGTTTATATTTGCTTTTGAAAAACCCTCTGAAGCGGATCCAAAAATGGCTATTTCATCAGCCTTAGCTTTAATGGCACGCTCTAGTCCTCTCTCATTAGGAGTTAATGCTGTGAAAGATACACCCGCTTTCCGCTGTATACCTGCCATAACCTCTTCGCCATCAGCCATCTGGGGAACCCACTTGGAGCTAACAAAACTGGCAGTCTCTATTTTACTTATTCCACTTTTTGATAATAGATTAACCAATTTTATTTTATCAATTGTATCTATGAATGTGCTCTCATTTTGAAGACCATCTCTTGGACCCATTTCAAAAATAATGACATCTGTTTTCATGTTGATTTCCCCTGGAACACACTAACAAGAGGATAGTGATAAGCAAGATCACAATTTTATTCGACAAAAGATTTTTCTTGCAGGCTCGCCATAACACTGCTTTGATTTCAACATAAGTAGGAATATCAATGTGGATCATTTTTCATCAAGTTTATTAGCAGAAATAAGAGATAAATTTGCATTTGTTGAAGATTGCCCATTCGTAGGTAAACGAATTTTTTTCGAGAATGCCGGTGGTGCTTTGACACTTAAATCAGTAGTGGAAACTTCCTCTAAATTTGCTGCAATTCCTGATAATCAAGGACGCGCAAACACTGCGAGCAAGGCTTTAATGGAGATTATTCAGGAAGCGAAAAAAGATGCAGCGAAACTATTTGGGGCTACAACAGGGCAATTTTTTGTAGGTGAGAGTGGTACAGAACTATTATTCCGACTTGTTAGAAATGCCGCCACTTCGGCAAAAGTAGGTGGAAATATAGTAGGCAGTAGTTTCGAGCATCCCGCGACAAGAAGTGCCGCAAAATATTGGGCTTCTCAAACAGGACGCCAGTATATAAACGTCCAGCATGAAAATAATAATGGAAATGTAACAGCACAGCTTTATTCAGAAATAGTGAACCGAAATACTCGCTTAGTGACCATTTTACATGCTTCTCCTGTTACTGGTATAAGCGTTGATTTAGAAGCGATAAGCAAGGCCGTTCATTCAATAGCTCCCGAAGCTCTTATAATTGTAGATGGAGTACAATATGCAGCCCATGGCGGGATAAAGATAGATCATTATAAAATTGATGGATATGCTATCTCACCATACAAAATGTATTCTCGTCACGGATATGGTTTTGCATGGGTTTCTGATCGTTTGACTCAAATGAGCCATGAACAGCTTCTAGATGGACCAATTGAAAGTTGGGAATTAGGAACCAGAGATACTGGTTCCTATGCTACAATATCTGACGTTGTAAAATATTTAGAATGGCTTGGCGGAAAAATCGAAAATTCAGAGAGCCGTTCTGTTAAATTATCCAATGCGGCGAAAGCTATTGCAGCCCAGGAAATAGCATTAACCGAATTAATGATAAACGGAGAGGATAATATAAAAGGTCTCAAAGATCTTAAAGGTATTGAAATTATCGGAGGTCAAAAAAATCCAGACCGCAAAGGGTTGGTGAGCTTTAGGATCAATGGGACTTCCTCACATTTGCTAGTAGATTTTCTCAATGAAAAAGGCATTAGAACCCATGTTCGAAAAGCTGATCACTACTCGGGGAATATCTTGGATCCTCTGGGATGGGAAGATTGCGTTAGGGTTTCTGTATGCCATTATAACAGTTCCGAGGAAATTAAGTCTCTTTTATTGGCACTAAATGAATTCCAAGTTGATGCATCTATTGGTCAAGTCAACTCGAATTGACCCCATTTTTCCTTAAGTTTATTTAAGATTTGATCGCGGGTTTGCCTGTAAGCAACTAACTTCGTTTCTCGAGTCTCGCCTATACCTGTTGGATCAAGAATTTGCCAGTACTCAACTGTTAAATGAAATAATCGCGTTAGCTCCAAAGCTCTTCTTTGTGACGCTGGCGAAAGTGCCACAATTAGATCAAAAGAAGACAAGTTATCTCCCCATTGCTCCATCTCATCAAAACTTCTCGATCTATGCCTTGAAAGTTCAACATCAATTTCCTCACATACAGCTATCGAGAAACCATCTATTTCAAGATCATTAATCACTCCAACTGACTGAACATAGGTGCCAGTTCCAAAGAGTTTTTTCATAATACCTTCAGCCATTGGGGATCGAACAGCATTATGATCGCAGCAAAATAATATTGATTGTGGGAGTGATTTGCTCATCCATCACCTACCAAAATGTAGCACACAAATTAATGTAAATAATCTTCTGGAGGTATCATAATCAATTTCAGCTTTATCTTCTAATCTCTCAAGTAATATGCGTGCACCTTCATTATGAATACCTCGTCTTGCCATATCAATTGTTTCAATCTGTCCGGGTGGCAGGTTTTTTACTGCATCGTAATAACTTTCGCAGATAGACCAGTAATCTTTGACTACCTGTTTAAATGGTGAAAGAGAAAGATGAAATTCCGCCACCTTTTCTCCCTTTTCCGCAGATAAATCAAAAACAAGTCTTTTATCTTTGATTGCTAAATTGAGGTTATATGGTCCATCTATAGATCCTCCACTAATCTTTTCCGGAAGTTTAAATGTATTTTTTTCTAACAAATCAAATATAGCTACTTTTCGTTCCTGCTCAATTTCAGCTGTGGGCGGGGGCGAATTTCTATCATGCAATTCTATATTCGAAAGATAACTCATTTCTACTCCTATAGAAAATAAATTTAGTTTAGGGTTCGAAGCCGATCAACAATAATTTTGGGTTTTTAATCAAAAGGAATTCAGTTCAAAATCACTCGAAATTTGACTTCATTCTTTCACTTACCGAAAGACCATGACATTCTAAACCTTCGGATTCAGCAAGAGTTACCGCCGAAGGTCCAATTTTTAGAAGGGCCTCTCTAGATACTTTTGCCAGCGTCGTTCTTTTCAGAAAATCCATTACTGATAAACCACTACTAAATCTTGCTGATCTTGCAGTTGGCAAAACATGGTTGGGACCGGTCACATAATCGCTAACAGCTTCGGGGGTCCAGTGACCAAGAAAAATAGCACCGGCATTTGATATTTTTTTTGCTAAATTTTCTGGATCAGCGACACAAAGTTCCAAATGCTCTGGAGCTATTCTATTTGAAAGTTCAGCAGCTGTATTAAGATCTGGTACTTTAATAATCGCACCATTATCGCTCCAACTTTGTCCAGCTATCTCATTTCGAGAAAGGTTTTTAAGATTTTTTTCTATGCACTCCTTAACAGCTTGTGCAATAATATCACTATCGGTGATCAGAATAGATTGGGCGTTTGCATCATGTTCAGCCTGGCTCAATAAATCTAAAGCAATCCAATCCGGCCTACTCGTCTTATCAGCAACAACTAAAATTTCTGAAGGTCCGGCAATCATATCAATGCCCACTTTGCCAAAAACCTGGCGTTTGGCCGCTGCTACAAAGGCATTTCCTGGTCCAGTTATTTTATCAACAGGTTTTATTGTTTTTGTCCCATAGGCCAAAGCCGCGATAGCCTGCGCTCCGCCCACCCGATAAATTTCATCTACCCCTGACAGTTGCGCTGCGAGTAAAACCAATGGGTTTATTTTATTATCTGGTGTTGGAACTGTTATTGCTAGCCTTTTAACGCCGGCAACCTTAGCTGGAATAGCATTCATAAGCACAGAAGAAGGATAACTAGCCAAACCTCCGGGAACATATAATCCTGCAGTAGCTACTGGAGACCACCGCCAACCTAATTCAACTCCACACTCATCGGTCCAAAAAGCATCATCTGGTAATTGCTTTTTGTGATAAGCTTCTATTCTGGCTGCCGCCAACTCTAAAGCATTGCGGTCTTTGTCAGTTACTTTAACCGATTGTTCCTTTAGCTCTGCCTTAGTGAACCTTAATTGATCTGAAGTCAAAGTAATCCGATCAAACTTTTGGGTATAATCAATAAGTGCTTGATCACCTTTTTCTTTAACCGCACCTATTATTTCTCTAACAGATAAATCAACATCGACGCTATCTTCTCTTTTAGCTGACAAAAGCGTATGAAAGTCGTTTTCAAAATTGGAATTCAATGAATTCAAAAAAACAGGCATTAATTTTTCCTTTGGCTACAACGCTCGAAATAGCGCCTGTTTTTCATTTTCTCAAGTCTTCCCAAAAAACTAACTTTTCATATATCAGTTTTATGCTCTGGTAAAAGTCCAGAAGGTGCAATGTAGGGCATGGAAACATCGCGCAAGTCTATCTCCAATGCATCCACGTCAACTCGGACGGCCCCATCTCCGGATAATAAAATCAAAATACTGCCCGAGCCTCCTTCATCACCATCAAAAGAAATGGATAAAATAGACAAAACTTTGTCCTTTTGTTTAGGAGAAAAACCGTTCGAGGAGATATTTTTAACATGGCTGATCATCAACAACGATTGGACGCGCTCTAATTTTCTGCCCTGTGATAATGCTAAATCTTTGTCTTCCCACCTAAATCTATTGATTAATAAGGCTAATTTATTTGAATTAGAAAGCCACTTTATTTCACTAGCCGGTAGAATTGAGTCTTGTATGAGAGATGATACAATTTCCAAATCATTTTTATCAAATGCGCCAAGGTTTAAAGCTTTATCTTCACCATCTTCAAAGCGAGCGTCTTCAGACATTAATCTGAGATCCTCTCTATTTTTGCACCCACATTAGATAATTTACTGACCAAATTTTCATATCCTCTATCGAGATGATAAACCCTGGCAACTTTTGTTTCACCCTCTGCCGCCAAGCCCGCTAAAATCAAAGACACAGATTCACGCAAATCAGTTGCCATTACAGGAGCGCCTTTTAGTTTTGACACACCTTGCACTTTCGCTATGCCACCTTGCACATCAATTTTCGCTCCCATTCTTATCAATTCTGGAGCATGCATAAATCTATTTTCAAATAAGGTTTCTTCCAAGAAACTAGTTCCGTCAGCTAAGCACATCAAAGCCATAAACTGAGCTTGTAAGTCAGTTGCGAAACCAGGATATACTTCAGTCTTGACATCAACAGCTTTAATTACTTCATTTACCCTTTTGGCTCTTATACCATCCGCTGTTTCTGAAATCTCTAAACCAACGCGTTCTAGACTATTCCAAAACTCGCCTAACAATTTCTTTTTCCCACCAATCAAATCAACCTGGCCGCCAGCAATTGCTGGAGCAATCATGTAGGTGCCGAGTTCAATTCGATCAACAACTATAGGATGAGTTGCACCACCTAAAGTATCCACACCTTGGATCTCTACAGTGCTTGAACCCTCTCCTTTTATTTGTGCGCCCATCGACCGCAAACATTTTACAAGGTCAACTATCTCAGGTTCCTTTGCTGCATTTTTCAAAACTGATGTGCCGTTAGCTAAAGTGGCTGCCATAATGAAATTTTCTGTAGCCCCAACAGATGCCATACGCATTTCGAAAGTTCCTGCTTTTAATCTACCATTTGATTTAGCGTGCAAATAACCTTCTTTTAACTCAATGGTAGCGCCTAAAGCCTCCAAAGCACCAATATGAAGATCCATAGGACGAGCTCCTATTGCACATCCGCCAGGTAACGACACAACAGCTTCGCCAGTGCGAGCTAATAGTGGGCCTAAAACCAAGTTAGAAGCTCTCATTTTTCTTACGATGTCATAATCAGCGTGGCTTGACTTTAAATTATGGGACGACATAACCAACACTTTTCCACCATTTAAAAAGGAAACTTCAGTACCCAATGAACTTAGTAAAGCCTTGGCTGTTTTGATATCACTCAATATTGGAGCATTTGTGAGTGTAACAGGTTGATCAGTTAAAAGTGTTACAGGCATTAAAGCTAGACAGGCATTTTTTGCCCCAGCAATTGGAATTTTCCCATTTAAAGGGCCGTTGCCTGTCACTAATATAGAGTCCAAATTTAATCCTTTCGAGTTAACTTGTCTGAAGACGCGGAGGCTCTCGCCTTAGCTTGGGCTTTTCTCTTCGCCATGTTCGCTTTCAAGGCAGCCTTTAAGCGATTTCCTCGATTATTTTTCTCAACTTTGTCTGATTTTGAACTTTGCATACAGTTTCTATACTTGATACTATAAATTGCGTCTAGACTTCGTCTTTACGACCTATGCAGTACGAAAATACACTTGCCTCACATTACTTTTAGGTTTAGTTCAACTGCGTAAATTGTGCTGCTGTAGCTCAGTGGTAGAGCACTCCCTTGGTAAGGGAGAGGTCGGCAGTTCAATCCTGCCCAGCAGCACCATTAAAGCCATTTTCGTTTAAACGAAAATATGCTCTGAATCGATAACCATTTACGATTTTTCTGATCTGTTAAAATTCTTTAATTCAATTTCTATGAAACTCATTTTTTGCTCAGATGCATTTATCACATTATGACGGACGCCAGCATCTCTACTATAAGCACTTCCAGCTGAAACTTCTGAACTAGTTTGAGTACCGTCTGGATTTTGCAACAGCATAGAGCAATCAGTTACAGCAGTTATAATATAATCGTATTGGTGAAGGTGCCATCCTGTTTCTTGATCCGGTTCAAAGTCAAATCTAGTGACCCTCACTTTTTCATCTTCCACAAGCAGTTTTGATGAACATGTAGTACGCATTTTACCCTATATTTTATTACAACAACCTTACGAGACTAATCCAATAAACCAAAATAATTCAAAACTATTAAAATTAGTCAGTTATACCAGATTAACACATTCTTTGATTTCCTCATTCCAAATTTGCCCAGGAAGACAAAACTTAGAAGGATCATTGCCTCGGTTAGGGCACTCTATTCCCTCTTTTCCTAAAACATAAGTAGACAAACTTAAGATGAATATAAAAGTAGCTGTGTAACGCATAAAAAAATATATCAAGAAGCTTTGTTAAATATATTTATACTAATACTTAGAAAAACCACAAATTTTATTTCAATTCGGGAGTCATAATAATACAAGTGGTTGAAGACGATGCGTATAATTTACCTGTGTCTACATCAATAATTCTTCCCACAGCAACACCGGTAGACCTCCCGGCATGCTCAACAGAGCCAATCGCATCAACAGTTGTTCCCAAAGGTATTGTACGAATAATGTTCACTTTAAATTCTAGCGTCGTTTGAATTTTCCCTGCAGGCAAAGTTGTCATTACCGCGCAAGCCATAGCGCTATCTAAAATAGTTCCATACCATCCGCCATGTAAGGTGCCCATCGGGTTAAGGGAATCTAAATTAGGTGTACCCCTAAAAACCACTCTTCCTCTCTCAACAGCGTGAACTTTGTAATTCAAGATCTTAGCTATTGGCGCAGCCGGATAAATGCCTGTTAATATTCCCTTCATCATTTCAAGCCCAGGGATCTCAAGTATCTCTTGCATTGAAAGGACGTCTGGAGATTCTTTCGGCATTGCTTTATTCATCATATATTCCGAGAGATTATTGCTAATATATATATATCGTTAAAAACTTTAATCTCCATCTGGTTCTATATTTCTTCCAAAATTTGGAGCCTCTGTATCCTGACCTGCCTCAATAATTCCACGACGAACAGACCTAGTATGCGAAAAATAATTCAATAATTTGTCACCATTCCCTGTACGAATGGCTCTTTGTAAATCAAAAAGCTCTTCAGTAAATCTTCCCAAAATTTCTAATGTTGCTTCTTTATTGGATAAAAAAACATCACGCCACATTGTAGGGTCTGATGCAGCTATTCGAGTGAAATCACGAAAACCCGCTGCAGAATATTTTATTACTTCACTGTCAGTAACCTTGCCTAAATCATCGGCGACGCCAACCATTGTATATGCAATAAGATGAGGAGCGTGGCTTGTTACAGCAAGAACCAAATCATGATGATCGGCATCCATAAATTCAACGTTAGCACCTAAACCTTTCCAAAAACTCATAACTTTATTCCGAGCTTTTTCGTCTGCACTTTTATGATCAGTCAGCAAACACCAACGATTATCAAATAAAGAAGCAAAACCACTCTCTGGTCCTGAGTGCTCGGTGCCCGCTAGCGGATGAGCTGGAACGAATTTCACACCAGTTGGCAAATGTGGCTCAACAGCATCAATAACCGCCCTTTTTACTGAGCCAACATCAGTTATTGTTGCTCCAGCCTTTAGAAATGGTGCAATTTCCACCATTACCTGCTCCATTGTACCCACGGGTACACATAGAATAATTAAATCCGCATCAGTTACAGTATTCTCTATGTTATCAGACACCTCATCACAAAGCTTGATTTTTCTCGCCGTATTGCGCGTTTTTTCAGACCTTGCGAAGCCTGTAATGTGACCTGAAACGCTGTTCCTTTTTGACGCCCAAAAAATCGAAGACGCTATTAACCCTAAGCCAATTAAGGCTACTCGATCATAAACTTGGCTCATTTTTGCCCCACTAGAAACTCTTCAATTAAATTAACTAATCTTTCGCTTGTAGTCTGATCCCCAACGGTTATTCGTAGAGCCTCGGGCAAATTATATCCGTCTACTCTTCGCACTATAAAACCTCTAGACTGCAGATACTTGTCGCAAAGTTCGGCTTGTGATTGATCTTTAAACCGCGGCAAAACGAAATTTGTAAAAGAGTTATCACATGCTAGTCCTAACTCACGCAAACTTTTAATCAGCCAATCTCTAGTGATGTTGTTTTTTTCTTTGCATTTTATTACGTAATCCTGGTC
>MDTB01135951.1_pt1 | contig 10616 bp, 10 predicted proteins | sample 811161 | NCBI WGS metagenome assembly MDTB01 (sample SAMN05326650, study PRJNA326480) | marine metagenome | isolation source: seawater | place: Mediterranean Sea | collected 2009
TAATAATTATTTTATTTTACTTAGATAACAAAAAAATAACTATAATTTTGATATTACTAAGTTCAATCGTAAACGAAAAAATAATTTTTATTTTAGGAGGATTATTTTTTATAAGATTATTTTTAAATCAAAAAAAAGAATTTACTCATTTTTTTATTGCAACTTTTATTAGCGCTTTGCTCGCGATAGCAATTTTCGTAATTTACTCATTAGTTTTTGGTAATGGATATTTTCAAAGTAATCAAAGTGACGGGCTATACGATACTTTTTTTATTCATGGCTTAAGTAGAATAATGTCAATATTTCTGAGTAAAAGTGGCTGGTCTAATGGTGCATTACCATTGATTTTAGCACTTATCCCATATTTGTTTTCATTTTTAATCAAACCAAATAAATTTTATTATTCAAAATTTGATTTTTTAATTCCAATCTCATTACTTGCATTTACAGCAGGAGGTGGCATGGAACAAACTGGAAGATACGTAATGTACTCCATGCCTCTTTGGTTGCCAATATTTTCACAACAAATTTTATTTTTTATAAGATATAAACAAGAAAATGTTTAATAATAAATCCATTTCACTTGTACTTCCAGCATTCAACGAAGAAATTCACATCAAAAAGAACATAGATTTATTTAATGAAACAAAAGTTTTTGATGAAATAATTGTTGTTGATAATAATTCAACAGATAAAACAGAAATCGAAATAAAAAAAACTTCAGCAAAGTATATTAGGGAAACACACCAAGGATATGGCGCAGCATTAAGAAAAGGTATGCAAGAATCTAAGGGAGATTATATTGTTTTATGTGAGCCTGACTCTACCTTTACATCTAAAGACATATACAAATTTCTTGCTTATATTGATGATTTTGATTGCATCTTTGGGACCAGAACAACAAAATCATTAATACAAAAAGGTGCAAAAATGCAGTTTTATTTAAGAGTTGGTAATATTGCTGTTGCTAAATTTCTCGAATATATATTTTTTGGCCCTACACTTTCAGATGTTGGTTGCACGTATAAAATGATTTCAAGAAACTCTTATGAAAGAATAAAAAATGAATTAACTGTAACTGGTTCTGAATTTCAACCAGAGTTGATGATCAGACTTATATTAAAAAAAGAGAGAATACTTGAAATACCAGTAAATTATCTAGAAAGAGAAGGAAAGTCAAAAATAACTTATAATTTTTTCTCTTCTTTCAAGCTTGCTTTAAAAATGATTTTTTTAATTATAAGTCTTAGGATTAAAAATATTTTTTAGATTAATTTATTTACTTTCGTAAATTTCTGTAATTTTTTTCTTGTTTTTAAATACTTTCTCATAATTAAAAAAATCCTTATGAATATAAAAGTAATCATAGATATTACTTTTTATAAAAACATAATTTTTTTTAGTAAGAAGTTCATGTAATTTTAAATTTGGTCTTTCAATACATAATGACAAAAAAATGTATTGATTTAACACATCTTCTGTTAATACTTTCTCTTCACTTCCCTCAACATCAAGACTAAAAAAGTCAATAATCTTAGGTGAATTATGATAGTTCAATAGTTTAATTAAAGAAATTGACTCTATTTTAATAATATTATTTTTATATTCAGTGCTAGAATCATTGACAACTTTACTTAATTCACCATTCCTTAAAAAATTCAAATTTGTATTTTTATCATAAATTAATTTATTAGAGGTTATAGCTCTAGTTCTCAAGATTTTAAGTTTTTTGAATTGTTCGGGATCAGGTTCGACTAATATCCCTTTCCATCCAAAATATTCCTCTAAAATAAATGTATTACTATTTGAAAACCCATTACCTCCACCAATTTCTAGAAAAAATCCTTTATATAATTTTTTTTTTAATTCAAAAATATTTATTATCCATTTGTCCTGTCCTCGATCTGATAAAGAATTAATTTTTACTTTTAACTTAAAGAATAAAAAATATAAGTAATTTGAACGTATATATTGATAGCCAATCCAAATTTTATGAAGTATAAAAGTCAAATTCTTTGATTTTGCTAATTGTTGAAATAAATATCTTTTAATGTAATACATTTATTTACTCTAAATTGAATCTAACAAAATGAATAAAACATATATATTTTTTATATCTTCAATCATTTTATTATTTATTTTATTTGCTTTGTTATTACAAGATAGCCAAAGTAAATTTACTTTAAAAGTAAAATCTTCAATTCCAAAAGAGACACGTTTTTTTTTAAAGAAAGCAATTAATCAGTATTTTTATAATTTTGATATAAATTTAAAGTTTATAAAAAAAAATGATATTGTCTCTTCGAATGGTGTTATATTTAATATTGTTGAATATAATAACAAGCTCCTAGATTATCAGGGCCCAAGAGCATACTTGGGAATTAAAGACAGAAATATATTTTTAGTTACTGGAACTGGTTTAATTAGCTATTCCAAAATTGACAGTTTGTCAGAAAATAAAAATTTTAAATTTAAAAGTTTAAAGTCTAACCTTAAAGAAGTCATAAAATATGACGATTTTTATTTAAACAGCAATTATGGAATAAAAGGCATGTTAGTTTCAAATCAACATATATATTTATCGTTTTCAAATGAAGTAAGTAAAGATTGTATCAGTATATCAGTGATAAAATCAAAGATAAATTTAGAAAAACTAGAATTCTCCTATTTATTCAAATCGGACCAATGTGTAAAAAAAATTAATTCATATGGTGAATTTCAACCAATTCAAAGTGGTGGTGTTATGAGTGATTATGATAATAATCATTTTTTTTTAACAACTGGTGAATTTAGATTTAGAGATCATGCACAAGACGACGAGTCGATATTTGGAAAACTTCTAATGATTAATAAAAATAATGGTGAACATAAGATCATATCTAAAGGTCACAGAAATGCTCAAGGATTATTTTATGACAAAGCAAATAATGTTATTTTAAGTACAGAACATGGGCCACTTGGAGGAGACGAAGTAAATCTTAATAAAGATATCTTTAATAAAAATAATTTTGGTTGGCCAATATCCTCATATGGAGAACATTATCCAAAAATGGCGGCAAAAGATGCTTATGAAAAAGCACCATTACACAAATCACATAGTAAGTATGGTTTTATTGAACCAGTAAAATATTTTGTACCATCAATAGGAATTAGTCAAATACTTAAAGCTGAAGAGGGATTTCAAAAATCAAATAATCATAATTATTTTTTTGCATCAATGGGTTATGCAGATAGAATTAATGCGCTTAGTATACATCAAATAGTTTTTGATAAAGATTATCAAAATATTTTGTATGAAGATAAGCTGAAGATAGGTAGCAGGATTAGAGACATAGTTTATTTGCCTAAAGAAAAAATTATAGTTGGTTATTTAGAGAAAAGAGGTTCACTAATTATTTTGTCACAAAATGGTCAATAAAACTTGTTTTTTTGGTTTGTTGCATATTAAAAAAAATGAAAATGCTTTATTAAATTTTAAAAGTACAAATGATAATCATAAAATATTAGTTTATTTAAAAAATGCTATACTTTTAGACCAACAATTAAAAAATTATGGGTATAATTTTATCTTACTTACAAATAATTCAAGATATTTAAAAAAACTTCTTAAAAATCTAAAATATAATTTAGAATTAAAACAACTTCATTTTAGGACATTTGTTCCTCATAACACGCATTTTTATGCATGTCATTTTAGAGTTGATGTTTTTAAATATCTATCAAGTCTAAAAAAAAATTATTCTATTTTATTAGATCTAGACGTTTTGATACTAAAAAATCCAAATAAAATATTCAAATATATCAAGAATAATATCAATTTAGTAAATGATATAACCGACAATGTAATTCCAGCGTATGGAGTAGAAAAAATAAAAAAGAATCTTAAAATTCTCAATATTAATAGTAAAAATATTAAATGGTATGGAGGTGATTGGTTTTCAGGCAATTCATTATTTTTTAAAACACTTTATAAAAAAACAAATTTTTTTCAAAAAAAATTTGTTAAAAATAAGAAATTACTAAGTGATCAAACAGATGAATTGTTCATGTCAGCAGCAATAAATGAAATTAAACAACAAAACTTACATAAACTTAAAAATATTAGATCTACAGGTATTTTTACAAGATATTGGAACACAAATGTAAAGCATTTTCAAAAAAAAATACTTTATTATCAATCATTTCATATTTTACATGTTCCTGCAGACAAAATATTTTTATCTGATTGTTTTCAAAATTTAGATAGAAAAAAAAATTTTAAAGATGATTATTTTAATCACATTAAATCATTAAAAAATTTAGTAAAAAAAAATATTTTGCATATGATTCCTAATAAATTAAAGATTATTATAAAAAAATATTTAATCTTATAAATTTATTTATTGGTGGAGTTGAGTATTGTTTAAGATATAAACAAAAAAATTATAAATAAATATAATGGATAGTAAAATTGATATAGCTTTCTTAGGGTTGGCCCAAAATTGTGAAAAGCACCTTCCAAAATTTTTTAGTGTTATTAAAGAAATATCACAAAAAAAAAAAATTGAAGTTTTTATAGGTGAAAATGGATCAGATGATTTTACATTTGGTGTTATTCAAAAGAATATTGCTGATAATAATAAAAATATAAATTTTATAGATACAACATTTATTGAAGAATTTGATGACAGAATTAAAAGATTAGCTTTAGCAAGACAAACTTTAAAAAATATTTTAATTCAATCAAATCTTAAGCCTAAATTTGTTTGTGTTGTAGATTTGGATGATGTTTTGAATCATAATTTTAATTCAAATATGATAGAAAACTTAATCGTTCTTCTTGATGAAAAAAAAGATCAATATTTTGGTATTTCAGTAAATTCAAAACCTTATTATTACGATATCCTTAATTTTGAAAGTGATGAATTTCCCAATAGATATATGAAAAAGTTACAGAATAATAAAAGCATTAAATCATACAATGATAGAAGAAATTTTATATATAAAGTGCAACACTTACTAACAAAAAAAAAATTTTTTGATTGTATTTCAGGGTTTAATGGTTTGTGTATTTATCGATATGAGGAATATATAAAATCTGATTATGTTGAAAATGCTAAAGATCAAACTCCAGAGCATTTATTTTTTAATCGATATCTAAACAAAACATTAGATAAAAAAATATTAGTTACAAATAATTTTTTCAAAATGCCAGATGAACACAAGCCATTGAATAATATATTCCAATTCGTCTTTGAAAAATTTTTAAAATATACAAATATATATTATAAAAAAATTTTAAATGATTAATTTTTTATGAATGCCCCTATCATTATATTTTCTTACAATAGACCAAAACATTTAAATAATCTTATAAATTCTTTAATTAAAAATAAAACTTCAGAAATCTCAAAAATATTTTTTTTTTGTGATGGCCCCAAAAGTGAAAAAGATAAAAAAAAGATTAATGAAATTAAAAATTTACTCAAAATAAAAAAAATAAAGATTCAAAAAAAAATATTTAGAAAAAAAAATATTGGACTTGCTAATAATATTATCAGTGGTGTATCTCAAGTCTTAAAGAAGTATCAAAATTGTATTATTTTAGAAGATGATTTGGTGATTAATAAAAATTGTATTAAATTTATGAATTGTATGCTCAAACATTTTAGTAATAAGAATAAAATTGGAAGTGTAAGCGCATATTCATATCTTGATGAATTTAATTGCAAAAAAAATTTTGATTTTTATATTTCTAAAAGACATTCAAGCTGGTGTTGGGGTACTTGGGCTAGAGTTTGGAATAAAATAGATTGGGACTCAAAAAGTATTAGTAAACATTTTCAAAAAAAAAAAAGTATTAGAAAATTTTCCGAAGGTGGCAAAGATTTAAATTTATTATTATGGGGCAATTTCCAAAAACTTATAAATTCCTGGGCTATAAGATTTAATTTTCATTGTTTCAAAAATTCATTAAAAAGTATTCAGCCAAGATACTCAATGATAAAAAATGATGGTAGAGATTTTTCAGGTACACATGAAAAATTTTATTTCAAATTTAAAAATGAATATAATTTTAATCCAAAATTAGGTAGTTATAGAAATATTACTGATAGAATGTTGGAAAATGATGAAATTAATTTGTATATAAAAAACAGTCATAGAAGAAGTATTAAATTGAGTTCTATGTTTTTTTTTAAACATTTTAGATTAATATGAATATAAAATTTTCAATAATAATCCCCAGTTTAAACTCTAAAATATTTTTAAATAAATGCTTGCAAAGTATTTTTGATCAAACTTATAAAAATTATGAAATAATTGTTATTGATGGAGGGTCTAATGATGGTACTTTAGAATTTTTAAATAACTTTCATGATAAAGTTAAGTGGATCAGTGAAGTTGACAATGGACAATCTGATGCAATTAATAAGGGCATTTCTTTAAGTACTGGAAATTGGATTACTTGGCAAAATTGTGATGATTATTATCATGACAAAAATGCATTCTCTATTTTTGCCAACGCAATAAATAAAAATAATGATAAGTTTCTCTTTACTGGAAACATTAATTTAGTAAATCGTGAAAATAAAATTCTAAGAGATGTTAAGTATGTTAGGCCGTATTTTTATTCTTTACTTTATGAAGGCATGACACTTACAAACCAAGCATGTTTTTGGAATAAAGATTTAAATTATAAAATTGGTAACTTAAGAAATTCTAAGATTAATTTTGATTATGAATGGTTTTTAAGAATTTTAAAAAAATTTCCTAATTGTGGTTTTCATATTAATTATACTTTAGGATGTTATAGACTACATAAAAATCAAAAAACTCAAAAACAAAATTTAAACGATATTGAAAATTTGAAAAAAATTCAAATTGAGTACGGATATAAAAAAAATTATGTATTTTATATTAGAATGTACTTAATAATTAGAAAATTTTTTTATTATCTTTTTCAGGGAAATTTTTTTTACATATTAAGAGGTTTTTTCAAATTTTTTTTTATAAGAAAAAATAAAGAATATATAGATAGCTAAATATATCACAATTATTAACCAAGCACTAATTATATTATAATAAGATAATAAATTACTGGATAAAAATAAAAATAAATAAATAAATAATGTTTTATTTAGATTAAAATTTTTTAACAAAATGTGATGTAGATGATTTAAATCACGAGTAAATGGATCCTTTCTTTTTAATAATCTCGTCAAGAATAATCTAAACATATCAATTCCCGGAATCATAAAAAATATGAAGATTTTTTCTATATCTATTAAGTTACCAGCTATTAATTGCTTGTTATATATATAAATTGTTGAAAGCCCAATCAAACATCCTAAAAATAAAGTCCCGGAATCACCTAAAAAATAGTGACCTCTTATAATTTGAAAAGTATTAATAAATGTGAATATTGACAATATAAAAAATAATTCAGAAATTTGCTCATTATTAGTAATTAATGATAAAGATAACATCCACCCTGATGCAAAACCCGAGGCCAATCCATTAATGCCATCCATGAGATTTAATGCATTAATTAAAAGCAGAATACAAAGAATAGTAAAAAATAATTTGATTTTACCTAAAACAATAAATTTATCTAAAGTTTGGATATAAATTTTATCTATAATTAAAGACTCAAAAGCGTTAATTGCTAGATAAATAATGATTATGGAAATACAAAGTTTTAAATATGCGTTTAATCCATACCTATCATCCAGGTAACCCATAATAAAAAATAAATATGAACATAAAAGTATATAAGTTGTATCTTGATTTTTGTATATAAAACTAAAATAAATTAAAACTATAATTGATAAAATTAAAATCGGAAAGGAGCCAATTAATGGGGTAATTCTTTTATGAATTTTAGCTTTTACAGGTACATCTAGAACATGCAAAAAACTACCTATTTTATTTTTATTTTTATTAAATAATTTAAGAAAAATAGTTGCTAATAGCAAAATAATTAAATATTCAAGTTTAATCATATATTTAGATGATATTAAAATTTAATACAAATCTCCTTAAAGTAAATATTTTTATTGTTTTAATTTTTAATATATATTTGGTAGGGCTAGTTTATGGTCCATCTTTAGTCAATTTATTTATTTTTTCTTTACTAGTAATTTTTTTAATAAACCTAAAACAAAATGATCTATATTCAATTAGAAAGTATAACTTAACTACTAATTTACAAATTATATTTTGCATATATTTAATACTTAATTCTTATTTTGTTGGTGATGAAATAAAATTATTTTATAAGAGTTTATTTTTTTTCCGTTTTTTTTTAATTGCTTATGTAATATCCCAAATTTTAGATTTTAAAATTAAAACACTAAATTATATAATCTTAAGTTTTTTGATTTTCTCTCTTTTTTTAGGAGTTGATATATTTTATCAGTATCTTACTGGTCGCGATTTTTTTGGTTTTGAACCAGGATTATGTAGCTACCCAGATGGCTCATATGAGATAGATCCAAAATATTGTGAGAGGTTCTCTGGTTTTTTTGGAAAAGAGTTAATAGCTGGAAACTTTTTAGCCACATATGGACTAATGTTTTTATACTTATTTTTTTCAAGATTTAATAAATTTAAATATGTTAAAATCATATCGTTTATACTTTTGGTTGTATTTATAATTGCAATTATTTTATCGGGAGAAAGGAATTCTATAATAGCTTTATTAATAATTTTATTCTTTAATATATTATTTAATACTAAATTAAGAAAAAAATTAATATTTGTTACATCATTTATTATAATAATTTTTTCAATTTTATTTGTTAGTGTAGATAATGTAAAAAAACGATATTTTAGCTGGCCTGTTAAATATTTAAATCAAATGGAGAGTGATGGAATAAAAAAATTTCTAGATACATCTTGGGGAGCACACTATGTGACTTCTTATGAAATATTTTTAGATAATAGAATACTTGGCTCTGGATTTAAATCTTTTAGAAATGAATGCCAAAAAAACAATTATGATTTTAAAAAATTAAATAAAAAATATAATCTAAATATGCTTCATAGTGGATGTTCAACACACCCTCATAATATGTATTTAGAACTATTATCAGAATTAGGATTGCTAGGGTTTATTTTATTTTTATTAGTTTTATATTTTACAATTTTTCATCCTTTTATAAAAAATTTTAGTGACATTAAAAATGAAGGTGAAATATTATTTATTTTATCAATAATTTTGACTTTCATATTTCCTTTTAAACCTACGGGATCATTTTCTTCATCAGTATTTTCAACAAATACATGGTTTTTTATTGGTTTTTATTTATATTTTGTAAACAATTTAAAATACAAAATTAAACATAAATAATATTTAACTTATGAAAAAAAAAGTAGCTTTAATTACTGGTGTCACTGGACAAGATGGATCTTATCTTGCAGAATTTTTATTAAAAAAAAAATATAAAGTTCATGGGGTTATTAGACGATCCTCATCTTTCAATACTGGAAGAATAGATCATCTTTACCAAGACCCACATGAAAGATCTAAAAATTTTTTTTTACATTATGGTGATATGACTGACTCATTATCACTTCAAAGAATAATTGACAAGGTTGTGCCAGATGAAATTTATAATTTGGCTGCACAGTCCCATGTAGCTGTTTCTTTCCAAGAACCTGAGTATACAGCAAATTCAGATGCTTTAGGAGCTTTAAGAATATTAGAAATTATAAAAAGAGTAAAAAAAAAAAAAATTAAATTTTATCAAGCTGGTACGTCCGAATTATTTGGTAAAGTACAAGAAATGCCACAAACAGAAAAAACCAATTTTTATCCAAGAAGCCCCTATGCTGCTGCAAAATTGTATGCACACTGGATTACGATTAATTACAGAGAGGCATATAAAATTTTTGCTTGTAACGGTATTTTGTTTAATCATGAAAGTCCCAAAAGAGGCGAAACATTTGTAACAAAAAAAAATTACAAAAGCTCTGTGTAGAATAAAACACAAAAAACAAAAAAAATTATATTTAGGTAATATTTATGCAAAAAGAGATTGGGGTCATGCAAAAGACTATGTTGAAGCACAGTGGTTAATTCTTCAACAAAGAAAACCTGATGACTATGTAATTGCAACAGGCAAAACTTATTCCGTAAAATACTTTATTAATAAAGCAGCTAAGTATCTCAAACTAAAATTAAAGTGGAAAGGAAAAGGAATTAATACTAAAGCTTATGATGAAAATGGAAATTGTATTATTGAATGTGACAAAAAATATTTTAGACCTACAGAAGTTGATATTTTGTTAGGAAACGCAAATAAAGCAAAAAAAGTTTTAAAGTGGAAACCAAAAACTAAAATTGATGCATTGGTCAAAGAGATGATAGATGCAGATTTAAAAAACATATAAAGAATTATCTTAATGCAAATTTTTATCACCGGTATTGCTGGCTTTCTTGGTTCAAATCTTGCAGACCATTACATTAAAAAAGGTTTTAATGTTTCAGGTTGTGATAACTTAGTTGGAGGTGAACTGGATAATGTAGATCCAAAAGTAAAATTTTACAAAGCAGATTGTGAAGATCTTAATAAGATGAGAGAAATCACAAAAAATGTTGATGTAGTTATTCATGCAGCTGCTTATGCTCATGA
>MDTB01221087.1_pt1 | contig 10616 bp, 5 predicted proteins | sample 811161 | NCBI WGS metagenome assembly MDTB01 (sample SAMN05326650, study PRJNA326480) | marine metagenome | isolation source: seawater | place: Mediterranean Sea | collected 2009
CTTGAGAATAAATATTTAGAGAGGTATCTGTCAAAAATAACGCCCAGATAGCCGAGGCAAGTCCAAAAGGCACGATTGCCATAATCACCAGTGCCGATGTGATGCCCTCAAATTGGGCAATTAGAACTAGAAACACAATTATTAGTGCGAATCCATAAGTAATAAGTGTTTCCTTTCTTGATTCCGCGAGAGCTGCTGCCTCACCTCTTTTAATCAGGTTGATGCCTTCGGGTAATACTTCTGATGCCAACCCTAGCAACTCATCTACCGCGGTTTGCATTGCCACCCCAGGTCGAATTTCGACGTCTAAATCTACTGCTCTTCGCTGAGCTCGGCGGTCAAGTTGTCCTGGTACGCCTTTTTCTTGAAGAGTGACAAGACTGGACAACGGTACTGACGTCCCGGAGCGGGTACCGACAAAGAGATTGGTCAAGTCACTAGGGTCTTTAATTTTATCTGATCCAGCCTCAAGCATAACTGGAATAGACTGATCTTCGATATTCAAGTCAACCACCCTCAGCCCGTCAACCATCACTCGAAGGGTTTGAGCGATATTCGATAAAGGAATACCTAAATCGTAGGCTCTATCTCTGTCTATCCGGACTGACAGTTGCGGTTGCGAGGGGTCATATCCAATTCGAGGATTCTCGACTGTCTCTAGGCGTGTCCTAATTTGATTGGAATACTCCCTTGCAGCCTTGTATATTTGTTCATAGTCGCTGCCAATCAATGCCAAACTTATGCCGGCACTAGAGCTACTGCGAAGGTTTAATGAATTTGAGCTGAAGACCCTAGTGTTTACACCAGGGAGATTCGCGAAAAGGGGTTTTAATTGCGCCGCTATATCTTGTTGGGTGTTTATTCGTTTATCCCAATCGGCTAGTCTAGCGACCATAAATACGATGTTTGGGTCCCATCTACCGATGACGGAATACAGAGAGTTGATTTCACCTTGAGCAATCAGTGGAACCAATATGTTTTCCATAATATCAGCTTGACGTTCTGTATAGCTCAGGCCGACACCATCTGGACCTCGCGCGAAAATATTAATTGAGCCGCGATCTTCGCGGGGAAGCAGTTCTTGATCCAATTCGTAGTATAGGCCCGCTGAAATGATCACAGCAGCAAGACATCCAGAAAATGCTCGCCATGGGTAATCAAATATTTTTAGCAGGGATTTGTAATACAAATTTGCCAATCTTGTACCTAGATTTGCGAAGTAAGGAGGGTTCAGTTGATTTCCTTTTATCTGGGCTAGGATTGTTGGTACAAGGCTGAGTGCGACGAACGAGGAGATTGATACCGCTGCCGCTAGAACTAAGCCGAATTCCTTAAAGAGCTTACCCGTAGTGCCCGGTAAGAATGTTATGGGGATAAAAACTGCTACCAGCACCAATGTCGTCGCTATAACGGCAAAAAAAACTTGTCTGGTTCCAAGTAAAGCCGCAGACCTTGCTTCTAAGCCCGCGGAGCGCCTTCTTTGTACGTTTTCAACAACAACGATGGCATCGTCCACGATTAATCCTGAAGCAAGTACGATTGCCAATAGGGTTAGAATATTGATTGAGAACCCCAAACCCCAGCTGGCGGCGAGCGTTCCGAGCAGTGATATCGGGATAGCTAGTGCAGGTATCAATGTCAACAATATTGACCCGGTAAACATTTTGATGGTGCAAATCACGACGAAAATGGAAATCATTAAGGTTGTTATCACTTCACGTACAGATCCCCGGATAAAAATCGAGTCATCAGAAATGATTTGAATCGTTATCCCGCTGAATAAATTATTGAGTTCTTCCACTGCTTTGCGAACTCCATCAGCGATTCTAATCGTGTTGGAGCCTGCTTGCCGGATAACGCCAATGCCGACAACGCGTTCTCCATTGAGCCTCACGAAACCAGTCGAGTCCGCGGGAGAAAACACAACTGTAGCTACTTGGTTTAGACGAACCTCATCTCGAATGATTAATGAGCCGATATCGTCTTCGCTCGTGACTGCCGCGTCAGCACGAACTAATAGCTGTTGATCGCCAGTTCGGAAACTGCCAGCGGGTACATCTAGTGGAGTGGCTCTCAACACTTCAACGATCTCAGAGACGGAAAGCCCAAAGCTTGTTAGGCGAAGGGGATCAAGAATGATTCGCAGCACTTGTAGCCGCGATCCAAATACAGGGGCATCTGCTACTCCTGGTAAAGATATAATCCGGGGAATGATATCTTGCTCGATCAAGCGAGCGAGTTCCGCTTCATCGTATACAGAGCTTTTCACCGCCAACCTAATGATTTCTTCCGCGCGCTTGTCTGCTTTTGTCACGGTTAACTGGTCCATCGAATTTGGCAATTCTCTCTGTATTCTATTGACAGCTTCACGGACGTCTGTCGCCGCCTGATCAATATTGATGCCAGAACGAAACTCAGCGTAAACGCGAGCATTATTTTCTTCACTAGAGGACCTAATTTCTGCAACCCCTGCCACTCTGGCCACTGCACCCTCTAAAATTCGAGTTACCTCCCTATCCATCGTCTCAGGTGACGCTCCAGGTAAAGATGCGGCAACTGATACAACCGGTCGATCCACATTTGGCAATTCACGAACTTCTAGGGCAAAGAGAGCGGCAATCCCCCCGATAGCGATCAAGAGATTGATTACCAATATAAGCCACGGACGGCGGACCGCTATCTCAGGCAAATCCCATCTTTTACGAGAGACTGGGTCATTCATGGATATTTTGGGTTTTTTGGGAGTTAAAAGATAAATCTGCTGAATCAAGTCTCTTTATGCGGGTGCCAATTCGCAAGGCCTGCAGACCCTCAACTATAACGGTATCTCCTTCTTTGACGTTCCCCTCGATTAATAAAGAACCACGAAGTCGCTTTATTAAGTTGATATCTCGTTTATCGGCTTTTCCGTCATCATCTACCCAAATGTAGGCTCCATCGGAGCCCCATTGCATTGCCACATCGGGGATTGATAGGAATTTGCCCCTGGAGGCGTTTAAGCTGATTTCGAAGGCCATTCCAGGTCTATAGCGGTCAGGTTTATTGTCGATTTTGGCACGCGCAATAAATGACCGGGAATTTACGTCGATCCTCGAATCTATGGCAACTATTTCACCTCTTACTGGGGTGTCCGCTGCATCCCATAGTCTGACCTGTACCTCGGTGCCTGGTGTAACTCGGGCCACGTAGATTTCGGGGATCGAGAAATTGACCAGCAGCACACTGCGATCATCTATGGTCGTTACCATAGTATTGGGGTCTATCCGGTCACCTACATCAAGCTCTGTTATTCCAACATGCCCGGTAAATGGGGCGCTTATTTGCTTACGAGCAAGCGCAACCTGCGCTTGCTCTAATAGAATACTGGAGGCTTTCATGCTTGCAAACGCATCATCAATCTGGGTTTGTGGGATATTCATGTTTCGCGAATTAACGGTGGTATATCGATTCACTAATCTTTGGGCATCGGCAAGTCTTACTTCAGCGAGTCTCACTGCCAACTTTTCTTCTTGATCATCTAATCCCAGCAATAATTGCCCGGACTCGACTTTTGCATTGGCCTCAATTTCGACAGTGGTGACTCGACCAGAACTCTCCGAAAAAACAGAAACGCTTTTTAATGCTCGTGCGGTACCTATAGATGTCAGCGTCTCGATCATTTCGGTACGTTTGATAGTTTGAGCGACGACAGGTGCCTTTTTGGATTTTACAATATGGTGAGTCTTGTTGACTTCACGGTCTTGGCCGCAACCCATCGTTAAGAGGAGAATCAGAAACATAAATACTCGCGTATTCTGAGGGTAATTATGTTGTTCTCTCATCAGCTTAAGTCCTGGATTAACGGTTAGAAAAACTGCCTTTTGTGGCACATTGATTCTACTTTAGTTTTTTCTAAATGGATGAGAGGGTGTTGCTCTAGATTGCTGATACTTCACCCAAACATGAGACCTTACAAAGATCCATATGAGAATCGAGCAAAGTTTCCCTCTAGACTTGCTGTGGATGTCAGAAAAGAATTTGAAAACATCTTCCCGATGATTACATGCTCCAAGGTTTTGAACCTTGGCTGACATGCCCAACAATATTTTCCCGGAAAAAGAGGATATCAATAATACTAGACGGCCTAAAGAGGTATGTCCTTTTCTCAGCGCTACACATAGTTGTGGGGTGCACTTTTGTTTCGAGAAAGTTTCAAATTTAGCTATACTTCGCGACACTGGAGGGGCCTAAGCACCGAAAGAGCTTACACTTGTGGGTAGCTCCTTAAAAATGACATAACTATAGGTAGTTTTGGGTCGCACACCTTAAGTGAAATAAGGGTGAAGACGTGTCCAAAATCCGATTAGTGTGATCTGTTGGTTTCAACGACAGAGGGCTTCCAAATAATATGAATTTACCATTAGTAATCGCAGGCTTTCTTGGAACCACTGCGGTGGTGGCAGGTGCTTTCGGAGCCCATGCTTTGGATGCGCACTTTCCCATGCAGAGGCTGGCCGCCTGGGACACTGCTGCGGAATACCAACTTGTGCACGCAGTGGTATTGGTGAGCTTATCATTTTCTGGGCGACTCAGATCTAGTTTAGTGTTACGTTGGTCGTATCTAAGCTTTATTTTTGGAATATTGCTTTTCTCCGTGTCTTTATATGCATTGGTTCTGAGTGATACCCCCGCATTAGCCATGATCACCCCATTTGGCGGGCTGTTGCTGATTTTGGGATGGCTTTTGCTTATCTATGAGGCATCAAATGGATGAGGTGTAATCGATCTGGTTGGGGAAGATTCCCGCTTATTCTCATCTGTAATTAAGGGCGCAGTTGATCAGGGTATACTATGTGGGTTGAAACGGCTTGTCCGCTCGAATAAAACACCACGTTATTGCTCCAATAACAGCCACGCCAGATCCAGTGGACAGCGCGGGCACCCAACCTACTTGCTGAGCCAAGATTGGCATAAGCGGTGCAACAATGATTCCAGATAGATTACCGCCAGTGTTCATGATCCCGCAAGCTGGGGCGGTGTATGCGCCCGCTACATACGTTTGTGCTGACCAATAAGCCCCTTCGGTTAGCTGTGTACTTGCGAGGCATAGTGCCAACAGAGCCACCGCAACATATGGATCTGTGGCGTTTAGGCCCGCACAAAGAAAAAAGCTTGCCCCTAACAGACCCGTAATCGCTGGAATCCTACAACCTAGTCGAGCCCCGTATCGGTTACAGAGTCGGTCGCATAGATAGCCACCCGCTGAGGCGGTAATTGCACCAGCCAGCCAAGGAAGCGAGGCCAGTACCCCAGTCTCCAAAATCCCGAATCCCAGCTCTTTCACTAGATAGTGAAAAAACCAAGTAAAAAACAAATAGAAAATGTAATTCATGGTGAAATAAGTGAATGCAAGTAACAACGTCTCGCGATTTTTAAAAAGTTGTCTCCAAGCAGAAAAACCGACATCTTGCGTTAGATTTTCTCTATGTTGATGGATTAGATCCAGCTCTGTAGTTGTGATTGACCGATGATCTCTAGGGTCGTCCGTCGAATACCACCACCAAAGAATGAAGATAAAGATGCCCACAGGTATAAAAATATAGAACGATGTTCTCCAGCCCCAATAAACCATTACGAATGCAACGATAGGCTGTGCAGCCGCCGCACCCAGTGACAACCCCGTACTTCCAACAGAGTTAGGGAATGCCCATTGACCAACAGGGAACCACCGCTCAACTATTGATGCTTGAATGGGAAAGATCGGCGCGTGGGAGATACCTACTAAAAACCTTATTACCACCAGAGTACCAATGATTCCTGTTGTAGTGCTGAAAACTCTTCCCGGCAAAAAGCCAGTGAGTGCAGTGGTTACGATCCAAATGATACCAATACTTGTGAGTGCTAATTTGGGGCCAAGTTTTTTGCCGAAAATGCCACCTGGCAGTTGGAATAATGCGTACCCCCAAATAAATGCTGCGAATATCCATCCCATCTCTATTTCGCTAATTCCAAGATCCGGCATCATAAATTCGCCTGCGATCTGTATATTTTGTCGCATCAAATAGGACAGAAAACTTAGCAAAAAAATAATGCTAAATAGACGCCATCGGATTGGAATTGAAGAGATGTTCACGCGAGCTTTATCCTGTTGCTGTTTCACGGCCCGTCCTCATTCTGTTTAGTAAGGGAGCCGCTTTCTTGAAAGCCTGGAGATTTCCCTTCAATTCAATAATTAAGGTATGCGGATTGCCGAAACATTTCCATAGGTCTCGTTCAAGGATTTTTTTTCATGAGTTTCCTCATCACGTAGTTTCGAATGTCAAGGCTATAATCCTCCATCGGCGCGTAGTAGCCGTGTTTGAATGCCATGTTTTGCATTCCTCTTTGGACACTCTCGCAAATCTTCCAATCTTGTTGATTTACCATATCCCAAAACTGTATGGCATCATTACCATCAAAATCCCTTTTGCCTATCTCGGTAGGGTGAAAAAGGAAGTTCGTTTCTATTAGCGTAAGTTTTGCGTTGATTGGCCATAAATAAAAAGCGGTTACATGATCCATCGACAAACTCAACATGAGATTAGGATAAAAAAGCTCGCCTTTATGGTGAGTTTTTTCGACTTCACTGAGCCCTGGGAAGGGGGACCTTTTTGTTTTTCCTGTGGCCGTAAATGTGTACGCTCCCTCTCTATGTGGCACACCCCCATTCCAATCTAGATGCGCCCCGCCCCTATGTCGAAATGCGGGCACTATCCGGCATAGCTCCGGATGCAGTGGCCCACAGTGATAGCATTCGTTGTAGTTTTCCAGAATTACTTTCCAGTTGGCTTTTATCTCGTAAGTTATTGTTTTCCAAACTTGCAAGTCGACTAGAGGATAGTTTGCGAGTCGCTCAACCCCGGGTCCAAGAGAATTGCAAAGGTTTTCCGCATCATGATCTTTTAACTGAATAAAAATGAATCCGCCCCATTTCTCAAGGGGCAGTTTATAAAGAGAGGTGCCTTTTACATCGATGTTCAAGTGCGGTGCCTTACGCAGGTGACCGTTCAGGCAGTAGCTCCAAGCGTGATAGGGGCACGTAATGGTATTTTTGAAATGACCCTCTATCGGTTGCCGCATCTCCATTGGGACTAGTTCTGTCCCTCTGTGACGACAAACATTGAAAAATGCTGAGATAATCCCATTTTCCCCTAGCACTATCAGAATAGACTGGTCGTGAATCTTGACTGCTAGATAATCTCCGGCAACTTCGAGTCTACTAATGTGACCAACACAGACCCATCCACTTTGAAAGATAGCCCTCCACTCCTTCTCGAAATTCTTTTCCTATAAATAACTTTCTCGAGGTAAGGTTTTTTCAAGCTTTTTTATCACTCTGAACCTCCTGTGACCGGGGTTTAATCTAAAATCTTAACGTAAAACGGTGGGCAATTAATGATTAAGTTAGGATCTTCTCGTCTGTTACCCTGGTTTGTCATGGTGTGGTCAATGATGCAGGTTATTTTGGTCCTGCTCGCATTAAATGTCTCTAGCTTCCTTTGCTCATTAACTGGTTGAAAGAGAAACCGTGAAGGATACTCGACTCATTTCTACTTATAAAATGTGTGAATTACGTTCCACGGCCTGCTTTGAAGTTCAGTCGATCGATTTTCGCCATCAAAGCTCTTCTCCACCTAGACTATAAGTTTTTAAACTAAGGCCGTATCAGGGAATGGATTGACTTTCAAAGGAGGTTGTCGGCAACTTCAAACAATATTTGTGCCACATCGCGCGAAAGCATCGCTCAAGTTCTCTAACGCGCTGCTTGTGGTCCATAAATGGACTTTTTAATAACCCTTTTTTGCTGTTATCGCGCAGTTTGTCGATCTGCTCCCGGTTTCTAATAAGATTAGACGCTTTTTGAACAAGGTCCGCTTGGTTTTCTGCTACGCAGTCATCTAATCCAGCGAAATGTAAAATATTTGAAGTATAGGCCTGAATTGCAAGCGGAAGTTTGGGGCGTATTGTGAGAACTGGTAGACCCATCCAAATTGAGTGGAAGGTCGTTACACCTCCAGAGATAGGAAAGGAATCTAGGGCAAAATCTGCGACCGACCCGATTCCCATATATTCGAGCATGGTAAGACGAGGTATTGCTGTGACACGGTCCTGCGGCATATTTAAGGCTCGAAATCTTGGTTCAAAAAGGTTGCCAGCGCCAGCTTCAGTGGTTTCGGAAGTGATGATCATTAATCCAGAGTCGGGGTTTTGATCCAATATTTGTCGCCAAGTTAGGAGCGCGGAATCACTTAATTTTCGGGTGTGATTAAGACTTACCATAGTCACGTACCCATTATCTCGCCATGGGGGAGGATATATAGCATCGCAATTGAGAGGCGGTTTGTAGGCGGTCAAGCAGTCCATCAGGCATAGCGATTCCGTATAAAAAGGTCGTGCTTCCGGCGGGCAGGTGATTGCATCCGTTAACCGATAGTCCATATCCCTCATGCCGAGCGTTTGTACGAACCCCCACCATGTCACCTGAACAGGCGCAGCTCTTGCGGCAAAAACTTCAAGTCTCGAGCCTTCCGTATGACCGGATAAATCGATCAAAATATCAATCTTTTGTTCGCGTATTAGTCTATGCAGTTTGGAATCGTCCATGCTTTGTACATTGTGCCAGCGATGAACGTATTTCTTAAGAAAATTAGTGACTTGATCACCTGGCTCGGTCATGAAAGCGTGTATTTCAAAAAGGGACTTATCGTGCAACTCAAAATAAGGTTCTATTAGGTAGCGCACGGGATGATTTTTGAAATCTCCTGAGAGGTATCCTATCCGAAGGCGGCGGTCCAGTGTGAGGTCAAAACCCTCTCGGTGGAGTGTTGGAGCAGTCTTTTTTAATTCTTGGAGATATTTGTTTGACCATTGTTCAAAAGCCTTGCGTATCTGAATCGGATCATTATTTCGAGTTGACTCCCATATAGTCAGGTTTAGGGAGGTAATGGAGTTTTCCGGCTCTGCCAATAGAGATCGTTGGGCGGTCTCAATAGCATTTTCATAGTTCCCTAAAGCCATATAAAACTCCGCAAGCTGCGCCAATATTTTAGGATCTTCCCCAAATTCTTTTATTGCATTCTCCAAAGTGGAAATAGCCTCGTAATATTTCTTATCCTTCTTATCGATGTGTGCGAGAAACCTAACTGCCGTGGAGGCTTCGTCCGATCCGGATTCTTTGATATTGAGGAGAATGCTCCTGGCCTTATCTAGTTTGCCTTTAGATAGAGAATCGATAGCCGCGAGCAGTGAAGGGCTACTTGCCATATAGCTGCCTCATACGTTGGTCAAAAACATTTCTTTGTTCCATGATCACTCCTGTCAGCTCCAAATTATTGAGAGGGTGTTCTCATTGTAATGCGGTATATGTTTTCGCTCACTCGAAAGTCATCGGGTAGGAGCGCTATTTTTTTACTAAACTAGATTGTAACGTCGCCAGGCCTAGGTTGGCCATTGGGTGTATGGTTTGAACTGTTTTCGGACTGGGGGCTGTTTGCTTTTGTGGAAGTGTCAGAAACTTATGCGCGGTGGCCGGGTTTGGTAAGCACTTCTAATTTCTTCTCGCTAATAGATAAACTTCCAGAGCGCGAAAAAAAGCGTGATTGCGCGTTGCTCTAATAATTTAATTATCGCTGGGCCGAGACAGACCGTTTTAATTAGGTGTTGCTTATAAACTCAATCTGAGTTCGCGTAGCCACATACTCATTGAGGTGTTCTGAAAAAGTTTCAGTGTCGATACGCTCTAACTTGGAGCTGATTATCAAAGCATTTCATTGAAAGATCCTTCGGGTTATCGATCGAAATAGGGGATAAAATACATGGGTCTTGCTGGAGATCATTATCGGAAAAATTGAGTTTCTAATGAGGATTGAGACACCCAGAAATTTTACTAGATAGGTTGAATAACGCAGCCATTTGTGAAAGTTTTCGGATTTGTTTTTAAGGTATGAACTTATATGCGTATTTGGACCTATCTTCGTCCATTTAAATTTGAGGACCAAGATTTCGTTGTTGAGATCACACTGGGTTTCACCAAGTGTGCCTCACGTCTTTTTCTTAACAACGAGTTGTTGAGTGAGGACTCTTATCACTATGCGGATGGCTTGAAGACGATCAGCCATGAGATTCCTCGTGAGGTTAATCTGCCCGCCGCTATAGTGGAGGTGGGTTACTTCAGCTGGTGGAATATCGGAATTCAGGTAAAAGCGGACAGTCAAATTTATCATGAAAGTCATCCAGGACGTGATATTCGGTTTGGGGAGGGCCTTTTAAAATATGAATCGAATAAAGTCCAAGATCCGATTATGAATCGCGACCACAGCAATTGGCAGAGAAACAAATATTCTGTTTACGCTGACTTGGTTTTGGGCGGTATTTTTTTTGTTGTTGGCAAGCTTACTGAGGATTTAACTTTAGCGGCACTCATCGGTGCGGCGGCGGGATTAGCCTTAGTGGTGATCCAAAGGTTTGTACGAGTTGATTTGCTGGGAGGTTTTGCCGTCTTTGGCACAGTCATGCTCCTGATTTCAGCGGCTTTCTCATTGGTTTTTCAGGACGACTACTGGGTGCAAATGAAAGGAAGTGTTCTGGGTTTGCTGACA
>MDTB01040056.1_pt1 | contig 10614 bp, 12 predicted proteins | sample 811161 | NCBI WGS metagenome assembly MDTB01 (sample SAMN05326650, study PRJNA326480) | marine metagenome | isolation source: seawater | place: Mediterranean Sea | collected 2009
ATAGATGCAAAAAAAGCTCACAGAGATTTAGAGGCAAGAAAATTAACTGGTCCAGCCATATTAATTCCTTAATGGATAACAAAGTAATATCTCCTTGTATAAGTATATGCAGAACTGATCCTGTAACAGGCTATTGTTATGGTTGTGCAAGAACTAATGAAGAAAAAAAATTATGGAAAGACGAAAACACAAAAAATCAATGGAAAGAGGAAAATTTAGAATTAATTATAACTAGAATGCAAGGTTGGCAATTAGAAACCTTCAAGGAATCTTACAGTTATAAAAAAAATGAAGGCATATCTCTCTTTAAGAAAAGTCTTTTGAAAAATAAATAAAGTTACAAATCTTTTTTCATCGAATCCATATCACTCAAATGATATTTCAAAGCTTGATTAGAAAGTCTTATCTCTTGCATAAATAAAAAAATTGAAATGATCATGCAGAGACAGCATCCTGCAAAAATGAACCTTGCTGTTTGAAGGAGTCCCAGATAAAGCATTAAAACTGTAACCATGTTGAATAAGAACCCAAATGCAGCAAATCCCATGACGTATTTGAGATAATTAGTCCTTTTATTTAAGACGTGTAATTGATTTTCCCATTCTGGAGGGATTTTTTTTTCAAAAGTGTATTGATCATGAATTTTTCTAATTAAAGCACTTAATGTATGAAACCTGTTACTATACATGGTCATCATTAAGGGTATTGCTGGAAACATTAAAGCAGCTACTGTGTAATCTATATCCATTTCGAATCGAATTGATTATGTAGTTAGTGTTTGGTATTTACAAGTAATATTTCATGCAACATTTAAAAATTTTCATTGAATTGACAAGACTTAATAAGCCAATTGGTTTCATGCTTTTGTTTTGGCCTTGTTCTTGGGGACTAGCTTTTGCCTACAATGAGAGTCAGAACTTAAATTTATTTTTATATTATCTCGTTTTATTTTTAACTGGTTCAGTTTTAATGAGAAGTGCGGGATGTATCTTTAATGATATTGTGGATAAAGATTTTGACAAAAGAGTAAAAAGAACGAGGTCCCGGCCTATTGCATCTGGTAAAATCTCAGTTCAACAATCTCTTATTTACGTTTTGCTGCTTTGCGGAATTGCTTTTTTAATCTTAATTCAATTTAACTTTTTTACTATTCTACTTGGCCTCGCCTCAATGATTTTTGCTTTCTCATATCCATATATGAAAAGAATTACTTACTGGCCGCAATTATTCTTAGGTTTCACATTTAACTGGGGTTTAGTCATGGCTTGGTTTTCAGTAACAAATGAAACAAACTATATAATCTTTATTCTTTACCTTGCGGCCATATTTTGGACATTGGGCTATGACACGATTTATGGAGCTCAAGATATGTCAGATGATGAAATTATTGGATTAAAATCTACTTCAATCAAATTTAAAGGAAATATTAAATTATTCGTTTTTATCTCTTATTTGATTGTATCATTGCTAATGTATTTTTCTTTTAGAGGCTATATTGGATTAAATATTTTTACTTTATTATTATTTTTTTTTAAATTAACTCTATTATTCCAAGTAATAAAGTTTGATGAACAAAATCCCAAAGTTTGTTTAAAAATGTTTAAATTTAACAATTATTCAGGATTGATTCTTTTTTTGTGTATTTTAACGATTAACTTATAAAATGAATTTTCAAGAACTAAAGCTATTATTAAAGAAACTATTTAAGGAATATGTAAAAAAACATTTTAAGAGGATATTAGTTGCTCTTATACTCTCATTAATTGTTGCTGGTAGCACCTCAGGAATAGCTTGGCTATTAGATCCTGCAGTCAAAAAAATCTTTATAGAAAAAAATCAAGTCTTCGCTTGGTCAATACCTCTGCTTATTATAATCGCATTTTCTAGCAAAGGTCTCTCACTTTATTTCGCAAGAATAAATATAATAAGAGTTGGTGAAGAAGTCGCCGGAGAATTGCAGAAGAAAGTTGCAAGAAATATTTTAGTTTCAGATATACAAACCTTAGATAATAGACATTCAGGAAAATATATTTCAAATGTTATGTACGACACTCACCATGTGCAAAATTTAGTGAGCACTGGTGTTTTGAACATAATGAAAGACTCCTTTTCAGTAATTGCTCTTGTGTCTTTAATGTTTTATCAAAATTGGAAACTTGCTTTATTTGCAATATTAATGATGCCTATAGCCGGAGGGTTAGCTAAAACTTTAGGTAAAAGAATTGGAAAGGCTACAACTAAAGGAAGTGAGTCTTCGGGAAGTGTAGCTTCATTTTTATCAGAGATTTTTAAGGGCTCTAAAATGATAAGAATTTATCAAAAAGAAGAGGAAGAAAATAAAAAAGCTCAGGATGTGATTGATGATTTGGTAGAAAAAAATATAAAAATTGGAAGCGTTATGATTAGAGCAACTCCAATAATGGAGACTTTAACTGGATTTATGATTGCTGGATTCATAGTTTACTCAGGAAAATTGATCTCTACTGGTGAAATAGGAATAAACAATTTTTTTTCATTTTTAGCTGCTATGATGTTGGCCTATCAACCAATTAGATCTTTGGCTACAATTAATATGGTTGCCTACCAGGGTGCTGCTGCATTTAAAAGAATTGAGAATGTAATTGGAAAAAAGATTAAAATTCAAGATGATAAAAATCTTCCAAAGCTATTTATAAAAAATTCTGATATTAAGTTTAACAATGTAAGTTTTAAATATTCTTCAACCAAAGAAAAAGCAATCCAAAATATAAATTTAGACATAAAGGGCAACACGATGGCTGCTTTTGTTGGTCATAGTGGAGCTGGAAAAAGTACTATTATAAATTTATTACCAAGATTTTACGATCCAATAGATGGAGTGATTGAAATTGATAATCAAAATATAAAAAAAGTTTCTCTTAGTTCATTAAGAACAAACTTATCCATGGTAAGCCAAGATGTTATTTTATTTGACGATACTATCAAAAATAATATTTTATATGCCAAAAATGATGCATCCGATGAAGATTTAAAAAGAGCTTGTAAATATGCAGCGGCAGCTGAGTTTATTGAAAAATTACCAAAAAAATATGAAACTATGATCGGTGAAAATGGAATAAGACTTTCTGGAGGTCAAAAACAAAGAATTTCTATTGCTAGAGCGGTTCTTAAAGAATCTCCAATTATTTTATTAGATGAAGCTACATCTTCTTTGGATGCTGAGTCAGAAGAAATAGTTCAAAACGCTATTTTGAATTTAACAAAAAATAAGACAACTTTAGTCATAGCTCATAGACTATCAACAATTCATAAAGCTCAAAAGATTTTTGTTTTAAAAGATGGCAAAGTTATTAACACAGGAAATCATGATTTCTTAATTGATAATTGTCAAGAATATAGATCACTATACAAAAAACAGTTAAGATAATGTTACTTGCATACAAAGTTTTAACAAAAATAATGTATCCTTTTTTGTTAATTTTAATTTTCTTGCGAAAAATTATTAAAAAAGAAAACCCTGTTAGATATAAAGAAAAGATTTTAATCTCGCATTTTAATATAAATAGAAAAAAAACTGCTAATTTGATTTGGCTTCATGCGGCAAGTCTAGGTGAACTAAAAAGTATTATTCCTATAGTGGAAAAATTGAATATAGATAATAAAAATCTAGAATTCTTGATCACTACATTAACTTTAAGTTCTAGTAAACTGGCAGAGGACGAATTTAAAAAATTTGAAAATATCCACCATAGATTCTTACCGCTAGATATAGATTTTCTAATTAATAAATTTTTGGATGGTTGGAAACCTAATGCAATTTTTTTGGTTGACTCAGAAATTTGGCCAAATTTAATTATCGGGGCAAAGGAAAGAAATATTCCATTAGCTCTACTAAATGCAAGAATAACTCGAAAAACATTCAAAAAATGGATTAAGATAAGACAAACTGCAAATAATATTTTTAGTTTATTTAGTTTATGTTTAACGTCTAATACTGAAACTTTGGAATATCTAAAAAAATTAGGAGCAAAAAATATATACTTTGAAGGTAATTTAAAATTTTTTAATAAAGTTCATGAAAATAAGATCAAAAATTCAAACCATGAAATTCTCTTAAAAAGAAAATTTTGGCTTGCAGCAAGCATACACAGAGGTGAAGATAAAATTTGCTTTAAAACACACATTAATTTAAGAAAAAAATATCGAGATATCTTAACAATTATTGCTCCGCGACATCTTGAGAAGGTTGAAGAAATTAAGACTCTAAGTGAAAAGTATAGTTTAAAAACTCAAATTTTAAATGAAAATGACTTAATTTTAAACGATAAAGAAATTATAATAATTAATTCTTTTGGTGTTTTAAACAACTACTTTAAATTTGCTAAAAGTGTTTTTATTGGAAAATCAATTTTAAAAAAATTCGAAAATATCGGGGGTCAAAATCCTATCGAAGCAGCAATATTAGGTTGTAAAATATATCATGGCCCGTATATTTACAATTTTAAAGAAATTTATGATTTCTTTGAAAAAAATTATATTTCACAAAAAATAAACAATTATCAAGAACTTAGTGATAATTTAAGCAGGGATTTAAGAAAATTAAACAAAGAAAAAAATAAAGGTTCAATCTTAATTAACCATATTGGTCAAAAAACTTTCGCTAATACAATGAAAAAAATTGATAATTTTTTATCAAATGCAATTTAAAAAACCAAAATTTTGGGACAAAAAAAATAGTTTTATTTCTTTTTTGCTACTACCATTATCAATATTGATGTTATTCATTATTTTATTAAAAAAGAAATTCTCAAAAAAATTAGATTCTAATATACCAGTGATTTGTATTGGAAATATTTATATTGGAGGGACAGGAAAAACACCAACAACCATATTTCTGGCCAAAGAACTCTCTCAAATTGGTAAGAAACCAGCTATATTAAGGAAACATTATGAGAGTCATTCAGACGAATACAATCTAATTAGAAACGAATTTAATAGTCTTTTTTTAAATTCAAATAGAGCCAAAGGCATTTCAGAGGTAGAAAGTAAAGGTTTCGACAGCGTAATACTCGATGATGGATTTCAGGATTATAAGATAAAAAAAAACTTAAGTATAATTTGTTTTAATAATAATCAGTTGATTGGAAATGGATTTGTTTTGCCTGCGGGGCCTTTGAGGGAAGATTTAAGTTCGTTAAAAAATGCGAATATAATTTTAATAAATGGGAAGAAAAGTTTTGAATTTGAAGAAAAATTACTAAATGTTAATAAATATCTAAAGATTTTCTATTCAAAATATAAACCAAAAAATCTATCTCTCTTTAAAAATAAAAAGTTGTTAGCAATCTCAGGAATTGGAAATCCTGAAAATTTTTTTAAATTATTGAATGAGAATAATTTAGATATCAAAGAGAAATTGATATTTCCTGATCACTACAGATTTGACGAGTCAGAGATAAGACGCATTAGCAATAATGCTAAAAGAAAGAATTATCATATTATAATGACTGAAAAAGACTATTACAAAGTAAAAGATTTCAAACTAAGTAATATTGAATATCTTAAAGTAGATTTAGAAATTTTTGACAAGGAAAATTTCTTAAAAATAGTAAAAGAAGTATATGATAAAAAAATTTAATTATTTTTTACAGGCTCTGATAATTTTTTTTTTCTTTTTTATTGGACGTATTTTTGGAATTACAATTAGTAGAAAAATTTTTTCTTTTTTGTTTTCCTCCGTTGGTCCATTAATAAGATCAAAAAAAATTGCAACTAGTAATCTTGAGGTATTTTCTAAAAATATTTCAATTGTGGAAAAAAATAAAATCATAAATGAGATGTGGAAAAATTACGGAAAAACTTTCATCGAATATATATTTCTTGATGTTTTTAGAAAAAGTAATTCCCATATTCAAATTGAAGGTAATGAAAACTTAAAAGATATAATTGAAAAAAAAAAAAATGTAATATTTGTATCTGGTCACTTTGCAAATTTTGAACTAATGTCAATGGAACTTACAAAAAAAAATATTAAATTAGCAATAATTTATAGACCTCTTAATAATTTTTTCTTAAATCCTTTAATGGAGTATTTGAGAAAAAAATATATTTGTAAAAATCAAATTAAAAAAGGTATCAGTGGTGTCAGGGAAGTAATTGAATATATTAAAAAAGAACATAGTATTGCGCTTATGATAGATCAAAGAGTTAGTGAAGGAGATAAAATTAATCTCTTTAATAAGTTGTCTTTAACTTCAACACTGCCTGCTCAACTTGCAATAAAATTCAACTTAAAAATAGTTCCAGTATTTTTAAAAAGGGGCGATGACAATAAATTTTATATTCAATTTCAAAAAGAAATCGACCCTCAAGATTTTAAAAATAAAATAGAATTAACTGGAAAATTAAATAAGGTTCTTGAAAAAATGATTGAGAAAAATCCTGGCCAGTGGATATGGACTCATAATAGGTGGAAATTATAATTTTATTTTTTTAAATTTTTAATTCGCTCTTTAACCTCGATAGGTGAAAAATACGCCTCTTGTAAATCTACACTCCAATAGTTTAAATTTTGTAATAGTATTTTTTTTCCTGAAATTGAGCAAAGTACATAATCACCATCTTTCAAGATCTCAAAATAATTGTGTTTAAAAATAAGTTTAGCCTTTTTTTTTACCATCAATAAATTATACAATATATAAACTAATATGAATATTGGATTAATTGGTGGCGGTGGGAGAGAGCATGCTTTATGTAAATCTATACATAAATCAAAATTTGTTAATAAGATTATCTGTTTTCCTGGAAATGCTGGAACTGCTAAATTAGCAACTAACGTTGAGGTGGATATTCTTGATTTTAAAAAAATATTAAATTTAATTAATTTATACGGTGTCGATTTAGTTATAGTGGGACCTGAAGAACCTTTAGTCAAAGGTATAGTAGATTTTTTGAGAAAAAATAAAATAAAAGTTTTTGGTCCTAATAAATATGCATCAAAATTAGAGGGATCAAAAGCATTTATGAAAAAAATGTGCTTACATAATAAAATTCCAACTGCTAAATTTAAAATTTGTAATAGTAAAAACCAAGTAATAAATTTTTTAAAAAAATGCCAATTTCCTATAGTTGTTAAGGCAGACGGATTAGCAGCTGGTAAAGGTGTCACTATTTGTAAATCTGAAAAGCAAGCCATTAATGTTTCCAAGGAAATATTAAATGGAAAATTTAAATCATCTAAAAAATTGATATTGGAAGAATTTTTAGACGGAGAAGAAGCCAGTTATTTTCTTATTATTGATGATAAAAGTTATAAATTTTTTGGCTCTGCTCAGGATCACAAGCGTGTTTACGAAAATGATAAGGGACCCAACACAGGTGGTATGGGAGCTTTCTCACCCGCGCCTATTATTACTCGATCTATTGAAAAAAAAGTTATATCAAAAATAGTAAAACCAACATTACATGCGCTTAAGAGAGAGAAATGTTCGTATAACGGCTTTTTATATGTTGGATTGATAATTAAAAATAATGAGCCCTATTTAATAGAATATAATATTAGAATGGGAGATCCAGAATGTCAGGTGATACTGCCAAGACTTAAAACTGATTTATTAAATATAATTAATAACTCTATTAAAAATAAATTAAATGCCACAAAGATTGAGTGGAAGAAAGACAAAAGCATGACAATAGTTTTATGCTCCAAAGGATATCCTGGTAAATATAAAAAGAATAAAATTATAAAGAATATTAAAAAAATTTATCTAACTAAAAAAGATTTCTTGTTTCACGCCGGTACTAAAATTAAAAAACAAAATATCGTATCAAATGGTGGACGGGTTTTAAATATAACGTCTACTGGAAATAGCTTCTTTAAAATTAGAAAAAGAATTATATCTATTATTAAAAAGTTGAATTGGAAAGCAGGTTTTTATCGAAAAGATATTGGGTGGAAAGTGATAAGCAAAAATGAGAGTAATTAGTGGCTCGTTAAAAGGAAAGTCAATAAAGTATTTAAAGAATTTAACGACAAGACCTTTGAAAGATGCTGTCAAAGAAAATATTTTTAATATTATTCAGCATTCAAAATTGATAAACATCAAAATGGAAAAATCAAATATTTTAGATTTATACTCTGGTTTTGGATCTTTTGGTATTGAATGCCTATCAAGAGGGGCAGAAAGAGTCGTTTTTATAGAATATGATAAAAATACTACAAATATTCTAAAACAGAATTTAATTAAGCATTCTATTATCGATAAAACTAGGATTATAAACGATAAAATAGAAGAGAGTCTAAAAAATTTAAAAAATGAAAAATTTAATATTTTTTTTCTGGATCCTCCTTTCGATGAAAAATATTTTATACAAAATCTCTATTTAATTAAGAAATTTAAAATGGTAGATGAAAATCATATCGTCATTATTCATAGAGAGAGAAAAACATTGGATAACTTAAGCAAGATTTTAAAAATAATTTTTATAAAAAGTTATGGAAGATCAAAAATTATATTTGGATCATTTAACTAAGTAAATCTTTAGTAAACAACTTAACTTGTTCTACTGCAGGCTGATCAAAAGGATTTAGATTGGCTAATCTTCCAATGATTATAGTTTCAAACATAAAGTAAGAAAATAAATCTCCAAGCGTTTCTTCGCTTATTTTTTTAATTTTAAATTCCCTAAATGGAATCTTTTTTTTTTTTAAAGATTTAATTAAAGCATTTTTTTGAGCAACTTTTATATGTTTTAAATTTTTTTTGTCAAAATAGCATGTCTGATTTATTATTTTTTTTATATTTAATCTTTTTTTAGATTTTTCGTGGTCACTAAAAATGTAAAATAATTTATCTTTTGGGCCATCTAGATAAAGTTGTAACAGACTATGATGATCTTTTGGCGCATTAGATACAACTGGTAAGAAGCCTTTATTTTTTTTTCCTAAACTTTCAGCAATCAATTGTTGACACCAAAAAAGAAATTGCTCTAATTGCGGAGAATAATTTAGAAAAATTAAATTATTCATTTTATTTGAAAAAAGTAAGTTAGTTAATTTTATTGTGCTATCTTTTAAAATAGGTTTATTTTTTTTTTAGTAACCTCAAGAATGTTGGCTCTAAGCTTTATAATATTAACTCCCATTAAATATGCCGGAACAATTCCAGCCTCTGAAAGCACAGAGTATCTACCACCTATAAAATTTTTATGCTCAATGTAAAATAAATTTAATTTTTTCGATAAAGAATAAAGTAAATTATTTTTTTTTTCCGAAATAATAATAATATTTTTTAAATTACTTTTGAAAATATTTAATGAAAAAGCATTTGATAAAGTTTCAATCGTATTTCCAGATTTAGAAATTATTAAAAAAAGAATTTTTTTAAAATTTTCTTTTTTTTTTAATTTTAATAATTCATTTTCATTCAAGCCGTCATAAAAATAAATTCTTTTATTGATTTTTTTTTTTAAAAAACAATATATTGCTTTTGAGCCTAAAACAGAACCTCCCATACCGATTATGACTATAGTTTTAAATTTTTTAAATTTATTTAAATCTGAAATTTTAAAGTTAAATTCATAATTAGCGTTAAAAATATTAAATAGAGTTTTAGACTCTTTAATATTATTTTTAATATCGAGAAATATTTTGTTAAAATTTCTTGATAATTTTTTATAGGAATTTTTATTTGTATTTTTTATATTTATTTTGTGAGTCAAAAATGAATTATATCTAATCACCTATTTATTCTTTCTAAAATTGCTTTTTCTGTCGAACTATTATCTATATTATTGTTAGTAATCACATTATTTTCAGATTTAAATATCTTTTTAATTTTTTCTTCCTCATTAATTTGCTTATTTTTTTTATTTTGGAAACTTCCTGGTTCAGGTATTTTTTCAAATTCTGGTGGTAATTCTAAAGGTTCTTTTTTTTTAACCAAAAATTCGTCTGTAGTTTTTATTTTCTGATTAGTTAGAACTTTTCTTGCATCTTCCATGCTTTGACATGAAATAAGAAATATGAATAATAATAATAATAAAGTTTTTTTACTCATTTTTTTTTTTTAAATTTATATCTTTAAATATATAAGCTATTACACCTAAAGAGATAAATATATCTGCTAAGTTGAAAGTAAACCAGTGAAAATTATTCAAATGTAAATCTATAAAATCTGGAACTGCTCTATAAACTAACCTATCATAAAAATTTCCTAAAGCCCCTCCAATAATAATCGAGTAGATAAACTTATCTACTTTGCTAGATTTTAAAAACATATAAACTAAGGCTATTATTACTACTCCAATAGTAAGGGTAACCAAATTATAAAATATAGATGAGTCTGTACTCAAAAAACCAAAACCTATTCCAATATTCCAAATTAAATCTATATTTATATATTTATTTATATAATAGGTTCTCTCACTAAAATTATTTATTACAATAAATTTTGAATATTTATCTAAAAAAAAAATAATTATAATTAGTACAAAATAATAAATATTTTCCTCTTTTAAGAAATAATTTTTTATTTCTTTTAAATTAACTAACAAATTCATCTCAAACTAAATCGGAGCATCTATTACATTTTTTTTCCAGAATTTTCCAACATCTCTGGCATTTTTCTCCAACTG
>MDTB01052743.1_pt1 | contig 10614 bp, 10 predicted proteins | sample 811161 | NCBI WGS metagenome assembly MDTB01 (sample SAMN05326650, study PRJNA326480) | marine metagenome | isolation source: seawater | place: Mediterranean Sea | collected 2009
AGAGGTTTTCCAGAAACGTCGATCCGCAAGGGCTTGCTTATGCCGCCGAGCGGGCCGTTTCATTAATCTTGGAAATAGCAGGAGGGGAACTTATCCCGGAATGCGTATCCGTGGGTTCTTCTCCGCGTGGAGAACGTTCGATCGAAGTTCAAAAAAGTTTCGTGGAGAAAACTTGTGGATTCACCGTGGATGAAACGCAATTGCCAAACTCATGGAGAAGACTCGGTTTCGAGGTCTCGGGCAATGATCCCTGGACGGTGACGATTCCCTCCTTCCGTTGGGAAGTGGAAAGACCAATCGACTTGGTCGAAGAATTCCTCCGGATCCACGGCACCGGAGCGCTTACGGATTCGAACGTAACAAGCCCTGCCCTTTTGCGGGAAAACGACACCACTTACGACTTTTGCAATCGGGCGATCGACAACTTGGTAGGTCAAGGCTTTCAGGAAACCTGTAATTACAGCCTTCGTTCATCCGAGGAAATCTCTTCCTGGCTTCCCCAAATCGAGGCGGAAAAAATCGCCCTCGCCAACCCTTTGACGTCCGATCATACGCATGTCCGACCTTCTTTGTTACCTGGGCTTGCCGATGTTCTCGCTCACAACCAAAAGAACCTCAATGACCTGCAAGGGGTGTTCGAAACCGGACGGGTCTTTCGACCGGGACCACGAGGAAACCTCGAATGCATCAGCGTAGCTTTCGCCACCCTCCCACAGTCTGATTCCAGGCAATGGAAAAAGGGTGAACCTATCGACTTCTTCGAAATCAAAGCGATTCTCGCAAGGCTCATGGCGGCAACCGGGCTATCCCTCCCCAAGGGGAACTGGACTACCTTGGAGAACGAGTCCCCATGGCAGGACGGGTATTCCGCTGCCATCGGTGATTGCCACCGAAACAAACTCCAAGTCACCACGGGAATCATTCGCCTATCCTTAAGTAAACAAAAGGAAGTACGCGGGCCGATCTTCGCCGGTGAATTGCTGATTGATCCGGTATTTTTGGCCAAGAGAAAAAAGGCCGTATCTTTCAAGCCCTTCGGTTCTTTTCCTCCCGCCATCAAAGATTTGGCTTTGGTCGTCGACAATACGGAACCAGCCGAGGTCGTCCGGCAGGCTGTCGAGAACGTCGCCGTCCAGGTGGGCTCGGGTGCCTTTGAAGTCGATCCTGTTTCCATTTTCGATCTTTTCCAAGGAACGGGACTGCCCGATGGCAAAAAGAGCGTGGCTTGTTCGATGCGGTTACGCGCGTCCGACCGTACCTTGAGTGAAAAGGAAGTGAACCGGGCTTTTGATTCCATTGTCGAAAAAATCCAATCGGAAACACCATACGAATTAAGGAAGTAAAATGAGCGAAGAGCCATCCATGGACATCGACTACGTCACCAACCTGGCGAGAATAGAGCTTACCCAAGAAGAGAAGGACAAATTCCAGGGCCAATTAGGCGACGTGCTCAAGTATTTTGAAAAGCTACAGGACCTCGACGTCGAGGGAGTCGAGCCCACCGCACATGCCTTCCCACGTTTCAACGTTTGGGACGAGGATGTATCGAAGGAGGGTTTTTCTTCCGAAAAAGCTCTCAAAAATGCTCCCAAATCCAGAAACGAACAAGTCGTCGTGCCCAAGGTTGTAGAGTAAGCCATGGATTCGAACTCACTTATTTCCAAAACCGCAACCGAGCTTTCCGGCGAGCTCGAAGCCGGCAACTGCAAAGCCGTTGAAATTGCTCAGGCCTATCTCGAGCAAATCGACCGGGTCGACGGCAAAGTCCACGCCTTTCTTCATCGAGACGATGATGATTTTCTGGCCCAGGCCAAGGATTCCGACGAACGTCGGGAGAAAGGCGAAACCCTCGGCCCCTTGGACGGCATACCGGTCTGCCTCAAGGACGTCATTTCCGTCGAAGGCCAACCCCTGACCGCCGCCAGTAAAATTTTGCAAGACTACGTGTCACCCTACGATGCGACCGTCACCCGAAAACTGAAGGAAGCGGGAGCCGTGATCGGCGGGCGTCTCAACCTGGACGAATTCGCCATGGGTTCCTCCACGGAGAACTCAGCCTATGGCCCGACCCGAAACCCATGGGACCTCGAACGCGTTCCAGGCGGAAGCAGTGGGGGAAGTTCTGCAGCCGTGGCCGCCCGGGAAGCACCTCTCACCCTCGGTTCCGACACCGGAGGATCGATCCGTCAACCGGCATCCCTTTGCGGAGTCGTCGGAATGAAGCCGACCTATGGAATGGTTTCGAGGTATGGATTGGCCGCGTTCGCATCTTCTCTCGACCAAATCGGACCTTTCTCGCAGACCGTCGAAGATACGGCTCTCTTGCTTGAAACCATTTCAGGACACGACCCGCTTGACTCCACGAGTTACCCGACCGAGGTCCCCTCTTATTCCGAAGTCTTGAAGCAAAAACACGAACCCTGTACTTTGGGTCTGCCCAAGGAATTCTTTGGCGAAGGAATGGACGACGAAGTGCGGACCGCCGTCGAAAAAGCCATCGAGTTCTACAAGGAAAAAGGCTACGAAATCGTGGATCTGTCTCTGCCCACAACCGATTTATCCATTCCCGTTTACTACGTGATCGCAACGGCAGAGGCTTCCTCCAACCTTGCCCGTTACGATGGAATCCGTTACACGAGCCGCAGCGAACGTGCCGAAAATGCGGTCGACGTCTATGCAAAAAGCCGTGGTGAAGGGTTTGGCGAGGAAGTCAAGAGACGTTGCATCCTGGGGGCATACGGTTTGAGCAGCGGTTATTACGACGCCTATTATTTGCGTGCTCAAAAAACAAGAACTTTGATCAGGCAGGATTTCGAACGGGCTTTCGAAAAGGTAGATGCCATCCTGACTCCCACCTCCCCCACCCCGGCTTTCAAATTCGGCGCCAAAAGCGAAGATCCCATTTCCATGTACCTGAGCGACGTCTACACCATCTCGACCAACCTTGCCGGGTTGCCCGGTTTGTCCGTCCCTTGTGGATTTACGCAATCCGGCTTACCCATTGGATTACAGTTGATCGGCAAAGCGTTCGACGAAGGCACATTACTCTCCATTGCTCACGACTTTGATCGTGAACTTCAATTTGGCCGCCAAGCCCCCAACCTGGAGGACTGAACAAAATGAGCGTAAAATACGAAACGGTCATGGGGCTGGAAGTTCACGTCCAATTGGATACGAATTCAAAAATGTTCACCCGGGTGGGAACGGGTTTCGGAAAACCACCGAACACTCTGACCGACCCCGTCGTACTTGGTCTGCCCGGAGCCCTTCCGGTCATGAACAGGGAAGCGATCGAAAAATCAATTAAAGTCGGCTTGCTTCTCGGGTGCAAGATCGCCGACGTCTGCAAATGGGACAGGAAGAATTACTTTTACCCGGATATGCCCAAGAACTACCAAATCTCACAATTCGATCAACCGATTTGCGAAGGTGGAGAAGTGGAAATCGAACTACCGGGGGAAACTCCGACCGTCATGGGCGAACACAGAAAGGTGATGCTCACGAGAATTCACCTGGAAGAGGACGTTGGAAAATTAACCCATTATGAAAGGGACAGCTTGGTCGACTACAACCGGGCGGGATCGCCCCTCTTGGAAATCGTGAGCGAACCCGACTTATTCACTCCCGATGAAGTCTTTGCTTACCTAACTTCACTGAGAAACTCTCTTGTTTCCGCCGGAATCTCTCCTTGCGACATGGAAAAGGGACAACTTCGTTGTGATGCAAACGTCAGTATTCGTCCCGTTGGAACAACCACTCTTGGCACGAAGGTCGAGCTCAAGAACCTCAATACGATCTCCGGTGTCAAGCAAGGTGTCGAGTACGAGATCAGGAGACAGACCAAGGCCCTTGAGAACGGTGAGGAAATCTTTCAGGAAACAAGAAGATGGAACCCCGAGGAAAAACGAACCACTTCCATGCGCTCAAAGGAAATGGCTCATGACTACCGATATTTCCCCGACCCTGACCTGATGCCGGTCAAAATCGACCCGGAATGGGTGAAACGAATTGCAAAGGAAATCCCGGAAAAGCCATTCGACAAACAAAGACGCTACATGGCTGAGATGAATCTCCCGTACACTGCGACTGCAGCCTTGTGCGGCGACCGGCCCTTGTGTGAATATTTTGAAAAAACGGCCAACTTGGCGAAGGATCCCGTCAAAGCTGCCAATTGGGTGGTGAACGACCTATTGCGGGAACTCTCGCAAGCGAGGAAGGATTCAGAAAACGAAAGTGGGATTTCAGTCGAAAACTGCCCCCTGCCCCCCACAAGTTTGGCGGAACTGATTAACTTGATCGAAGAAAACATCGTATCCAACAACGTAGCCAAAGAATTATTCCCCGAGATGTTTGCCACCGGAAAATCCGCCGGGGAACTAGTGAAGGAAAAAGGGTTGGAGATGAAGTCAGACGGAGATGAAATCGAATCCTTGTGTGCCAAAGCAATCGAAGACGATCCGGATGCCGCTGAAAAGTTCAAAGGAGGCAAAGAAGGGGCGATCAATGCCCTCAAAGGCTCCGTCATGAAGGCAACCCGCGGGCAAGCGAACCCTCAGGTCGTTGACGAAACGCTTCGTCGCTTACTTTCGTCTTAACCCATCAGTAGTTTTCACTCTCCTTTACCCACTAGCACTCAATATTGAGAATCAGTCTCATTTAAGCTTCCAATTTTCGTAAATTCAATTAGTTTCAGAACTACCATTTTCGTCATGAAAACCTCCAACATAGTTCTCCAAGTGCATCTTGTCCTGCTTGCTATGAGCTTGCCTCTTTCCGCTCAGGTAAAGGAGACGCAAAAGATCATCGAAGAATGGGTCCAAACCGAGTTACTTATTTCGGAAGAATCCGCCAAATGGAAGTCGGAGAAGGCGGCCCTCACCGATCTTCAGGATGCCCTCCTCCGGGAAATCGAGGAACTCGACAAGAACCTGAAAACATTCCAAAATGAGGAATCCTCCATTGAGGAAGAGCGAACCATGCTAACGACCCGCAGAGAAGAAGCGGAACAATCGACCCGTAAACTCTTCGACGAGTTCGAAACTTTGCGGACTGAAATAGATGCCATATCCCTGATTCTGCCAGCTCCTCTAGCCACGAAACTATCTCCCTTTCGGGAACAATTGAGTGAAGCAGACTTGCCTTTGCGCAAAAGGCTCGAAATTGCAGTTTCGATCCTCCAGTCCGTACATCTTTTCAATCGCACCGTTACTCTGGAAAGAATCGAATTCACCCTCGATGATGACAAGTCCAGAGAATTCCTCGTTCTTTATTTCGGTCTTGGGGCGGCCTACTTTGTGAACGAATCAGAAACGATCGCAGGATACGGAGAGCCTGGCAGTGCAGGATGGAAATGGACCCGAATGGATTCCCTTGCGTCCGAAATATCGGCAGGGGTTGACCTCATGAAGAATCGCGCCCTGCCACGCTTCCTCGAGTTACCTATCCCCTACCCAAAAAGGATTGAGCGATGAAGCTCTTCTTAACGATCTCCATTTTTTCCCTGTTTGCCTCCCTCGGCAAATCCTATGGGCAAACCATCGTGCAAGCGAGAGCCTCAGCCGAGCAGGACCTAAGGACCGCCATAGGTGAACTTGGTCAATTGCGACTCAAGATTGAGGATGAAAAAATCCCTTTGGCAAGAAAAGTTGCCGAGATGGAACGCGAAGCGGCATCCAAAAGGCGAGAACTGGACCGTAAACTCCGCCTACGCGACAACAGGGATGCGAGGCTTATCCAACTCAAGGAGGAAGTCATTGAGAATGAAGCTCAATTGGATCAAAGCCTCAGGTTGCTTCAGGACTACTCCCGCAGTTGGAGACAGAGCTCTCCCCCGGCCGAACAGGAGCTATGGAAAGATCCCATGGCGGATGCATTGAAGACAGCCGGAGATACAAGAGCAAGTAAGCTTGGGGCCTACTTGAAGATTACCTCTCTTTCAACCAAAGCAATACGGCAATACTCCGGAGGTATGATCTTTGCAGGGAATGCCATCATTCCTCCTGAAGGCTCACGGGAAGATGGTCATTTTCTCTCCTTGGGCCCAATACTCTTCTTTGCCGGCGAGAACGGGACTGCTGGCTTTGTCGAGCGGTCCGCCATAGGCACAAACGATGCCCGAACCGATCTGACCACAGAGTCCATTAAGCGGATCGAGCCTTCCAGACTTCTTGTCACTCCAGAGGACTCGGCGGCTCTGATTGCCCAAGCCATCGGGAGTGATTCATCGAAGGATATCACCCTGCCCCTCGACCCGAGCATGGGCAAGGCGCTCATCATGGAAGGTGGGGAATTGACTCCTCTCGAAGAAATGGAAAAAGGCGGCATCTGGATCTATCCGATTATTTTCTTCGCGGGACTGTCCCTTCTCATCGCGTTATTCAAAACCTTTCAGATCATCTTCATTTCAACACCCAAAAAAGCCCCGTCGCTCACCGGAAAGTATCTCGGCACATTCGAGTCCCTTCGTAAGACGGCTCATTCGTACAAAGGGAAGCAGTATGAAATTCTCGAGGAAATCCTCTACGAGAACATCATTGACGCACAGGTTAAACTCGAAAAGGCCCTCCCTTTGGTTGCCGTGACGGCCGCCACTGCCCCACTACTTGGTCTCTTGGGTACCGTGACCGGGATGATCGACGTCTTCCGGCAGATCACGAATTTCGCCAACCCCGAGAACAGTGAATTGGCCCGCGGAATCTCCGAGGCCTTGGTCACCACCAAGTTTGGTCTGATTACCGCCATACCCTCGCTTATCGCTCATGCCCTGTTATCAAGGCGAGTGCAGGGTCTCGTTTCCGCCATGGAAAGCTTCTCCGCCAGGCTTATTCATCTGAAAAAGAAACAACCCGATGAAGAGACCGTGGAAGTGGAAGAAGAAAAAAAAGAAGATGGAAGTGATTCTTGAGTTTTGGAAGGAGGCAAGTTTAGCCTGGGAAAAAGGAGGGTTTCTCATGCCCGTCCTTGGAGTGCTCTCCCTGTACACTTATTACCTTTCCTTTGATCTTTGGCTTAGACTGCAGCATGTCATTCCTTCGGACATCAAAGCCTTTCCTCGCGAAAGGTGGCAAGCGTTCAAGGGAGGCGGCCGGGTAAACGAAATAATGAGGTATTGCATGGGAGACCATGAAAACGGAAAACAAACGAGAAGAAAGTTCGACCAAGTTCGGGCAAGCGATTCATCCTACTTAAACCGCAGGCTGAGATTCCTGATGGTCTTAGCGACCTCAGCGCCTCTCATAGGTCTCCTCGGAACCGTCGTGGGCATGCTTCGAACCTTCGACGGACTAAGCATGCAGGACAGTTACAAGATGGACACTGTGGCCAGCGGTATATCCCAAGCCCTCGTAACAACCCAAACGGGGCTTTTGGTTTCAATCCCCGCGCTTGCCTTCATTCACCTATTGCAAAGGCGCAAGAAAGCTTGGCTGACCTGCATCAACAGGTTGGAAAGCCTTTGCATGAGGCAAGTATCCTCGGCATCGCACTCTTCATGAGCTTGAGAAGAAGAAAGTTAGACGATGAAAAGAGCGAGTCGATCAACGTCTCTCCCTTGATCGACGTGGTTTTCATCCTCCTGATCTTCTTCATAGTATCGGCAACCTTCGTCTCCGTTCCCGGAGTCGAGATCAAACGACCCGAAGCGCTAACCGCCGAGTCGCTCAAGAAAAACTCAGTCCTTTTCGCGCTTTCCGAAAAGGACGAGATCTTTCATGCGGGAAAGAGAGTGGGCTTGGAAGAAATCCCTCGCCTCATAGAAGTCGCGAGCAAGAACCGCCCGAAGCCAGTCGTAATCCAAGTCGACCAATGGGCGGATGCGGCACTCATGTCGAAAATGGTGGCAAAGGCCCGCGGCAATGCTCCTTCGATTTCAATCGCAACGCGCAAGTCCCGATGACCGCTAAAAGGAGCAACCCCAATTCCGAGGATCTGGAGATCAATGTCTCGCCCCTCATCGACATGGTGTTCATCCTGCTCATCTTTTTTATAGTAGCGACCTCCTTCGTAAACGAAATCGGCATTTCCCCAAAGCACAAGGACTCGACTCAAACGATCTCCGATTCTCCTCCACTTTCCTTTGAACTTACGGGTTCGGGACGTATTATGCGAAACGGCGCGCTCATCCAATTGTCTGAGATTGCCCCTATCGTCAAAACATCGTCCTCCGGCGAAAACCAATCCGTACTAGTTAAAGTTTACCCGGGAGCCCGGGCTGGATTAGCCACCCAGGTAATGGACCGTGCTCTCCTGGGAGGGGCCAAAGCAGTCAAACTGTCTCCCATGGCAAGATGAATAACAATGCTTCAGGTTTGATCCCGGGCGTCGGCAAGGAACGCATACGGGGAGCGATATGGAAAAACCTCGCTTTTGCAGTGTTGGTAACACTGTGCCTCTTTTGCCTTATTCCCCTTTCCGAATTCATACGGCAATCCGATGAATGGCTGGTTCGAGAGGTGGAGGCATTCTCCCTCACCCCGCCACCTCCTCCAAAGACCGAAATGGAAAAGCAGGTCGAAAAGGAGGCTTACACTGACCCTGTTCTTCCAAAATTGACCGAAGCGCCGCAAAAGCTCGACGTCGACCTGATGACGGCAAGCCTCGACGTAAGCCCTGGCGACTTCAAGGCCGCCTTTTCACTGGCAAACTACAACCCGACTCCCAATGGATTCGGGGAACAGTTGGTTTTTGCCCTGCACGAATTGGACAAAACTCCAGGCATCATCAAAAAAGGCTCTTTGATTTACCCTCCAAGGCTCAAAAGGCAAGGGGTCGAGGGAGAGGTCAAACTTCTCGTAATGATCGACGAGAATGGAAAAGTAAGCGTTGTGGAGGTTGTGTCATCCACCCACCCGGATTTCGTCAATGCATCACGCAGGGCGGCCGAAAATTCAGTTTACCAACCACCAACCAAAAACGGGAAAAAAGTAAAGGTGCAGTTTTACCTCCCCATTCGCTTCACCCTTCTCGACTAATGAAGATCCTACCCTATCTTGCGCTGGCCTTTCCGGGCATCTTTTCATTGGGCTTCGCCCCGGACCCTTCCCTCACGAAGGATTTTTGGAATAGTCCGCAATTTGTTCGAAGTTTTATGGGAAGCTATGGTTTCCGAAGCGAGATCGAACCCCGCATCAGCAGGAACGAGCAATTTATTCTACAAGAGGTCGTGGCAAAGTCCGAAAACCAACTCGAAGAGGCCATTTCATACCTTGAGAAGAAGATCGACGAGGAAAGCAGCTCCGCCATCGATTTCGCTTTGGCAACTATGTATTATCAAGAAGGCCGCCTTTCCAAATCAGCCCAAACCTATGAAAAGGCATTGGAGAAATTCCCCTCTTTTCTCAGAGCTCGCAAAAATTTGGGCTTCGTTTACCTGAGTTTGGGAACACTGGACAAAGCGAGCAAAAGTCTTGCCGAGGCCATTAGCCTTGGGGAAAACGACGGCGTCACTTACGTTGCCCTTGGATACTGTCATCTGTCCGTAAATCGTTACCTGGCCGCCGAGAATGCATACCGGATGGGCATTCTTCTTTATCCGGAAAGTAAGGATGCCCGAAACGGTCTGGTCAACTGTCTCTTATCGACGGGCAGGTACCCGGAAGCTCTTGCCCTGCTGGAAGAACTGATCCAAAAGGATCCGGAAAATACTTTCTGCCACTATGCCCGGGCCTCGGCGCTTCAGGCAATGGATCGTGAAAAAGATGCAGCGATAGCTTTGGAAACTCTTAGGAGGATGGGACGACTCAAAACTTCGGGCTTCATTAGCGTAGGAGACCTTTATCATAATCTCGGCCTCTACGATATTTCCCTCTCCAGGTACGAGGAAGCTCTTGCAAAAAAAGAGAAGCTTTCATTGTCCCAGTACATCAGGGTCGCCAGAATCCTCATTGAGAGGGGATCTTACGAGGATGGGTTCAGCTACCTACGGAAAATCGAACAGGTTTTCGGCGGTTCCTTTTCGGCGATGGAAAAGAAAGAAGTTCTCCTCCTGCAAGCCGAAGTGCTCAAAGCAACGGGTAAAAACGAGGAGTCAGCCAAGCTTCTTCGAGAAATCGTTGAGACGAACCCTCTCGAAGGGAAGGCCCTCTTACTCCTCGGTCAACATGCGTGGAATGAAAATGATTACACCCAAGCTGCCCTATTCTTCGAAAGATCGGCCAAGGCAAACGGGTGGGAAGTGCGTTCGTTGATAGAACATGCCCGCATGCGGGTATCCAACCGCGAATACGAAAAGGCAGTCCGTTTACTTGAAGAAGCTCAGACGATTTCCCCGCAACCAAACGTCGACCGCTACTTGAAGTCCATTCAAAATCTACTTTTAAGCTCGCGGCTAAAGTTCTGAGGAAAGAGAATACCCTTGAACACATCAACGCATCATGATACGTTGATGCGTTAATGAGCAAGCCATCCTCCATCAGATCCATTTTCGAAGAAAAGAAAAAACTCTTTTCGGTAGAATTCTTTCCTCCCAAGGATGAGGCCGGGGGGCAACGAATGCTTGAAACTGCATCGCTCATCCAGCCTCATCGACCTGATTTTGTTTCCATTACCTACGGAGCAGGAGGTGGAACGCGCACGACAACCATGCGCTATGCCAAGATCCTGCGGGAGGAACATGGC
>MDTB01235057.1_pt1 | contig 10614 bp, 11 predicted proteins | sample 811161 | NCBI WGS metagenome assembly MDTB01 (sample SAMN05326650, study PRJNA326480) | marine metagenome | isolation source: seawater | place: Mediterranean Sea | collected 2009
TAATCGCATTGGATTCGCATGGGTTATCTTCTCATGGTTTTCGTTGGAAAACATCGGATATTGATTTAGATGGTGAAACAACTTGGCAAATTGAAGATAGGACAGTATTAACTTCGTGTGATTTTGATTGGAGAGATTTAAACTTAGTTTTAAATGCAGCTAGTTACTGTACTACCGCGACTGTTAAATTAAATAGTGAGAATAATGATGTTTTATGGGAAGGATATGATGAGGATGATGTAAAATGCTGGGCACATCAACATCAGCGGCTTGCTTGGAAATTTGGCGAGGCCAGTTCCAAATTTCGACCAGATATATTATTAAAGATGTTAGATAATATGGATAGACCAAGTTCATATGGAACAAATACAAAATTTAGTATTTTAAAAAATAAAATTTTAATGATTGAAACAAATTCGACCATAGGTTATCTTTCACCAATAGTAGATGAAGATGTTCAAATGGAAGGGGGTTTAAACATATCTGATGACGAACCAGTGACAAATTGACGGTTATCTTCTTCTGTACCATACTTGGCTGTCATATTATCTACAAAATCTTTGACCGCTTGTTCAGCTTGGTCTTTTGGAACCCAAGTATCCCATTCACGTACAGCAGCATGAGTAGTGTTAACCCATGCACGTTGTTCCTCTGACAAATGTTCTTTTTTTGGATGGCAAAATGCTTCGCCTTCGTCGTCTGGAACGATGAAATCTTTCATTTCATCAGCAATTTCATCGTCATCGTCTTCTTCATCGTCAGAATCTCCAGGTGCCATATCAAGCGTTACTTCATTTTCATGTTGAATAAGGCAATAGAGTTCACAACCAACTGCAAACCCAGCAAGGCGATAACCTTCTCGTACACGCTCTTTAGTTAGAGCACCTAATGCAGGATTATGAGATACATGGCGTGTGACATGGCGTGTATTAAAATAATGTATTTCTGCATTTTCTGGGTAGTGCCAAAGTTTACTGTTTATCATCTGGCGTTGTAAACGATGTACACCTATTTGGTGGCCATTGTGTTCCACTACAACTTCACCAACGCGTGTCTCGCCAGTATCGTGTTCAATATCGGAATATACAACAACATCGCCTGCTCGCAATTTAAACGGCCTCTTTTTACCAGAAGATTTATCCCATTGGTGGACATCAGGGCGGGATTTGCCCTTTTTTGTGGTAGTTTCGGTAGCAATAGAAGTCATTTGAAATGTTTTAACAATTTTATATAGTAATAATTTATAAAGAATATTCTAAGATTATCCGAACAACTTATTTAATATTTCTTCATCCTTTGGTGTGTTCCATACCCACCTATTCACCTGTTCAGTTTTAACATTTTCCTGCATTTTGATTGGTGGATTTTCTTTTTTTTGAATTGATTGTTCAATAGCACCTTCTGGTGCATGATAAAAAGTGTTCAATGATTTATATTTTCTTGAAATAGCTTGTGATGTTGCTTTCCAATTTTGAATTTTAGATAATAGATAATCAATGGGTATTTCTTTTTCATAAAATGCTTTTAACACTGAAACCGTTTGAGTCCAATAATCATTATCAAAATGAATTTTCCATACTTTTGAATACCATGGTGTCCACATATAAAAATATGTGACTGGGACGCCTAACATGACCATTTCAAAATGGACTTGTGCCATATAATAATATGGAGGGTTTGTTTTCTTTTCAAGGTCTTTCATCATTTGATACGGTTGAACTTTACCTTCGCTATCTCTATATCTAGAGCCTGGACATTTTATTTCAAATGCTGCTCTCTCTATGACTTCAAAAGGTTTTTTAATTTCATTATTTTCATCTGTTTTGACTCTAACAATATAACCATCAGGTGATGCGGCCATCCATGTGTAAATCGGATGGTCTATGAGAGAAGTTTCGAATACAAAAGTTCCTGGCATTAGTCTTATAAATTCCTTACACGCGTCATCTTCTCTATTAGAACCCCAATCGACCGCAGCTTGTTGAGTTTCATCGAATTCAGGTTTTTGTTCACCATTAAAATATTGTCCCCACAACCTATCATAACTTTCTTGGTCTACACAATCAAACATAATAGAAGAAGGTTTGGAACCAGTCATTTTATTTTCCCTATTTTTAAACCATTCTGGTGTTCCTTGTTCTGGGCCAATATTGTTACCTTGTTGTGCTAACGTAATAAAAGACATGGTGTATAATATTAATATTGATATATATTAATTAAAATATTCTAAGAATATTCTGGTATTATTATATAATCGTCTAAAGTATATAAGAGTTTATATTATAAAAAATGATTACTGTTACTATTTTATTAAATTTGATATTTTGTGCATATGTATCATCTGCTTTTGTTATGCAGATGATAGTTCATTTTCCTTTTATGGATTGGGATACCTATGCAGAAGATAATTTGCGATGGACAGCGTATTGGTATGCTATACCTCTTATCGGTGAAATTTCAACCGCCTGGTCAACTTTCGAGACTTGGTATCCCGTAATGACTATATTATTATGTTTGGGATGGTTAATATGTATACCTTGTTGGTATTACCAAGTAAAAATGACCGAATCAGGTGTATATATGCCTAATACATCGACAGAAACTATTATTTGGCTTTCTCGGGCACGAGGTGTATTATGGCTTGCTCGATTAATATTGATGACAATTTGGATTATACAGAATATGTAAATAATAATCTTTATAAATAATACTATATCTAAATTAATTAATGCATAAATCTTTACGTTTTAAACGTCCAGTCGAAGAAACAGTAGTATGGAAACGTCCCCGACGTCGGGCGAATACAACCGCCCCTCGCGAACCAACAATGTCTGAAACATTTAATTATAAATGTTATGATTGTGGCGAGCCCTATGAGATGACTAATAAATCTTCAGAAATAGAATGTTCTAATTGTAGTTCCAGAGTGATAAGAAAAGAAACATCTGCAAAACCTCATGTTTTAGAAGCTATATAATATTTCCTAATATCTTTTATAAACTTTGAATTTTCAATTTGATGATTTAAAGAAGCAATGAAATCTTCTTTGTTGAATGATGCAATTGATGGCGAGTGTCTACATAACACTTTTAATATTAAAAATTCTTCAAATTTATCTTTAACTTCAGATTCTTCTTCATCTTCATCGACTAAATATCTATTAAAATACCAATCTATAGTGCATTGATATCTAATACAATTAATTGTCTGTGAAAAAACTCTTAATCGAACTCTTGCAATATGTGTATGGTCCATATCTTTAAATCCATCGGTCTGTTTAAAAAAACCAGAAAGATTATTAACCAAATTGGCTTTATATTGTACAATATAACTTTCTAATAAAGCGCTCATATATCAATAAAATAAACCTTGATATACTAATCTGTTCTCTTTAATGAAATCCAAAAAAATACATATTTAAAGCTTTTAATAACTTATATCATGAGAATATTTTTTATCTTATTAATACTATTTTATGTAACCGATGCTTACAGACCTAATATGCGCCAACGAGTTCTTGAATTACATGCTAAAGAAGAATTGGCAGCAGAGAATCAAATAAAAGATGTAAAAAATATAACTGAATTGGAAAAATATGGCTATGAATTAGAGGAATCAGATTTGTTAAATCAAATATTTGATTCGCTTCAAAGTTTATTTGTAACAGAAAATGAACCAATTATGTCTAATCAACATGAAGAAGCAACGTGTTATACATTGGACGATGCCAAATGTAATTTTAAAGCTGAAGAATTGCCCTACGTATTTCTAATTGAATATGACCAAGAACCCGGCGAATATTCTATAGCTGTAAAAGCGGAAGATAGTTCAGCAGTAATGAGAAGAAGACTTAAATCTAAAGATTGTGAAAGTTTTAATGATGTAATGAATTTATTTAAGAGAGAATTGGTTTGTGAACTTAGAGAATACGCTCATGTTATATCTATAAAACATATTGGTTAAAAATATAGTTTAAGAATAATTAATTTTACATATTACCATTTCTATATTTAGCAATATTATCCATCATACTTCTAGCATTTCCTGACGAAATACCTTGCAAAGCACCGAATAAAAAGGAATTTTGCTCTTTAAAATTACCCCCAGATTGATTAGACATTGATTTAGCCCCTGCAAATGGGTTAAATTTGTGTTGAACAGGTTCTTGGACTTGTTTTTTAGTAGATGCAGCATGTGAAACTTCTTGCGGGGTAGATGTACGTCTACGTTTCATAATGGTATCAACGACTTGTTGTTCTAAAACACGCTTTTTACTCATTGCTTCACTTTCAATTAAAGCACTACGCGTATTAGCGTGTTTCATAGATGCTTTGTGTGCAATTTCCATCATTGGCATTGCTAATTTAGGATGGTTATGTGCTAGTGCAAAAATAGCCTTTTTATTTTCTTCGCTCATGTTTTCAGCTCCCAATTGATTAGACCACGATTCTATTAAAGCTTTAGACAATGCTTCAGCTTTCGATTGGGTTTGGATGGTTTCATTTTCTTCCCGTTCAGCCCACTTAGATTCAAGAGCATTTTTTGCTTTTTTCATAGCTTCTAATTGGGTCATTAACTCTGCGTTTTTGCTGTCTTGGTCTAAAAACATTTTCATCAACTCTTCTTGGGAATTCGCAACATTGCGAGCTTCCTGTTCAGCGACATTTTGAACCGGAGTTTCAGAACTTGTAGCGGTAGTTTTGCCTTCAACTGCTTCTTGAACGGGTGTACTTTCTACGGGTGATTGCTCGGTAACTTGACTATTTGATTGTTCAGTAGACATGATAGATTTAATACTAGCTTTGTGCTCTATATACTCATTTTTTCCTGTTTCACCCACGGCACGGATATAACAATCCGGTCTCCTAGGCTCAGTACAAATAGAAATTTCGACTGGCCGTTTATTTGTAGTACCATCTGGCCACGATTGGTGGACGTGTTGAAGAGATAGACCAGTATATAACGTATGACCTTTAGAATCTGGCTTCATTGCATGCTTCGCATAATTGGATGTTAAATCCCCTCTTGATGTATCAAGTTCTCCCATAATCCATTTGCTCCCATTTTTACCATCCCAACTTTTAGTTACTTTTCCAATTGGTAATGAATCTGCATGCTCTATTCGTAAAGGAACGCCTTCTAAATTCATCCTACGACTTTCTTCTGATGTAAAATCAAATGTAGAATCATTTTCAGGTTTATGACCCGTTTTGGGTAAAACGTTGCCAATAAATTTCATTATATGTTATCGAGGCCTATAAATACTGCAACATGATTAACAATATGTCGAAACCATTAGTACCGGAATATTACACCATAAGTATGCAAATATCATCGTCCAGTATAGATGTAATAATATTTCCACTCGCTATATTAACATTTATTTATCTAAATATTAATATATATTTTTGGGACAAACCATTTCAAGAAGATTTTCAAAAATTAATGGTCATTATAACCAATGGATTTGGGATTTTTCCAGCCATAGTTGCCGATGGCTTCTTTTTAAAATTTATGATTCTTGGTGCAATGATTTCATCTTTCTGGGCACATATTAATTGGGAAAATTTTTCAATACCTGGGTTTCAAGACGAACCTGGGAAATGGGATAATGCTTTCTCCGCTGGAGTTATTATTGCATATTGTTGTAGTTTTTTTCCTGACAGATGGTTTTCCAAATGTTTTAAATCTAATAATAGAAAACCCAGAGATTTAGATTATATAACAAAGCCATGGCATACAAACTCGTGCTCATGTCCTCTTAATACCAAAACATTATGTCAAGTTTTGGCAACGTCCGCATCATTTATTATTATATTAATCTATTATGATTCGAATCCTACTATATTTTCAATAGGAGAAGTAGATTTTCATATAGGCGATATGTTATGTATAGGATTTGCCATATTTACTTTAATAGTTGGGTTATTGTACGTATGTAATACGCCGGACCATTTAAATAATAAAACAAAGTTTGAAACATTTATTATTTTGGGAATAGGACTAGCAATATACGCTATTATTGTGAAGAAAGCAGGGGATAATTCAGATTTACCAGAAGCAGTTCATGCTGTATGGCATGTATGTATATTTACAGGGGCTTATTGTATATCGAGAGCACATTCATATATTAAAATGTATAAAAATTTTATATAATAATTTTATGCATTCATTTTCATTGTATCTAATAACTCTTCAGGTGTTGGTTCATCACCTTTAATATTCTGATAACATGGATATTTCATGCGATTATTTATTTTGCGCAATCTCATTGTTATCTGTCTTACCTTTGATTTTTCACCAGTATCGCAATGATAACCAATACCACTCAAATAAGTATTCAAGGAAATTGAAACTGATGCCTCTTCTTTTTGCATCCAATCGCACAATACAGAAGATTGTACTTTTTTAAGGCCCAAAGCAGCACTACGAATAACTTCTGCTGTTTGCTCTTGTTTAAAATCGATATTTTTAGTGACCCACCATGTACTCTGTTTTCCTTTGGCTTTTAAAGTGCCCGGCAATGGTTGCCAATCGCCAAAATCAACATTATAATCTTTGACACATTTCAAAGGTTCTTTTTTTATTTTGCGACGTTTTGATGGTTTTTTCTTAATAATTTTTCGATGTTTTATTGAACGCCTTTTTACACTGTAAACTTCACATTCCATATTTTTTTCACGCAATATATCTGCTACATCACGTGCTTCCACTGCAGTATTGAAAAATTCTTGACCCATGTAGACAACACGGGTTGTAGTTGAAAAACCATCTGCAATTTGATTCGATGTATACACCTCATAAACTACTTTGTCAATTGGAGAATTTTTACGTTTACGATTTGCTTGTTTTGGTGTAGTTGCGGCAGGCATGTTAAATATGTTTTTCTTTTCTTTTTCAACATAAGTATTTGTTTCAGCGTCAAATACTTTACCAATCGCTTCTGCTTTTAGATTTTCAGAGCTTGCTTTCTTTTCCAATACCTCTAAAGATATAGGCGATGGTGGACCGTTCATATTTGTATTATATTCTTGAAAATTTAATTGGTTTTGGGCGAGACTTGTCATTGTTATATTTAATATATTTTTATTTTTTTATAAGAATTTTCTTAGAATATTCGTATTGTTTAAAATAATAGTATATCCATGTAATAATATGTAAATAACATGAATCCTATACCAAAAGCAGAAGATTTATTTGGTTGGATAGGAGGATTATTAGCATTGGTATACAATGTGCCACAAATTTATCATATTTGGAAAACTAAATCAGTAAAAGATATTTCTAAAGCCTCTTGGACAATGCGGACAATATCATATTTTTTTTATATTGTCCATACATTTTTTCAAAATGACCCTGCATTATTTTACACATACATATTAGGGTTTCTCCAGGTTATAGTTATAACAATACAAATATTTATATATAAAGATAATAATAATAATACAAATGGAAGAGAATCAAACAGCATGCAACATAAACAATCAAGCGACACAGGAACGGCGTCCGATTAGTTTACATACACATTTGATGGAAGATGAGGGATTAATATATGTTATGTGTACAGTTGTGCTATTATTTATTATAAATTATAGTATGACAGATTATTGTACCTGTTAATTAAAAATTAAGACCAGCTCTTCTTCTCCTACCGACTCTACTTGGCATATACCCACCAGAATTAACTTCTTCTTCATCTTCCTCTTCATCCTCCGCATCAGGACTGACGTCTAAGGTAGTGTCTTCTGGTGCTTGTGAAAGTTCCTGGTATTTTCCTTTACCACCTTTGTTTCTAGGATGAAGCGGGCCATCGCAACCCCACATTATTAACCATACAATGCCAGCAGCAATAAGAAGACCCCATCTTATCCAACCGTAATACGAAAGCATGTTGCTTTTAGGGTTTTTGCCTTCAAATGATACTTTACCATCAAATTTCTTATTCAATTCGTCAGCTGACGCTCTTGTTATAGTGATAAACGCCCATGCTAATACAGTCTTGGATGTTAATTCTAATACAACATGAATTTTATCCATATCCCATGTTTTGGCATAATACTTACTAGATACACAAATCAATTGGTGGATACCAATTGCACCATAAAATGCTGAGAATAAAATTGTCAATAAATCGTATTGGTGCGCTTCTGCATCTTTGTTATCAGGCAAAACGGATGCGTTATTGGCAGCTTTGAAACTTAATAACATGATACCGCCACCCAGGATAACAAATCCAACAATAGACGGGAGAACAGATAACGGGCCTTTTTTGTCACGGTCATGAGCGTCATTATAAAAGCGAATTAGTTGTATTGCTACATTACCAACTAACGCGGTCAATAATATTATAAAATTCAATTCACCTTGTCCAACCAGTAAAGTAAATATTAATAACCCATCGATTACTCCATTCGAAACACATCTTCTGATATATTCAGCTGACCTAGATTTGCCATTGTATACATCGTTTGGCTCGCCTTTGCTGCCTAACATCATAAGACCTGCTACGAAGTGCGACCCCGCGGATAGAGCGAGGGTCCAAGCCATAAGTCTGATAGCATTTACGTTCTCAATAATGTTCTTTTTTGTTGAAACCCATCCCGTGTCACCGTTCGCTAAAATTTCATATTTTGTATTTTCTACAAAAATACTGTCGTGCATCCTACCATCTGGCGGGGCGAGGTGAAATGCGAATCCTGCTGAAAATGCAAAACAAGCAAAAGCTGTTAAATGTAATGCTAAAAATTCTTTTTTATCTGATTCGGTATATCCCATAATTATATAATTATATGACTAATATATATACTACTACTTTGCTTATTACGACAAAAAGTCTTTCAATGTTTTAGGTACTTTTTTTTTCTTATTATTCTTCCTCTGTATACCAATGTTAGCTACTTTTCTCTTATTATGGTTGTTATTTTGTTTAGAAACCCATGAAGAAAACATCGAATTCGACGATACTTTTGGTTTTTTGAATTGATTTATCTTAAAAATATCTGACGTATTGTCGATAATCATTTCAAAAACTCTAGTTAAAGGTTCTTTTAATTGATTTTCAAGATACCACATATAATCAATTGATACCTTACCATCTCTAACATCTTGAGGTGATGCCGCCCTTTCAAAAGTTTTACCCCGCCCTGGCTTAATTATATAATCTATTCTATCCCCTGTTTTTGGTGCTTGTGTCGGTGGTAAAGTACGTTGAAGATATTTTGCAAGTTCTACATGGGGCTGGGGGTTTTTATATTGCTCGGGAGGTCTTGTTAACTGTTTAGACAATATTAACTCTTCTAATGGCGTTTTACCATCTAATAAATCAACTACAACTTGGCGAGCATATTGAACTGCTGCTTCTACGTTATTCTGCTCACAAAGAAGTACAAATATCTTCTTTTGGGTTTTACTCACAATGGGAGCAAAGTCTCTTCTTACACATTCAAAGCCTTTAACGTCCAATTTGGGTTTACAACCTGGTTCATATTTGAAACCAGCGTATCTTTTCTTACCTTTTAATAGGAGAGGGTAATATATTTTCTCAAATTCAAGGTCATTTGGCGGTAAAAAAGCTTTTGTACACATCTCCCCCATCTCGATACCTAGCTTGTTTGCGTTCTCGATAGTCTCCTCACGGGTTTCTCCGGGACATAGCGACTTGGGAAAGTGAACAAATACTGAATCAGTGTCCCCATACACTACTTTTACACCATACTCTTTATAACGGTCTTCGCACATAAATTTAGTTTCGTTCGCCATTCCTCGGCCTGCTCTGGTTACAGCAGATGCAATGCGCTTTTCAGGTAAGAACCCTCTGGACGCACCTGTAAACCCATATACACTATTCATACATACCTTAAGTGCTAATTGGCGACCATCTAATACATTATAATCCATTGAACCTTCGGCAAATGCTTTTCGCTGCTTCTTAGCTAGCTTTCTCTGCGTATGTAGCTCTTCGAGAATTTCTGGTAAGATGCCCCGACATTCTTCAGCAGTCTTAAAACAGACATCAGTATCTAAGCTTTGATATTCGAATTTACCGCCCTCGGGGTAGGTAAAGGTCCTAACCGGCCGATAGCTTGGCTTCTCCATTGTTGGGCTCCACTTGTAGCCGCGTTGTTCGGCCTCCATAGGGTTCGAAAGTATAGTTGAGAAACACATGTTCCACGCCCTCATAATAGAGGGATAAAGAGAAGCAAAGTCCAATGTTGCTACTGGTCTGTCCCAAAACCCAGGAATAGGCGTAATAACGACCGCACCTTCAAATGACCCAGTATCAGGTGGGTCATCTTCATCGGGAATAAACCATCTTATTTGACCTTTCTCAAATCTTTCCTTCACCTTCTTCAACATAAGTGATAAAGTTCTTATCTGCTGACCTCTATTCAATATGGTATCCAATGATACGCCAGCTACTTGAGACATCAATATAGCATTAATAGCTTTACACATTTTGATTATTATTTTATTGGGTATCCAAGCATCTTTAGCGCAATATCCGCCTAATCGAATACGACCTTTCTGAGTCTGTTGCATGATAGGTATATCATCATAACTAATATGAATCTTTTGTGTACCTAAAAATGTTTTTGCTACTTCGTCCATCTTATA
>MDTB01036835.1_pt1 | contig 10613 bp, 13 predicted proteins | sample 811161 | NCBI WGS metagenome assembly MDTB01 (sample SAMN05326650, study PRJNA326480) | marine metagenome | isolation source: seawater | place: Mediterranean Sea | collected 2009
CTTGTTCGTGCCTTCATAAACTTTACTAGATTCTCTTTCGCCACTTCCATTCTATTTTTAGGTTCAAAATCTTCCGCATTCATACTACCTGATGTATCTAATATTGCGACAATATCTATTCCCTTTTTGGTTTGGTAACGCTCGGCCTTCACCATTTGAGGCTGTGCAATTGAGACAATTAGTAAGACAAAAATTATAATTTCTAAAAAGTATGTAAATTTATATAGCTTAATTGCTTTATTTGATTTTAAATGTGTCATCCATGATGCTTTTGGAAAGCGAATTGTATGCTTGGTATTTGTATTTCTTAAGTAAAAAAATAGAAGAATTAATGGAATAAATAAAAATAAAATAATTGGATATTTTACGATCATTTACTCAACCCTTTTAAGAGATCAACCGCTTGTAAAATCGTCTGATCAATTTCATTTCGTTGAAATACTGGACTTTCACTAAATTTAAAATGGTCCATTTTTTCAGATAAATTAATAATGGTCGATGTATTTGCAGTATTAATTTGACTTGTTTTTAACATTCGTTTCATTTCAATTGTTGTTGCATCTAATACGTTTAATTCTGTTTGTGCAGTAATAAATTTACAAACAATTTCCGTCAATTTAAAATACCCCTGTTTAATTGTTTGAGGATCATTTGTTAATGATTTCTTTAATTCTGAAATTTCTTTTAATGCTATTTTAATTGGCGGATCTTTAACTAGAGATTGTTCATACAATTGTTGCTTCTTTTTCCTAACTACAGATATAACAGCGATGACGATAATCCCTAATATTAAAAGAAAAATCCATAAATATAATAGATTAATATGAAAGATGCTAAATAATGGTGCAATATCATTGAGTTGGTTTGCAGTGGACGTCAATGTTGTCTCTAACATCAAAAAAATTGGATCAAGTACTACTGGAGGGATATCATTTATTTCAGTAATAGAAACCGTTGGAATGATTAACTCTTCAATTGTAAATGCTTGTAATTCGTAATTGTACCGACGTTCATTTTCATCTTCTTCGATAGAAGAATTTATTAAGTTAAAGTTATCCAATGTTGGATTAATAGTAACTGAAGATTCTGATGGAATTGCAATGGTGTAGGTAAATGTTTCGCCTACTGTAATGTTACTTGTAGATACATAATGTTTCGGCAACCCCAATAAAATATGTGAAAAAAGTAACAGTGTTAAAAATATTTTCATCGTGATTTAAAGTATTGTTGTAATGGCTGAATAAATGATTCTTTCGTTGACAAATTTAATGGTCGAACCCCGACACTTTGAAATACTCGCTCTCTTCGATTGCGCTGGCTACTTAATACACTTGCTATTGTTGATTGAAATTGTTTTTCTTTGGTATCACACATGACCTCTTCACCTGTTTCTGTATCTTTTAACACGACTATTCCAGATGGCGGTATCATTTGTTCGATTGGGTCTTGCACAATTATTGGAATGACATCGTGTTTTTGTGCCAAACGACGAAAATCTGTGTCATAGTTATCACAAATAAAATCTGACAAAATAAAAATTACGCTTTTTCTACGAATAGCATTCATTAAGTTTTGGCATAGGTTACGAATGCTGGTTTGATTTGATGCAGGTTGATGATTCAGTAATCGCGATAAGATTGCATACATGTGATTTTTACCTTGCTTAGGTGGAATAAATGTTTCTACTGAATCAGTGAATAACGCTAACCCAACTTGGTCGCCATTGTTTACAGCAGAAAAACCTAAAATTGCGGCTAGCTCCAATGCCCTATCTATTTTTGACTCATCTGTACTTTGATAAAACTGTGATTGGCTCATATCAATTGCGATGATTACGACTAAGTCTCGTTCCTCTTCGAATTCTTTTATGTATGGCTGATTTAATTTGGCAGTAACTGTCCAGTCAATGCGTCTAACATCATCACCATATTCATATTGGCGAACTTCATTAAAATGCACACCCTGCCCTTTAAATCGAGAATGATATGCACCGCTAAAAATAGAATCAACCCAAGCTTTTGTTTGGATATCTATTGTTCTAATTTTTTTTAATAGTTCTTCAGCGTTCACTAAGGAACCTCAATATTACCTAAAATCGTTTCGATTATTTTGTCAGCTGTCATCCCCTCTGCTTCAGCTGCAAATGTCAAAATTAAACGATGACGAAGAACATCATATGCTAGATATTTGATATCTTCAGGAATGACATAATTTCTTCGTTGTAAAAAGGCATATGCCTTGGCAGATGAAATGAATGCTAATGTTGCTCGTGGTGATGCGCCACAACGAATAAATGCTTTGAGATTATCCAAATTATAATTTTCAGGATTTCTTGTCGCATCTATTAAGCGAATAACATATTCACTCACTTTATCGTCAATGTAAATTTGATTTGCTTGATGTTGAACATTGCTAATGTACTCAATATCTAAAATTGATTCATCTATTGAAGGAAACCCTTTTTGAAAACGCTGTATTATTTGTTTTTCTTCGTCTTTTGTTGGGTAAGTTAATACTGTCTTGAATAAAAACCGATCCATCTGCGCTTCAGGTAAAGGATATGTTCCATCTTGGTCAACTGGGTTTTGAGTAGCAAGAACAAAGAATGGTGTTGGTAAATTATACGTGTTATTTCCAATGGTCACTTGCTTTTCCTGCATTGCTTCTAATAATGCACTTTGAACTTTTGCAGGTGCACGGTTAATTTCATCGGCAAGGATAAATTGAGCAAAAATAGGGCCTTGTTTAGGTTCAAATTCTTGTTTGGCGGCATTATAGATTTGAGTTCCTATAATATCGCTTGGTAACATATCTGGCGTAAATTGAATACGTTTGTAATCTCCACCTAATAACTTAGCTAATGTACTAATAATTAGTGTTTTTGCAAGCCCTGGGACACCCTCCAATAAAACATGACCATTTGCAATTAATGCAATTAATACCTTTTCACATACTTCTTGTTGACCAACAATCACTGAACGCCATTGTTGATTTAAAATACTCAATTGATCATTAGCGTTTTTACTTTGATCAACTCCTGATTGATCATTGATTACTTGATTCATCTTTTCCTCCATAGCAGTACCCTTATCATTTTGAAACTAGTAACTATTATATAGATTAATTCCAATTAATTCAAAATCACTAATCATTAAATGTGAATTCTGAATCAATTTTTGCGTCTTATTTGTTAGTTTTTATAGCTATTTCACAAAGTAATGCCCTTAATTAAGCCTCAAAGTAAATAAAAGCTTTGAAAACAAAATTAAAAAAAGTAAAATAAATCTTGTAATCTAAAAAATAAAATAAAGGAAAGGGGTGAATGTTTACTAATTAAAAAACCACATTCTCAACTTAAAAAAACAAATCTTTAGGAGATTAATTATGAAAAAAACATTATTATTATTATTAGTATTAGCTTCAGTTGCTAACGCAGCACCAAGATTCGGTATCGTTGCAGAGCAAAATAATGGCGCAGGTGCAATCATCACTGATGATATGTACACTGCTCAATTAACGTATACTTCACAATCAGATGATTCTGATAGTGAAACTTCAGTTTCAGGAATTACTTTATCAGGTAATTATAAAATTGCATTGGATTCAGTTACTGCACTAACAGTAGGTGCTAGCTACCAAACAATTAGTGGTGACGTTCTTGGTTCTGAAATTGATACTTATAATACTATTGCTATACAAGCTGGTTTTGAAAGAGCTCTTTCTTCCAATATTGTTTTAACTACTCAAGCTGATATTTACAGCACTGAAACTTTAGAAGTTGGTGGCAATGGTGAAACTGCTACAACATCTATTTTCTCTAATGGGCGTGTTGGTGTAGCTTACTTATTCTAAGTTACTCATATAACTTATTAAATAAAGAAGGCCACATTTTATTGTGGCCTTTTTTTTTGCCTAAATAAGCCTCGCTTATTGACTGATAATATATATTGGTTTAATGTTATTATATTGTGTGTAAGGAGAACGTTATGAAAAAACTTTTATTGTTATTATTTATTATTGGGTTGGGGTTTGTTAGTGGGTGTAGTAGTAGTGGTAGTAGCTCAACAAGTTCTAATACTTATTCTTTAGCTTTGGATACTAGCTCTGCTGCGGGAACTATATCTTGGGATGAATCTGATAGTTACAGTTATGTAAGTATTAATAAGAATGTTTTTGTAGGAACATGGTGTGTTGATTTTGGATCAAATACTGAGTGTGCTGACGATTCTGGATCATATACAGATACAGCGACAATCTCACAAGATGCTACATCGGTAGATATTCAAACTATTCTTGGCGAAGATTTTAGTAGTGATAACGCTTATATAATTAGTCTTTATGCTGATGCATCTAATTATTGCATCTTAGTTTATAGTGCGGATGATAACTCATCAATAGTAACTTGTAATTAAATTAAATTATTACGATATTTTTTTATATTTAAAAAAGGCACAGTTTCCATTTTTGGTTACCCAAATATTTGATGCATAAGTGCAGTTAAATTTGGGCTTATAATCAGGGAAAAAGGCATCACAATCGTGACTTTTATACACCTTTGTTATGTATAAAGTATCGCATTTTGGGTGAGATATCGCTTCATTATAGATCTGAGAACCGCCGATTACAAAAATTTGATCAATCATTGGATCTTCCGCACATTGCTCTAATCCTTGGTTAAATGAGCTTGCAACAATGGCGCCATCTATTGTTGACACAGTTTTACTGAGCACCACATTGTGGCGATTTGGTAATGGGCGAAACTTTTCTGGTATGGATTCCCATGTTTTTCGGCCCATGATAACGGCATTTTTTTTGTTATTCTTAGCTTTTGTTGTTACTTCTTTAAAATAGGACATATCGACAGGCAAGTGCCATGGAATGCCATTTTTAATGCCTATGCCGTAATTTAAATCATGTGCAACGATTATGTGGAATGGTGCTGCCATTATACCGCCACTGCAAACTTGATGAAATCATCATGACTATAGTTGTTTAATTCAAAGTCATCGAATGTTAAGTCGAAAAATGGTTTGTTTGCTATGGTAACTGTTGGGCGAGCTTTTGGTGTTCGCTTGAGCTGTTCTTTTACGCCCTCTAAATGATTGGTATACAGGTGAGCATCGCCAATGGTGTGAATAAAATGACGGGGTATTAAATTACACTCCTGTGCCAACATCATCAGTAACAATGAATAACTGGCAATGTTAAATGGCACGCCCACAGCAACATCAGCCGATCGCTGATATAATTGTAAATCCAAATGACCATTGCATACATAACATTGAAAAAATGTATGACACGGTGGCAATGCCATCCGATCCAAATCAGCGACATTCCATGCTGATACAATGTGGCGCCGTGAATCAGGATTATTCTTTAATGAATCAATTAAATGGGCCAACTGATCCACATGGTGTTTGTTAATTTGGCCGTTTTCTTCGGTATGCTTTTCCCAAAAGCGCCATTGATAGCCATAAATGGGGCCTAAATTTCCATCGGCATCTGCCCAGGCATCCCAAATTTTTGTATTTAAGTTATCATTGATATTGGTTGAGCCCTTGATGAACCATAATAACTCGTGAAGCATACTAGAAAAATATACTTTTTTGGTTGTTACAAGTGGAAAGCCTTCGCGTAAATCATATTTGGTTTGGGTGCCAAAAATTGAGATGGTACCGGTGCCAGTACGATCGGATTTTTCTTCGCCATTATCTAAGATTTCTTGGATTAGGGAGAGATAAGCGTTCATGCTTTTAGTGTAGCAAACTTATGGATTATCGGGAATAAATAATGCCTGCTTTTATACATCAATATTTTTCAATGTTTTATTTTCTCATGTTTTACCAATAACTATCGACATAACCCACTAATTTAAGGAGAAAAAAAATGACTACTATGAATTTAATTAAAGAAAAAACCATTAATGCTGAGGACTTATTTATTTTTAATTCACTCAATGTTAAAGTTCCATCATGTAGAAAATGTGTGAATCAATCTTGTAATAATTGTCGATTACAGTTTGATCAAATAATCAATCAGTTGGTTACCTGTTAATTTAAAAAAGAGTTAGATAATGAGTAAAATAATTAATAAAACCAAATCAACACCAATGCTTAATGCGGAAAAACTAGCGATGCTTGATGCGCTTGGAATTAATGTGCCTTCATGTAATAAATGTTGTGACGCTTGCAATGGATGTAAAATGAAATTTATCAAAACACTATCTTTAGATTCTTAGTATTCGTCTTGTTTTTTCATCATTTGAATTCATATTTATGATATGCTGAATGATTATATGAAATTTAAGCTCTTATCGTTTATAAACTTTATTATTCGTCCCTTTCTTCATATTGGGATCAGGCATGCCACAAGCTTTCAATCATCTAAACGTATTATCCTTACTAACGCTTTGGCTATACTCTATATTTTATTGCCATTGCCAGATACCCTATTTTTTATATGGTATAAATTCGATTATTCTATCGTTTTAATTCCTCTCACTTTTGCTGTATTTGCTACAGCAATTTACTTAAATAGTATTGGAAAACAACAACTTTCTGGCTTTTTTTTAATTCTTAACCTTTCGCTTTCTGTATTTTTTTATGGCCTTGTATTCGGACGTGATGCTGGTTTTCAATATGTGTTTTTTCCCTTAATGGCAACGCCATCTGTCGTGTTTGGCAAAGAAAATAAATGGTTTTTAATTGCTTCGATGGCCTTGATTGGCTGTTTATTTGTGGGAATGGAGTTTTTTCAATATCCATTCTTTTTCCATAAGGAACTAACGATTACACAAAGTTGGTTAATGCGGATGGGATTAATTATTGATTCGCTCTTAATTATTTGTGTTATTGTGTATTTTCATTTGCAAATATCCAACCATATTGATTTGGTTCTTCATCACTTCCTTAGCATTAATCAATTAACCTTTCGAGAATCTGAAATTGCGGTTGAAGTTGCTCAAGGAAAGTCAAATAAAACTATTGCCACTCAATTATTCATTGAAGAAAGCACTGTTAAAGCACATTTAAAAAATATTTATCGAAAATTGAATATTAAAAGTAGAAACGAATTAATCTCATTGATGATCAATTAACTGTTCATAACCATGATATACTAAATGCATGCATCCCAATATGGTTCAATTTATTACTGATGGTATATCCGTTTCAGATGCAAAGAAACGCTATCTTAAACGTAGAAAATGGATCATGGATCAATGCAATGGCCCCATAGTACTTTCAGCGCCCATGCTTGGTCCGAACCAACGGTACCCTTGGGCACATTGTGATGCGCCAGTGTATCAGGATAGCTACATTCTCTTTTTAACAGGGATCAATCAATATCCATTGCACATTGTGCTTGACCCCATATCAAATGAACAGCATATCTTTCTCCCTGAATTTGATGCAAATCGTGCATTTTGGGATGGACAATCACTATCTGCTAACCATGATGCATCAACGTCATTCCTAGTATCCGCTGGTTTTTCTCATATTCACTCCATTAAATCTTTTTCACATTTTATAGGCCAGCGAATAACGGAAAATCCTACTTGGCACTTATTGATTCATGAAAAAGGCCGAAAACGTGTGAAGGATGATGCATATAAGCTATTTAATAGTATATCTAGGCGATCGACTAAATCTCCGAAAATAACTAATATTTCAGCCCTTTCATGGGATCAACGATTGAGCCATGATCAGTTTTCCATCGCTGCTTTTAAATCTGGTATTGCAAAAACAGCAACTGCCTACCAGCATACTATCTCAATGCTTGATTCATTTAAACATGAATTTGAAATTGCCGGGCACCTTAAAGGCGAACTGCTCAAGCAAACACCTTTTGGGCTATCATTCCCCCCGATCATCGCAAAAAACCAAAATGCAGCAATCCTACATTATATCGACTGTTGTGACTCACTTCAAAAAAACGATCTTATTTTATTTGATTTTGGATTGCGGTGGCAGAGTATGTGTACAGATATCTCTCGCACGATCTCTCTATCTGGCACATATACGCCGTTTCAGAAACGATTAGTGGAGATTGTAAGTGCTGTTCAGTGCCATGTGATCACTCTGGTAAAACCAGGCGTAACATTTGATGAATTAAATGATGCCTGTTGGGAAGAAATGGAGCGGTTATTGGATCGTGATTTTATTGCGAAAGGCGGCACTATGAAACGTGATTATAATAAACAGCCTCATAATGTTGGGCATCTGCTGGGTATTCAAACCCATGATGGCGACCCATATCGCAACTATCGAAGCCATTCATTGCCTCACGATGCAATCATAACGATTGAGCCTGGCTTATACGGCCAGTTTGAATTAAATGGTGAAACAATTCATTGTGGTATTCGAATTGAAGATAATATTTTAATTACAAAGCATGGCAATGAAAACCTATCTGAATCCATTCCTAAATAATTGATAAATAAATGGCTGATATTGAGCCTGATTCATATTGATAATATGGGCTTAGCTCTTCGTTATTTACTAAGGTTTGATTTGGAAATAATGTGGATAACTCAGTAACAATTTTTGATGATGACTTATTGGATTTCTTTGAATGAATCGTTACTTGATTCATTAAGCCATTAAATGGAGCAATCGCCGCTCTCACTTGCTTCTCAATATTAGCTAATAATACAGATCGTTTCCAAATATTCTCCTCTATGTTATCTTTTGATCGGTATTGAATAAAGTAATATGAGTCGTTTAGCTCATGATGGTTAATATTTGTTTTAATTTCAAGCGGCATAATTAACCACTCATAAGATTGCTTTGAAAGTTCAAGAATCTTTTTCTCAGTACAAAAACTTTTGCTGTGATGTTTTAAAATATAGTGAACAATGCCGCGTGGCATATTTCCTAGCCATTGATTTGATTGGTTAATGGCCCATTGGTTTCGCCTATTTGAATTCTTGCTTGCATGAACTTTATATGGTTGTTTTTCAATTTTAGATTTAAGGTTTTTCCATTGTAAATATGGCATCTTAACTGAATCAAAAATAATATCTGATGGCACTATTTCAATTCCTAATGACTGAATTTGTGTTACGTCTTTTTCAGTTAAGAAGACATCTGAGACAGCTATGTTTTTATAGGTGTTTTCTACTGTTTGGCTATATTTTTCTTTGAATAAGGCTTTAATCTTAGCAATTTTAAACCCTTTTTTCTTTAATTTAAGAATTTCTTTTATTCTCCAAATATCATCATCGGTAAAATAGCGAGTAAAACCAACACTCCGTTTTACTTCCCCCAATAGTCCTTCTGAATCGTAATATCGAATGGTACGGGCCGTTACATTAACTTTGGCCATTAAATCGCTAATTTTATATGTTTTTTTAGTTTTCTCTAGATCTTTTTTAGTTTCCATTTTATAGTTTCTTCATGGGTAATAATAACATAAAAGTTTCAGCGAGTATTCTTTCAGCCAACTTTTTGTGCTTAGAAGATGATATTAAGGCAATTGAATCTGCAGGTGTCGATTCACTTCACTTGGATGTAATGGATAATCACTTAGCACCAAATATTTCATTTGGCCCGCCTATTATTAAGCCTGTTCGTAGTATTACGGATTTACCACTCGATACCCATTTAATGATTGATGCGCCATGGCTCTTCTTTGATGCTTATATTAACGCTGGCTCAACTGATATTTGCTTTCACATAGAATGCTACGATGCCAATATTCCATCTCATGATCACATTAAACAGCAATCCCGTGTTGCTACTGAGGTTGATTATAATCGTGTTAAAGAACACGTTGCTTATTTGCAGTCAAAAGGAATCCGTGCTGGGATTACCATTAATCCAAATACGGATGCATCGATGATCTTTCCGGTTCTTGATGTGGTAGACTATGTGTTGGTGATGAGTGTTCACCCTGGATTTTCTGGGCAATCCTTTATACCCGAAACCCTCGATAAAATTCGTGCTATTCGTGCACGATTTAATAAAGACATTAACGTTGATGGTGGCGTTAATGATACCAATGCGAAATCAATTATTGATGCCGGGGCAAATGTGTTGATTTCAGCGTCGTATTTGTTTGCAGCGGATGATTATAGTGATGCGGTAGATGAAATTCGAAAGCAACGTTAAATACTATTAGAATTTAATCCTAAATCAACGATATTTTAACTGAACTACATACAACTTCTTATCGTATCTCTTTCGTTTCTAATAAATACTTTTTTAAATATCCATTTCAGTAATCGTTTTCCCTACAATCAAATCTATTTTGTTCATATAAATTACGCACAACATTGATTCCCAAAAATATGCCAACTAAAGGCAATATCATATTTTCAAAGGCTAACTGCTTACCATTTACTTTGATTTTATTTAAATCTATTATTAAAATTATACAAATAGCCAATACAAAAAATGCAAGTGTTGTTCTTTTCTTATTGGGCTCATTTCCAAAAAGACAAAATCGCATCGATTTAACTGTAAGTCGATTAGACCTTTCTACATTAGTGGAATCTGGCTGATCTATAATTTGGACAACGACAGGATCTAAGATAACAGGCGTAGCTATACCTACACTTATTAAAGAATTATTAGTCTTTTTAGGACCGCCATTGATAGGCCATGAAACTGGTA
>MDTB01090444.1_pt1 | contig 10613 bp, 9 predicted proteins | sample 811161 | NCBI WGS metagenome assembly MDTB01 (sample SAMN05326650, study PRJNA326480) | marine metagenome | isolation source: seawater | place: Mediterranean Sea | collected 2009
GTAGAGAAAAATATTTTAGAAGACCACCTAAATGATTGTGTTCAGCAGGCTATTACCCAATCCGATCCCGTTGCTGCTCAACTAAAAATTCAAGAAATTGTGCAGCTATTTCAAAAGTAGTTACGTTGTTAAACATTTTTTGAAGAAGACACTTCTCCTCAACAAATAGCTTCCATCAATCATTGCGAAAAATTCTTCTCATTCGAACTGATCGTATTGGCGATACCTTGCTTACCCTCCCAGTTGTAAAACCTATCATTGAAAAATGGCCAAATTGCAAAATTGACTTCCTTGCCAGAAATTACACAAATCCTATCTTGAAAAACGTAAAAGAAATTAGCCAGATATTGAATTATGACCCCGGTGGAGTACATCGAGGTATCATAGGGCACCGACTCCTTGCCTCTGAAATTCAGCAACAGGAATATGATGCTGCAATTCTTTTCTATCCCCGCTTCGGTTTAACATTTGCCTTGAGGAATTCTGGTGTTCCTCAGCGTATTGGCACAAGCCACCGTTGGTATTCTTTCTTATTGACAGATCAGGTCCATCAGTCTCGCAAGGAATGCCTTAAACATGAAGTAGAGTACAACCTTGATCTCCTCGCACCACTCATCCACGATTTACCGAATGCAATTCCCCAGTTTAGGTTAGCTATCCCCGAAAAAGCAAAGGGAGAAGTTCAAGGTATACTTAAGGCGAATGGCGTCCTCAGTAATTACATTGTTGTTCATCCGGGGAGTGGAAATTCAGCACCTAACCTAAACTTGTATCAATACAGAACAATTGTTCAGCAAATTTCTCTTTCTGGCATTAATGTACTGCTCACTGGAGTAAATGCGGAAAAAGAATCCAATCAGCTACTTAAAGCAGAATGTTCCAACAATAACATCGTTGATCTGACTGGTAGTTTGAGTTTGGAGCAAATGATCGCTCTACTTTCAGAGGCTCGTGGCTTGATTACCACAAGCACTGGACCTGCTCACATAGCCAGTGCAGTTGGAATCCCTGTTACGACCTTTTATTGTCCAGCTATACCACACACTCCCAAGCGGTGGGGACCTTTGGAAAATTTGAACCGTGTCGCCGCTCCAAATTTAACTACCAGTCATTGTCAAATGCAACATTGCCCTTACGGTACCTATGGATGTCTGGTTACTTGTTTGCAGGATGATCAAATCAACCAAGCTCTAAATTGTTTACTCTGAAAAGCAGTTGCAAGTGAGACTAATTCTCAGTAAATTTTGTTAATAGATTTTAAAACATAACTCACTTGATCAGGTAAAATTATGCACGAATTTAATATTTTGATGACCTTTGGGGCTGTCTCAGCAGTCTATCTGATCGTTTTTTTTTCTTGCGAGGCAATGTTTATGAACGACCCCAAAGAAAAAAAGTAACTTTCCAGTTCTTCATTGGTCTAGTCATTTTTAAACTGGCTGCTTGTCAAACGATCCCGCCTCCTACACTCCATACCCACCCCCAAACTGCGCAACTTTATTCAGGCCGCATATTCATTCAGTCAGAAAATGAAAAGCAGACTGGTGATATAGAATTACTGCTTCAGGATGATGGAGTTCGTTTAAGAATATTAGCTCCTGTAATCGGGAGTCGAATTTGGGAATTACGGGTAAATGATTCACAAATTCTGATGTACGATTACCGGGACCAGTCATCATCTCTTCATGTTAACACCGCGGAGGTTCGGGGAAAGTTTTTAGGGGTAGACGTAAATCTAAGCGAAATTCAAGAGGTACTTCAGCAGCCAAAAAAAGTTAGTTTTCTAGAGGTACTCAGGAGGGATGAAGACCAGCGAGCGATTGAGTTAGTAAAACGAGATAGTGCCTTTGGAGATTTACTTAGTATACATATCAATAGATGGCAAGAAGGGGAAGCTGGATTATTTCCACAGAAAATGAAGCTTGAAGAACCCTTTTCTGGAAACAAGATCATTTTGGTTTTTCGTGACCGGCGAGAGATCATTGGAGAGCCTATTGATTTCGAGGAACTACCAGATCTGAATACCTCAAACTAGTTCAGTTTTTTGGTTTTGAGGCCTTGATTAGTAGGTGGAACATAGACCCAATTTCACACCTGACACCATTGAGAGTCCAAGCTCGTACGAATTGCTATTTGAAATACCGATAGAACAATTTTTAGGGATTTGATTCTGCAAACTGTTCAGAGTTTTTTCGTGAAGCTCAGGATGAAAAATTTCACTATCTCCAGCGATATCACAGCAAGTCACTGTGTGTGGAAGAACGACCTCCTTGGCAAATTTTCCAACAATATCCTGCATTCTTGCAACATTACCCGCTTTACAATTAATGCAGGTTGGATGAGTCACAACGGTCTCATCTAATTGTTGAAATTCTGGCCGATCTAGTAGAAATTCTCCCACAAATGAGACAGGATCGTAAACATTAAGTTCGGACAATTCGAGATTCAATCTCTGAACACATGGACTTGTTTCGGAAAGAATTGAGTACTCCTCGTTAATAGATGCTTTCAAAAGAGCTTCAGTCAGTTCTTCTGTTTTGCGCTTGGCTTGGGAAGCCGTTGCTATCACGGTGACAACACAACCCTTCTATTCCCTTCGGATGAATATATTGATAGCCAGCTCGACCTAACGCTTGGTTAACTGTTTCTGCATGATAAGTAAGACTCCTTTCAGAAGGCCTTATAATTCGGCAAATACAGCTTGCGAAGTGCACGACATTGATCGAATTTGTTTTGGCTTCATATTGCCAACTAATCCCAGGGCGCAGGCTTTCGGAAATGTGGATTCCACTAGGGAATTTGATTACCACTTGCCTTTCTAATCATGCGGCTCAATCCAACAAGTGCATCGCTGCCGAGTAGCTTGCTTGATAGATTTAACGCTGCGCCTGGTCGAGCAAGTTTTGAAGCTAGCTCAAAATTTCTTTCACACCAATAGGTGATTGTATTTTCCAAACTAAAATGCTTTTCAAATCGTAATTGCTTAATCATTTTACCTGTATCAATATTGACTGGGCATTTTATCTCGCAAAGACCGTTATTAGCACAAGTATCCTCATCATAGTGATAAAGCTTCCTCAGTTCCGACTGCAGTTCTCTGTTTTCTCCCGTAAAGGACAGTCTAGTTATATCTCGCCAAGCATTGATCATTTGTTTTATCAACAAACTCAGGTTGATACGCCAAACGAAGGAGACTAGAAACCTCATCCTCCTCAGCTACTTTTATAACAACCTTTGGCACCATTTAGTAAACTGGCATCAGTTCGAGGAGCAAGACATCGGAGCTTATCAGTAAAAATTCTTTCTTCTGGCAACAAACTCAGCAAACATTTGCAAAAATTTTTATATTTGTAAGGTAATTCTTCTGACAATCGGTTACTGGACGAATTATAAGTTGGGTAGTTAAAGCAGTTGTCATAATTATATTGCATAAGAAATTTAAAAAAACTCATTGCAAACTAAGAATTTCAGTTGCGATTTTGCAATGCGTTTTCAGTAATTTTATCCCTCAATATCAGAATAAAATCTTCACAACCATTTCAGAAAAACTATGCAAAATTTATTTAATAATAATCTCTAGACCGCCAATTCCCTTGCTTTTATTTCATGGCTGTTGCATGTTTCAGATTCATCACAAAATATACATACAATGATCTGAAAAATTAAATGTATTTAAAACAGAAATTTACAAACATTAATGGTCAACGCCTACAAGATCTATTGACCAAAAAAATCGTTTTCCTAGACGGTCCAATGGGGACCATGATTCAGGGATTTAAACTAAAGGAGGATGACTTTCGGAGCTCTTTCTACGCTGATCATGCTCATGCACTTCAAGGAAACAACGATCTGCTCTCCATAACCAAACCTCAGGTAATTAAAGAAATTCACCTCAAATTCTTGCGTGCCGGTGCAAACATCATTGAAACCAACACCTTCAATGCAAACCGTATTTCCCAAGCAGACTACCTGCTAGAATCTGAAGTCTACAAAATTAATCTTCATGCGGCCAAAATTGCCAAAGATGCAATACATTCATTTCAGCTTGAGCATCCGTCTCATCCTGCCTTTGTAGCGGGTGCGATCGGTCCAACAAATCGCACCGCCTCGATGTCACCTGATGTAAATAACCCTGCCTATCGCGCGGTCAATTTTGATGAGGTCGCCTATGCTTACAAGGAACAGGTTGAAGCCCTTATTGAAGGGAGGGTAGACCTTCTTTTATATGAAACCAGTTTTGACACATTGAACATGAAAGCTGCAATCTATGCGATTGAGCAAGTGTTTGAAGAACAAAACATTCGCCTACCTGTATTCTTATCCGTAACCATCACTGACGCTTCCGGCAGAACTCTCTCGGGTCAGACCCTAGAGGCCTTTTACAATTCAATTGAACACGCTAATCCAATTGCAGTCGGAATAAATTGTGCCCTTGGGGCTCTTGAAATGAGACCTTTCCTCGAAGAACTTAGCAAAAAGTCAAAATTTTTCATGGGCTGTTATCCCAACGCAGGGTTACCAAATGCGATGGGTGAATACGACCAAACGCCCGAAGAGTTTGCCAATTTCCTAAAGGATTTCGCAGAGCAAGGTTGGATGAACATTATGGGTGGATGCTGCGGTACTACTCCTGACCATATCGGGCAAATGGTTTCAAAGGTCCAAAATGTGCCACCTAGAAAGCCTGCTAATATTTCGGCCTTTAGCAGATACGCAGGCCTTGAGCCCTTGAACGCTACTATAGACAAGGGTTTTCTATTGGTTGGCGAACGAACCAATGTCACTGGCTCACCAAAATTTAAAAAATTAATTTTGAATGGAGATTTTGAAGAAGCCCTCTCCATCGCCCGTCAGCAGGTTGAAGCAGGTGCTGACATCATTGATGTGAATTTCGATGAAGCACTTTTGGATGGTGAAACATCAATGACACACTTTCTGAACCTGATTGGATCAGAACCAGACATTGCCCGGGTACCAATCATGATCGACAGTTCAAAATGGTCTGTGATTGAAGCAGGCCTGAAGTGTGTTCAAGGAAAAGCGTTAGTCAATTCAATTTCACTGAAAGAGGGTGAGGAAGTTTTCCTACGTCAGGCTAAAACTCTTCGTGAATATGGTGCTGCTGTTGTAGTGATGGCTTTCGATGAACATGGCCAGGCTTCCTCCAAAGAGGATAAAGTTCGCATTTGCCTAAGGGCTTATAAGCTTTTGACAGAACTTATCAACTTTTCTCCATCGGACATCATCTTTGATCCAAATATTCTAACAGTTGCCACTGGTATGGAAGAGCATAACAACTATGCACTTGATTTCATTGATGCGACGAGAGAAATAAAGCAAGTCTGCTCAGGAGCAAAAATCAGTGGAGGGGTTTCTAACATCTCCTTTTCTTTTCGGGGGAATAACCCTGTGAGAGAAGCAATGCACTCAGCTTTTCTCTACCATGCCATCAGAGCTGGAATGGACATGGCGATTGTCAACGCTGGGATGCTCGCAGTTTATGAGGACATTCCACCGGAACTTTTGGAAAAAGTAGAAGACGTCCTGCTGAACAGGCGGTCTGATGCAACAGAACGTTTGATTGAATTTGCAGAAGGGTACCAAGCTGAAGTGAAGTTTGAGAAAAAAACATTCGCCTGGCGAGAAGGGAATGCACAGGAGCGCCTAATTCATTCTTTGGTCAAGGGAATTACAGACTTCATTCAAGAAGATACAGAGGCAGCACGACAATTGTTTGATCGGCCACTTGAAGTCATTGAGGGGCCACTCATGGACGGAATGAGAATTGTGGGAGACCTTTTCGGTGAAGGGAAGATGTTTCTTCCACAAGTTGTCAAAAGCGCGAGAGTAATGAAGCAATCGGTTGCTTACTTACTCCCCTTCATGGAAAAAGAGAAAGAAAACAATTCTGCATCTTCGGCTAAAGCTAAGATCTTGTTGGCTACTGTGAAAGGAGATGTCCATGACATCGGAAAAAATATTGTAGGAGTAGTACTTGCCTGCAACAACTATGAAGTAATCGACCTTGGAGTGATGGTACCCTGTGAAAAGATACTTCAAACAGCAAAAGAACAAGAAGTAGACATCTTGGGATTATCTGGTTTGATCACACCTTCTCTGGATGAAATGGTTCACGTATCGAGAGAAATGGAACGTGAAAAAATCCATCTTCCGCTGTTAATTGGTGGAGCTACAACCAGCGCAGCCCATACTGCAGTCAAGATCGCGCCATCCCGATCAAATCCGGTCATTCATGTTCTTGACGCCTCAAGGGTGGTTAATGTTGTGTCGAAGTTACTGAATCAAAATCAATCCGAAGAGTTCATTGCTGACATTCGAATGGACCAGGAAAAGCGAAGAGTGGCTTATTTAGAGAAAAGTGAGCGAAGGCAGATCATCAGTTTAGAAGAAGCCAGAAAACGTAATGTTCCAATTGACTGGAAGCAGACTACAATTCCTATCCCCGAATTCTTAGGAATGAGAGTTTTTGGTGGTGAACATCTGGAATTAGATAGTCATTTATTTCCAGCAATTACCTTGGAAGAATTAATTCCCTTCATTGACTGGACACCTTTCTTTCACGCTTGGGAGCTTCGAGGTCGTTATCCCAAAGTCTTAGAGGATAAAAAGATTGGACACGAAGCAAAAAGATTGTTCGATGATGCTCAGCAAATTTTACAGAAGATTTTAGAAGAGAGAATATTTCAGCCCCGAGCAGTCGCTGGATTTTTTCCTGCTAATTCAATCGATGATGACATCATTGTATTCAAAAATGATTCACGCTCAACAATTAAAACTGTCTTCCATTGTCTTAGACAGCAAATTTCTAAGGAGGAATCGCTAGCTCAATACTCTCTCTCCGACTTTATAGCGCCAATTGACGCTGGGAAAGCTGATTATATTGGTGGTTTTGCTGTAACTACAGGTCATGAAGTTGAAGAAGCTGCTCAAGCATACTCCCTCCAAAATGACGACTATAATGCCATCATGATCAAAGCTCTAGCAGATCGTTTGGCAGAAGCTTTTGCAGAGTATCTTCACCTGCGTATGCGTGAATGGTGGGGTTTTGGTAAAAGTGAAGTCCTCTCCAAAGAAGATTTAATCGCTGAAAAATACCAAGGAATCCGACCAGCTCCTGGCTATCCCGCTCAACCAGATCACACTGAAAAACCAATCCTGTTTGATCTCTTAAAAGTAACCGAACACACTGGAATAAGCCTTACAGACAACCTTGCAATGTGGCCTGCCAGCTCAGTCTGTGGTTTTTATTTTTCTCACCCGCAATCACGCTACTTTGCTGTAGGCAGAATAGGCCAAGATCAAGTAAAGGATTACGCGAAAAGAAAACATCAACCTCTTTCTGAAATTGAACGCTGGCTAGGGCCTGTATTGGGTTATGAACCAGAAGCTGCCTGACTAACAATTATAATTGATTGATCATAATGCGCATCATCGAGATGTACCAAAATCAGCCATTCGTCTTCTCAATCGAGGTTTTCCCTCCCAAGACAGAAGAAGGAATGGAGAATCTGAAAAAAAAGCTGAGAACTTTTTCTTCATTCAAACCTGATTATATTTCCGTTACTTATGGTGCTGGTGGAGGGACACGTCAAAACACTCGGCAACTTGCAGGTTTTATTGGTAACGAACTTGGAATTGAGGTATTAGCTCACCTGACTTGCGTCAGTCACACACGTAAAGATGTGAGCCTCCTTAAAGAACAATTTCTAGATGAGGGTGTAGAAAACATTATGGCGTTGCGTGGAGATCCACCCACTGCAAAAAAAAAATTTGAGCCAATGTCTGGAGGTTATCGCTACGCAAGTGAATTAATAGAAGACCTTTATCGAGATCGACGTTTTGGAATCGGGGCAGCTGGTTACCCAGAAACTCATATCGAAGCCATTAGTTCCCAAATGGATCGGTATTTCTTAAAACAGAAAATTGAAAGGGGTGCTGAATTCGTGATCAGTCAGTTTTTCTTGGAAAATCAGAAATTTTTAACTTGGCGTGATCAATTGTATCGAGAGGGAGTAAGAATTCCTATTATTCCAGGACTAATATCTGCGCAATCTTCTAGCCAGATCCAGAAGTTTGCACAGATGTGTGGTTGCGTGGTTCCAAGCAAACTAATCAAGAAGTTGGAACGTTTTACGGGAAATGCTGGAGATAGTCTTAGAGTCGGCTTAGATCACGCAGAAAAACAATTAGAAGGTTTAATTAGGGAAGGGGTTAAAGGAGTACATCTATACGCTCTCAATCGTGTAGAAGTCGTCAATGACTTGGGACCAAGGATGGTAAGTTTGAAGAGCAAAACTGATCGGATCTACAGTGAATTTTAGAATACCACGGTGGGCTTGGCTTCTGACAGTGCAGTCTCAATCATTTCTCGGAAACGTGATCTGTTCGGGAAGCCACTTGTCTGAAGATAATCGTCGGAAGTCATAGTCTGGCTAACCTCTAAGTTTTTCCCACGCACTTTAACGCTTTCACCGTTTTTTTTAAGTGTCTTGATCTTACAGCGATATTTCAATTCAAGATTATGTTCCACCATTCTCAAATAACACATTACATGCTCTAAATTGGGAAATTCTCGGCTTCCTGTTGGAGGGTCTAACTGTACTTCCGTCCATCCATCTTTATATTTGGGACTTTTCTGAACGAACTGGAATTGAGTCGCAAAGGTTTGGAGAAAACTCTGAAGCAACTCCATCATCTTTGTTCGGACATCCAATCTACCCCCACGATCTAGCACATCTCCTCCACCAAAAAGTAGAAACAAACTTCCACTTTTATCTGTTATCGGCGCATCACTGGGCAAATTAAACCGCCAATCATAAGTCAATTGCTGATTTCCTTCCAGACTAAGGTCTTTCTGAATATTTTCTAGATGGAGCACACTCCAACAGTTCTCTTCACCAGCCTTAATCTTCCTAAAATTTCCATAAGCTAGCAGTACATCTACTGTACTGGTACTCACCCTTTCATCATTCATATTTCGTATGGAGAGCTTACCCTCTATCGGTTCTCCTTGAAGCCATTCCTCTTTAGCAGTGAGAAGTTGATATTCTAGGGGCCTATCAAAAAATGTACTTCGCATAATTATTTAATTCGATTATGTAATGCGGAAATCAACAGTTAAAGCTGCAAGACTTTGGCTTGAAGAACGAAAAGGTAACTAATCAAAAATGTTAATTACTAGTGTTGCAAATTATATTCGCAAATTGCAGGATAACACCCATGCAGTTTTATGCTTACATAAAAAAATTTTCAATTAGTTGACCATTTGGTTTTAAAGGAAGCAAATGTCGAAGCATATTGTCATCACTCCTGGTGATGGAATTGGGAAAGAGGTTACTGTACAAGCACGCAAAGTCATGGAATACATGGCCCAGCGCTTCCAGCTAGTTCTTGAATTCACTGAAGTACCAATTGGAGGTACTGCCTATGATTTAACAGGAACACCACTACCTGATGAAACTCTCCACGCTTGTAGAGCTGCGGATGCTATTTTACTCGGTGCTGTCGGTGGCCCTCAGTGGGAAGCTCTTGACTACCCAGTTCGACCAGAGAGGGCATTACTTGGACTACGAGGAGAACTGCAGCTTTATGCTAATCTACGTCCAGCACAAATTTATGGAGAATTGGTAGGGGCATCCACATTAAAACCAGAAGTCGTGGATGGTGCTGACATCATGGTAATTCGTGAACTGACTGGGGGAATTTACTTTGGCCAGCCTAAAGGAGTCGAGATTCGAGACGGAGAGCGAGTTGGTTTCAATACATTAATCTATTCTGAGTCTGAAATCCGTCGAATAGCCAAAGTGGGTTTTGAGACTGCGCTGAAACGTGGAGGTCGTTTGACTTCTGTCGACAAAGCAAACGTGCTGGAGGCCACAGAATTATGGCGAAATGTTATTCAGGAAGTTCACAATGACTATCGAGACGTAGAACTCAGCCATATGTATGTCGATAACGCTGCCATGCAATTGATTAGAGCCCCAAAACAATTCGATACCATTGTGACTACCAACATGTTTGGGGATATCTTAAGTGACGCAGCTGCCATGATAACTGGTTCAATTGGTATGCTTCCCTCAGCAAGTCTTGGTGGAAAGGTTGGTCTATATGAACCTGTACATGGCTCAGCACCTGATATTGCAGGACAAGATTTGGCAAATCCACTTGCAACGATTCTCTCAGTAGGGATGCTTTTTCGTTACTCGCTCGACCTTCGAGAAGCAGATGAATTAATCCAAAAAGCTGTTGAGATGACGATCCAAACCTACCGGACCGCTGACATCATGGCAAAGGACAAAACAGATGTTGGTTGCCAGAGGATGGGTGAGGAAGTGCTCAAAAGCTTAGAGCAGATCTAATTTTCAACTAGTTCTCACCTCAGATTTAAACCTAAGCCTTCTTGAATTGTCTTTGGATGCACAGGACTCCTAAAGATATTTATCATCAATCAATAACAAAAAATGTCATATAATCGCTATAGCTGGGATGAGCGTTTTCGTTATTGGCTAGACAGCTTCATGTCCAAAGGCGGAACATCAGTCTTTCTCTCCCTCTTGTTTTTATTTTTTGTGGCTTTTGTGGTGATGGGAACA